>JACCEB011097971.1_pt1 | contig 28401 bp, 32 predicted proteins | sample 7454761 | NCBI WGS metagenome assembly JACCEB01 (sample SAMN15323454, study PRJNA562643) | freshwater metagenome | isolation source: river surface water | place: USA:Blue River Watershed | collected 2017-08-18
CCTACTTATAACTTCCTCTCCACCAATTTCAAGATACATCTTAGATCCAGAATGGCCCAGTGGGAGTATCACGATGACTCATATCGAGTTCTACTTTAAAAGTATTTTTTTCTCGACTGATATCAACTGGCCACTTCCCTTCATATTGACCATTTTTCACTTTAAAATATGTTTTTTTAATCCACGCATGAATCGATTCTGGATCCCAGGCTTCAAGATGAACATGAGGCACTTTATTTGACCATCTAGCAAATGGATTTGCGACCAGAGAAATAATATTCACTTTATTTCCTGTCATTGGGCCACCAATGAGTTTTTTAGGAACATCAAGAATTTTTTTCCAGTCCTGAGTAAAATCATCCATAAGCCCACCAACTCGCATGAAACTTACTGCGAAGGCGGAACAACCGGCGCCTTCTCTTTTTAGAGGATCGGCCTGAAGACCGGAATACATTTTCCCATAGCCCAATTGTTCAAATTCATTGGCGTAATTCACCATTCGCTGGCAACTTTCAGGTGAAACTTTTATTGTTAACTCTGCTCTTCTTTTTGAACCAGCGTAGGGTGCAAGGTCCTTAAGAATTCCTTCATCTTTTTCAAGCTTTCCAGCAAAAAAGTGAAACATGGTACCGAGACCATATTTTTTTTTGAAAATAAGCTCCCTCTCTTCCGTCGTTGTGGCAGAAGTCATCCCACGATAAATATGAGTTCCAGTCGATTGACAATTAAGTTCAACAAAGACATGAGAAATAGAGTACGCTCTTTTATTACCCACAGGAGCAATTTCATTTTTTAAGATTGAGGTCGTAAGCCCCCAAGGAGAAGACCAATTAACCCCAAGGGGTGATTTCATAAGGTAAAGCCTCAATTCGTCAGCTTCAGAGTGGAGAGAGAGAAATAAAAAGAAAATCCCGACAAGTTTCATCAATCATCCTTGATTTCGAAAATATTTTTCAATCATGTCGTATTTGTCACAAAGGGTAAAGATAGAACGTCATTGAGAGTAGAGGGAATTAACATATAATAACCTTAGCAATAATAACTTTTATCAAGGACCACTCATGAAAAACTTATCATTACTTACACTTGTAGCAATGCTCTCCTTTACATCTTGCTCTATGTTTCAAAAATCTTGCTGTAAGCCAAAAAATGAAACTCATTGTACAAAAGAAAAATGCGACAAGCCTTGCTGTGATAAAGAGAAGAAATGCACTGATGGATCTTGCGAAAAGAAATCTGCAGAAAGCTGTAAAGACGATTCTTGTAAGAAAAAATAATTTTAATACTTTGGTAAGTGGAATAAATTCCACTTACCAATCTTTATGAAACCACCGTAGATTGCGGAAAATCTTTTTTCATTTCTTTTAATAGTGCTTTTAAGTGATCCTCGCCCTTCGTTTCCAAAGTAAAGATCACATTCGTTCCAGTAATACCTGTATTCGATGAGTCTCTATCGTGAACGACTTGAAGAATATTGGCCCCTTGGGCCTTAATAACACCAGTCAACTGGTGGAGAATCCCAGGTCTGTCGGCAATTGGAATAGAGATTCTTACTTTACGGTGGGATTCTATGAGTCCTCGATCAATAATTCTTTCTAAAAGATTTACATCAATATTTCCGCCACAAATAACGAGCACTATTTTTTTATTTTTAAATTTCTTAGGATCTTTGTGAAAAAGTTGATCAAAAAGTGCTAACGGCAGAGCTCCTGCCCCCTCTGCAATCACTCGGGCCTTCTCCATGAGTTGCAGAATAGCCCAAGCCATTTTTTCATCATCAACATTGTAAGAAGAGTCCACCACAGATTTTAAAGATTGAAACATCTCTGGGGCCACGTTCTTGACCCTAATTCCATCCGCAAATGTCTCTGCTTTAGAAATCGACTTAATTTTTCCCGTGTTTAGGGAATCTACCATAGCACTACAGCCACTGGCCTGTCCGGCAATAACTTTCGCTTTAGATTTATGGCCCTTAAGAACTTGTCCAATGCCAGACACAAGCCCTCCTCCACCAATTGAAGAAAAAATATAATCCATGTCGGGAATCTGCTGAAGAAGTTCAAAGGCGACACTCCCCTGGCCAGCAATAACTTTCGGATCATTAAACGGATGAACAAAAACCATTTCTTGTTTTTTCATCAGGGCTTCAGCATAAGTGAAGCAGTCCTCAATACTTTGCCCATGGAGAACAACTTTCGCCCCTAGGGCCTCCGTATTTCGAATTTTAGTAAGAGGAGAGCCTTCAGGCATGATGATTGTTGCCTTTACTTTAAATTTAGCTGCCGCCCAAGCGACTCCTTGGGCGTGATTCCCGGCACTCACGGCGAGCACTCCCCTCTTTTTTTCAGCAGGGGTCAGTTTAGAAATCTTATAGGTTGCTCCCCTCATTTTAAAAGATCCAATGGGAAGCATATTTTCTAATTTGAGATAAATTTGAGAGCCATACTTTTGAGATAACCACTCATTGTAAATGAGTGGAGTTGGTTCAATAATTTTTTTTAAAACAGAATAAGCATCTTTAAATTCACTAAAATCAAGAATCATATTAACCTCTAAAAAAGAAATGTCTTAAATCCCAAAAGATTTGAGCGGCTAGGAAAAAAAAGATCAAGCCAGCAAATCTCATGAGCCATTGTTCTGGAATTTTTTTAAGAAACTGACCTATGGAATAAAAGAATCCACAAAGGACAAAGGTAATAAAACCAACACCTATTGATGGAATATGCGGATGCGGAAGTGTACCTAAGCTTACACCGGATGCAAGTGCATCAATACTCGTTGCAATACCCAGGATTATAACAGGCCACAATCCCCACTTTATCTCTTTACCATCTTTATCCAGGCTTTCCTGGATACATTTAAATCCAATCAATATAAAAATAACTCCAACTAAAAACTGAGAAAAATATCCAAATTTTGAATAGGTAAAGAAGTATCCGCCATAACTACCTAGCCAGAGCATGAGAGATTGAAATAGGCCAAAAGTCAGGGAAATTAAAAGTCCATTCTTAAGCTTGATCCCAAAAGAATCTCTTTCGTGCAGTAAACTTAATGCAAAGGTTGCGACAGATGCATCCACCGCAAGGGCCAGTCCCAAAAGAAGTATTTCCAAGGAAAGCATGCTCTTAGATCCTTATGTATTTAATTATTTCATCATCTAAGTGGTGAAAAAGCAAAGCGATCGTGATAGCATTTTTAAATGAAAGCCTTTCAGAGAATCATTTTTTTATCCATTTTTGGTACTTACCTCGTTATTTTGGCCGGCGCTGTTGTCCGAGGAACTGGCTCAGGGTTGGGCTGCCCAGATTGGCCAAAATGTTTTGGTCAATGGATTCCACCGATGGATATTTCTGAACTGCCAGCAAACTATAAAGATCTTTACAAAATCTCTGGAAAAACGATTGCAGATTTTGATCCTTTCAAAACTTGGACTGAATACATTAATCGACTTTTGGGAGTCGTCCTCGGTATTTTTATCGTTGTGCTTTTTGGACTCTCTTTCAAATTAAAAAGATACGAAAACAATATCCCATGGTTTTGCGGGGGACTGCTCTTACTTATTGTTATCCAAGGTGGTGTCGGAGCTTTAGTCGTCTCCACACATTTGAAGCCATTTATCATTACGATTCACATGTTTTTGGCCATTATTCTACTTTTTGGACTTTCTTACCTTAGAAAATATTGTAAGGATCTTGAAGACACAACTATCGCTCAAAAAATGGATCCAAAGGGACTTCTCTTAACTAAAATTTTAGTTGGGATCACTTTCATACAAGTTTTAATGGGAACCCAAGTTCGGCAACAAGTTGATCATTTTATTCGAGACACACAGGTTGCAACGAATTTAACGGTTATAAGCCTCTTAGGAAAATCATTTCTTATTCACCGTTCCTTCTCAATTCTTATCATTGCCGTTTTTATTTACCTACTGGCGCATTTTCATAGACAGCGCTTCAATCGGAGTGCTTTCTTCTTAACTTGTCTGGCCTTTTTGACTGTTCTTGGCAACGTGGCGACTGGAATAACTCTTAATTATTTTGGATTTCCTGCAAGTGCACAACCTCTGCACCTCTTTTTTGGAGTCATCTCACTTGGAATTCTTTACTCACTTTACCTGCATCTTAAGGGTTCTCTACTCCAGGATTAAAATTTCTTGAACGAGCGAATTCGTACATAACAAGTGAAGCTGCGACAGATACATTCAAACTCTCCACCAAACCAAACTGAGGTATTTTTACGAATTTTATTTTCGGATAATTATCCTTTTTAAAAGTAAAACCAAACCCCTCATGACCTAAAATGAAAGCTGATTTATCAGGGAATTGAACTTCATGAATTGACTCAGTCGCTTCTGAATCAAAAGCGTAGAAGGTAAATCCTTGACTCTCCCAATTCTGGTAACTTTCTTGAAAGGTTTTCACCATGTTCCAAGGAACGCGCTTCATACACCCCTTAGCTGGAAGTGGGTCAAAAAAGGAGGTTCCAACGACGTCTACTGCCTGCGCCCCAAAAGCTTCAGCTGAACGAATGATTTTACCAATATTAAAATCCACTTTAAGGTGATCCAATATGAGAACATAAGGAAAAGGACCTGGTTTTGACATGACTTTGTTCAAAAGTCGCTGTCTCTCAAAACTTTTTTGCATATACTGACGTTTATTCATAGAATAATCTTATTAGAAAGACTTTAAAAAGGCGATCTCATGTTAGGACTGATGGTGCTAGGTCTCACAACTGTGATGATTTATACATTAGTAAAGAATGCATTGGTTGGAACTCAAATCAGTTCTAATGAGGAATATTTTGGATCAGTGGATCTGATTATTCCCATTAAAGGCCATGCTGACTTTTATCTTGAGCCTTGGCTAAAAAACCTCTCTCTTCCAAATAAATCTGCGACTAAAATTAAAATATTTATCCTGATTGATGGCCATCACCCCTCTCTTAATGTTTGGCAAGAGTTACAAAATAAAATCCCTTTTGTTGAAATTGTTAGTTTCATCTCTAAACCCGTGGGAAGAGAAGTCGTTCCATGGATGATTGATCAAATAAAAGATAAAATAAGTGCTAATGTTGTCATTATTGGAGATCCAGAACTTGTTCCCACTCTTGATGCTTTCAGTTCAATAGGAAAACTTGTTTCAGAAAAAAGAAAGGCCTATTTTATTCTTCCCCAAACTCAAAAGCTTAATATTATGAATGAAGCTGTTGCATGCCTTAATCCGACACTTGCCCTAGCCTCAACATTTGGTTTTAGAAAAATCAGAAGAAATGTTTCTCATCCTCTCGTTAGTATTTCACAGGGGTGGATGGGTATGCCGCAGACCATGTTTAAGGAATTTAATTGGTCCAAGGTCAATATTGCCTCTTGGAAAGAGGCCCTCGCCAAGGGCTGGGAGTTAGAAAATCAAACCTATATTTTGGCCTTTGGAGAAAAGCATCTTCTTAGGTACTATCCAGAGGATTTAAAAATACATATTCATCAGCTTGCTCACTACTGGGCTGAACTTTGGCAAAAAGGTGAAAGATCCGGCTTTTGGCTTTATTTGATCTCACTCTTTATTTGGTCGTTTCCCGTTTTTTTCTTTTTTACTCATCCTTTTTGGTCATTAGGAAGTATTTGTCTTCTTGTTCTTTATCGTTTTTTTACAAAAATTGTTTTTCAAGAATCTTGGGGGGCGATGGGGCTGCACCCTTTCGGTGCAATCGTTTGGCTGAGTGCTTTTGCGGTGTGGTTATTTGGGGGCCTAAAGTCCCATTACGGAACATCTAGGCCCAGCTAATTTTTTAAGGGAGAACTAGTAACTGACCACCAACGTGGGCCGGATGCATATGACATTTCATTTGGAAAAGCCCATCCTTATCGGCCTTAAATTTTGCGATTTCCTTAACACCTTTTTTAACTTCTTTTTTCACTCCAAAATCTGGAATAAAGAAGCCATGAATACCTGAGGGAGTATTATTGATAAGAGTGATTTCTACATCATCACCTTTTTTAACAATAATAGTTCCAGGAAGCCACTGCTTAACGCCATCAGTTTCATAATTCACTAATGTAATTGAGCGGGTGTCTGCTAAAATTGAAAAAGAAAAACTTAGGCATAGAAGTCCAATTAAAATCTTCATTTTTTCTCCTTAAGGGATTAAATCTTGCGCCAAAACATTGTTATTCAGCTTCAAAGCCTTTACAATGAAAATTCGTTTGACAATAATGGAGCATCAACGTTTTTTAAAAGGATAAGTTATGGGTTTTGGTCGTAAAAGTAAGGCTGTAAAAATGCTTCGCCGCAAGGGACAAGCTAAAAAGAAAGCAAAAATTAAAGAAAAAATCGCTGCAGGCAAGCTCAGCAAGAAAAAGTAATCTATTTGAATTTCAAAACTGGCATATAAGGTCCAAGAGAAATTTCTTTTGGGCCAATTGCCTGCATTAGAATCTTGATTTTTTCGCCCTTCGTAGCTGCCATCATCATTGATTTTTTGTCTTGATAATTATCAACCAAAAAGAGCGTTGTATAATTTATCAGTATTTCAGGGTCTTCAAGCGTATTGGCAAAAATCTCTCTCTGATTTTTGTCTGGTAAAAAAGTGAGTGACCATCGCTTTAATAAATTTTTAAAACTATCTAATTCCATTTCATAAAAATCACCTGAAATAAAATCCTCTGAAACCTCGCTGTAGCTGTAGCTCATATAAGGACTATCAGATTCTCTTTTTAAAAGTCGGCATTTTTGGGAGCCAGTAATGTAGATATCCATTCTCCCATCAGGGTGAGTTGCCATAATATGTGGATGACCGGCAACGCAGATCGTTTCTTCATAGCTTGAATCAGACAAGATGGGGACAATCGCTATCGGAACATTATATTTTAAAGCATCGTTTATCATCTGAATGTAGCGAGGCTCAAAGATATGAAAAGGCAGAGTGACCTTTTTAAAGAGTATTGAGCTATTTAGCGGAAATAAAAACACTTTATCGACAATCATTTATGGCCTCAAATGAATACCAGGACATTAAGATTATATCCTTCTTATCCTATAGTAAGTATAGAAAGACTTTATTCAAAAAATGGACTAAAGAAATGATTCACTCTATTATTTATAAAATAATTTTTCTGGAGGAGCGATTTGAAAAATCACTATAAATTACTTTTGGGACTTGTGCTGGGAATTATTCTTGGAACGACGGCCCATTCTTTTCAAGACTCCCTTCTTTTACAGCACTTAAATACTTATTTTATGATGCCGATTGGACAAATATTTTTGAGACTACTTTTTATGATCGTAGTTCCCATGGTTTTTTCCGCTCTCGTCTTAGGGGTTTTTGAACTTGCAGGGCACCAAGGGGTTGGTAAAGTTGCAACTAAAACACTTTTTTACACTGTGATTGCATCTACTTCATCCGTATTGATTGGAATTGGTTTAGTTAATTTTTTTCAACCTGGGCGGGGTTTTAAAATTGATACATCTATTTTTGAAGCTGCCAAATCAAATGTTGAATTGATTTCTGCTAATGCGAAAGCATCGAAAAATTTTGCTCAGGCAATTGTAGAAGTCATCCCCAAAAATCCACTTGATGCTGCCGTAAAAGCACTTGAAGGAGAAATGCTTGCACTCATGTTTTGCGCATTGTTTTTTGGATTTGCCTTCCATCTTTATCAAAAATCATCTAATAAGAATGAACTTACAATATTAAAGATTCTTGATGAGATTTTTCAAGGCTCGCTTAAAATTGTAGAGCTTGCCATGAAGATTGCTCCACTTGCAGTTTTTGCAATTGTCTTCAACACCGCTTTTAAATTTGGACTTTCTATCTTTGAATCACTCTTTTATTTTTCTGCCGTTGTTGTTGCTGGTCTTTTAATACAACAATTTGTGGTCTACTCATTTCTTTTGAAGTTTTTTGCAAAAAGATCCCCACTAGATTTTTTTTCAAAGTCACGAGACGTTATGCTGTATGCGTTCTCAACCTCTTCCTCTAATGCCTGCCTTCCCAAATCTATCGAGGTTGCAGAGAATAAGCTTGGTCTCACCCCAAGTATCTCAAGATTTGTCTTAACCGTTGGGGCCACTGCCAATCAAAATGGAACGGCCCTATTTGAAGGTGTGACCGTTCTATTTCTGGCCCAAGTCTTTGGAGTTGATTTATCCATGGCCCAGCAATTTCAAGTTGTGCTCATGTGTATCATCGCCGGTATCGGAACAGCTGGCGTTCCAGGGGGATCATTACCGCTTATTATGATTATTATGAATGGAGTTGGAATTCCTGCAGAAGGTATTGCACTTATTCTCGGCGTTGATAGATTTCTTGATATGTGCCGAACAACTTTAAATGTGAGTGGTGATTTGGTTATCGCTGCATTGGTGGATGATAAAAAAGAAATTAAGGCCTAAAACATTGGATCAAACATGTATAAAAAAGCTCTAACCTCACTTTCAACTTTATTTTTCATGATGGGTTTCATTACCTGTCTTAATGACATTCTCATTCCCTACCTAAAGCAAGTTTTTGATCTGACCTACGGCCAAGCTGCATTGGTTCAGTTTTGTTTTTTTGGCGCCTATGGATTAACTTCTATTCCAGCGAGTAAATTAATTGATTCTTTTGGCTATCACAAAGGCATGGTTATTGGATTTATAATAACGGCGCTGGGGTGTCTTCTCTTTTTTCCCGCTGTTTCTTATAACGTTTACGGACTCTTTTTATTTGCACTTTTTATTTTGGCTTCTGGTATTGTTCTTCTTCAAGTAGCTGCGAATCCTTATGTCTCTGTCATAGGACCAAAAGAAAGTGCTTCCTCTAGACTGACTATGGTGCAGGCATTTAATTCATTTGGAACATTCCTAGCACCTTTTTTTGGATCTTATTTTATTTTAAGAAATCTTGATCATACTGATGGAGCTGCTGCTGTTAGAATCCCCTACCTTTTCATCGCCCTTGTTTTAGTTATCATTGCTTTTATTCTTTCTCGCCTAGAACTACCCGTCATAAAATCTGAAGAATCGGAGAGCTCTTCCTCTTGGGCGAAGGTCATAAAAGATCGAAGTCTTCTTCTTGGTATGGTCGGAATATTTTGTTACGTAGGTGCAGAGGTTTCAATTGGAAGCTTTCTTGTAAATTATATTATTGAAATAATTCCAATGCCTGAGACACAGGCAGCAACTCTAGTGGCCATCTATTGGGGTGGAGCGATGGTGGGACGATTTTTAGGTATTTTTACCCTGAATAAGTTTTCTCCAGGAAAAGTTCTCACAACTCATGCGATGCTAGCGATCGGATTTATTCTTCTTTCAATCAATTCTTTTGGCAACTTATCTATTTATAGTCTTATCCTCGTAGGCTTTTGCAACTCCATCATGTTTCCAACAATCTTTACTTTTGGGATTAAAGACTTAAAACAGGGCGAGGAGCACAAAGGTTCTGGGCTTTTGGCAACGGCGATTCTTGGTGGAGCAATCATTCCAGTGATCACTGGAGAAATGGCCGATCGCATGGGTCTACGGCTGGCGTTTCTTTTACCAGTGATTTGCTATGCCTACATAGCTTTTCTAGGCATCAAAAACAATAAAGTTAAAGAACTTTCCATTCAAACAAATCACTAGTCTTATTTCCTACGATGTCCTCAACCATCACTTCTATCGAGTGTGGGCCTTTCGGCAGGGACATCGTACTTCGAGGATTTTCTTTCGTGAAATTTAGATTAAAGTAAAATTTACGACAATCGTAATTACCGCAAGTACCATCGAGATAAAAGTCAGTTATAAAATCCTCATCATTTTTTCCAGATGGCAAATGAACGAATTCCCACACAACAACTTCATCACTTCCATCTAAACGGTAAGAGATTTTGTAAGGGGGAAGAAGAAATTTATCATGCAAAGTTAAATCACTCGATTCTACAAATAAGCTATGAGCTCCTTTTATTTCATTACCACTCACTGGACGATGATTCTTTGCAAGACCAATTTTCCTTATCACGGGTGCAGTTGTATCAGGGAGCGGCTCCATCATTAAAAATGGATTCGTATACAATCCGTCTTTAGCGACAACGAGCAAATGAAGGTGATGATAAACCTCTCCAAAAGTACTCACTGGCCAACGGACCACTTTACCAATGAAGGTTCCCGAATTAATTTTAGTGCCTAATTTTTGAGCTTTAAAAATTTCTGAGGGTATCGTCGATCGATCAACATGATGATATTTCCAAACGAATCCCTCATCGTCTAAGATGGCTACTTCCCAGTAAAGATTGTTGCCAGGTGAATAATTTTCAATATTCACGACTCTCCCCCCAGCAGAAGCATAAATGGGTTGATCAACAACAGACCGTATATCCAAACCATCATGCCAGTAAGGGGAGCTTCCATAATTTTGAAAAGATTGCATGTTGTGCCCAATCGATAAAAGCGGAAAGGGCCATGGATGATTTTTTTGAGCTCTAAAAGTACCTGTAGCGAAGGAGTCTGCCTTAGTTTTTAACTCTCTTTCATGTGAAAAGGAAAAAGCCTCAGAAACAAAAAGAAGGAATATGAGAAACTTCATAAAATGACTCCGATTATAAAACCTGATGAGCATAGGTTAGAATGCAAAAATACTTCGGTTTTGACAAATCCGACCCTTAATTAACCGACTGCTTTGATACGGATATTAAAAATTAAAAGCACAATCAGAAACGCACATGATAATTTAGCTCATGGGTAAGCATATGAAATTTTTTTTATTTGGTTTTGTCATTTTACTTTTCTCTGCCTGTGGCCTAAAAGAGCTTGCCGTTAAGAATGCTGATACTTTTTTGATCTATCAAATCAATAAGCATATTCCTCTTGATCATAAAGAGAAGGAACTTTTAAAAAGTGACGTCCGTTTATTATTGAACTCCATAAAGCCAGAAGCTTCAGAACTCCTTCAAATGCTAAAGAGTTTGGATTTACAAGATCAAAAAAATGTTTCTCTTCGTTATGAAGAAGGAAAAAAATGGTATCAAAAAATCTTTATTCATTTTTCTCAACTAATCTCAAGAAAAATTTCTACCCTCAGTAAAGAGGGGGTTCAACATTTTAAATTAATTCAAGAAAAAGAAATTAAAAAGCTCAAGGCAAAAACAGAAAAAAAAGATTTAAAGAAAAATATAAATGCTATCAAGAAAGTGATTGGAGATTTAACTGAATCCCAAATAGAGCTTTTAAAAAAATACGAAGACGATCTTCACCAAAGTTATAAAAAAAGACTAGAACGTCGGATTGTCGTATTGGATGAAATAGTAACTTTACTTAAAAAGACGACTGATCCGAAAATGCGAGAAACTGAGATTATGCAGATATTTCATAAGTCCCATATCGAAAATTTAAAGGAGGATAAATACCTAGAAATTATTTTGGCGTTTCTCCCTACTTTAAATGAAAAACAAAAAAAACATATGCAGCAACAAAAATCTGAACTCATTGAGTTAATTGAAATCTTCATCGCTACAAAATATTGAACATAGTCACTTTTTGGCATCTCACTTGCTAGATAAGAGAGTGAGGTTTTTTATGCCCTTGGTTGAAAAAAATAAAAAAATTCGCTATGCCATCGTGGGCCTTGGGCACATCGCTCAGGACGCAGTTTTGCCTGCTTTCAGGAAGACAAAAAAAAATTCCATTCTTACGACAATCATTTCCCAGCATGAGGAAAAACTTCAACACTTCGGGAAAAAGTATAAAGTCGATCATCGTTATTTATTTTCTCAATTAAAAGAAGCATTAGAAAGTGATAAATTTGATGCTCTGTATGTATCCACTCCCAATGATACTCATAAGGTCATCTCTGAAATGGCCTCTCAATATGGAATACATGTCCTATGTGAAAAGCCCTTAAGTGTAAGTTTTGGAGAAGCTCAATCTATGCTTAATGAGGCAAAAAAAAACGATGTAAAACTCATGACGGCGTACCGACTTCATTTTCATCCGGCCTATCAAAATATCATGGGTCTTATTAAAGAAAAAAAAATTGGTGATATAAAAATTTTTAACTCAAGTTTCACATTAGATGTAAAAGATATTTTTAACTTTAGACTTCAGAGTCCAGACAAAGGCGGAGGCCCCCTTCATGACATAGGAATTTATTGTATCAATGCCGCGAGAATCTTTTTTCAGGCAGAACCATCAGTGGTCTTTGCCTTTAGCAGTAGTTCAAAAGATGTGAGATTTAAAGACTGTGATGAAACCGTGACATGCCTTTTAAAATTTCCTGAGGGGAAAATGGCATCTTTTGTCATTAGTTTTGGTAGCTATCGTAGTTCTGAATTAGAACTCTTAGGAACACTCGGAAGAATTAAACTTGAAAGGGCATTTGAGTACAACAGACCCATGACACTAAAAATTTATGCAAATAAGAAAATCATTTCTCGCAAATTTTTTAAGCTCGATCAATTTGCCCAAGAAATAATGCATTTTTCTGATTGTCTTCTGGGAAATAAAAAGCCAAAGATTCAAACAGATGAAGGAGCAATGGACCTAAGAATTATTGAGGCACTTTTATTATCACTTGATCTTGCATCTCCGATTAGTCTGGATGAATTAAGTAAAAACTCTGCTTTCCCTCAAATTCAAAAACAACCGAAACTCGCTCTTCCTCTTCCCAAGTTTTTTGGAACTTGGTGAAGTCATGTATTTTCTCCAAATGATCATTAGTAAGTTCAGAGATCTCATAAAGCCCAACGAAAAAAATCTCCTTCACCCCGAGGCAGCAAAATCAGACCAACAAAACGTCTTTAGTGATGACCAGGAACTCGATGAAATTCTTGAGGAGGATATGGTTGAGATTGAACCCATTGGCCACCAGTCAAAATCTCGTGAAGATAAGAATCTTCACTAGTTAAAACTTCATCTCCCCCCTTGACGGAGAAGCTCAATTAGAATGAAATAGCGACGCTTTTTAAGAAAGCGAGCCCCGGCCTCTTAGCTGGTAAACAAAGAGTCAACCATGACAACAAAAGGACCTATTTCACAGTTCATGAATCACCACTACCGTCACTTCAATGCAGCCGCCATGATGGATGCAGTGAAAGGCTACGAGGCACACTTGGCCTCAGGCGGAAAAATGATGGTCACCCTCGCTGGTGCCATGTCTACGGCAGAGCTTGGAATCTCCCTCGCCGAAATGATCCGAAATGACAAAGTTCACGCTATTTCATGCACAGGCGCAAATTTAGAAGAAGACATTTATAACTTAGTTGCCCATGAGCACTACGAACGCATTCCAGATTGGCGTGCACTTACAAAAGATGCTGAGCAGGACCTTTATGATCGTCACCTTAATCGCGTGACAGACACTTGTATCCCTGAAGAAGCAGCGATGAGAAAGATTTGGTCGATTATGGCGTCCGAGTGGCAAGAAGCTGAATCAAAGGGAGAGCGCTGTTTTCCCCATGAGTTCTTCTTTCGCGCTCTAAAAAAAGGTAAATTTAAAGAGCATTATCAAATTGATCCAAAAAATTCTTGGATGCTAGCTGCTGCTGAAAAAAATATTCCAATGGTTGTTCCTGGTTGGGAAGATTCCACTCTTGGAAACATGTACGCATCTTTCTGTATGCGCGGAGAAGTGAAAAACGTTCATACCGTAAAAACTGGTATTGAGTACATGACTTCACTTGCTGACTGGTACATCAAAACTGCTGAAAAAAGCTCCATCGGCTTCTTTCAAATCGGTGGTGGTATTGCTGGTGATTTCCCGATTTGCGTGGTTCCTATGATCAGACAGGATCTTGAAAAAGATGATATCCGTCTTTGGGGATACTTCTGCCAGATTTCTGATTCTACAACTTCTTATGGTTCTTATTCAGGAGCTGTACCGAACGAAAAAATTACTTGGGGTAAATTATCTAAACAAACTCCAAGCTATATTGTTGAATCTGATGCCACCATCGTTGCCCCATTGATGTTTGCACACATCCTTGGCTGGTAATTCCTGACCAAGTGCTCCAGAAACTCATTCCTTTGTATTCAATTCCCCCTAACTTTTGTATGTTAGGGGGATGATTAAATATACAGAAGCCTTTATTAAAGAAATGCCTAAGTCGGATCTTCATCTTCACCTAGATGGATCTCTTAGAATCCCTACCCTCATTGAGATGGCCAAAAAAAATAACATCAAAATGCCCTCCTACACAGAAGAAGGTCTTAGAGAGTTAGTTTTTAAAAGTCACTACGCCAATCTTGGGGAATATCTCCATGGTTTTCAGTACACCTGCGCCGCACTTAGGGATCTAGAGAATATTGAACGCGTGGCCTATGAACTTGCGATTGATAACCAAAAAGAAAACGTCATTTATATTGAGCCTCGGTTTGCTCCTCAACTCATGATGGATTCTGACAGTGGTCTTACCATGGAAGCCGTAATGAGTGCAGCTTACAAGGGTTTTGAGAAGGCCAAGAAAGAATATAATTCACACCCAGAAGTCGTTAATGGATCTCGCCCAGACTTTAATTACGGAATCATTAGCTGTGCCATGAGAAAGTTTGGCCCTAAAGGATACTCCCCTTACTACACGAACTTCTACAAAATGATGGAATTCTCCCGTGAGAAGGAAGTCTTAAAAGAAGGTGCCCTTCAGATGGTGAAGGCCGTTGTGAAACTTAGAGATGAAAAAGATATTCCTATTGTGAGTATCGATCTCGCTGGCCAAGAAGATGGTTACCCACCAGGGATCTTTAAAGATGTCTATGCATATGCGCATAAGAACTTCATGCATAAAACCGTTCACGCTGGTGAGGCCTACGGAGCAGAAAGTATTTTTCAAGCGATCACTGAGTGCTACGCTGATCGAATTGGACACGGATATTACTTATTTGACGAAAATAAAATCACCGATGCCTCCATTTCGGATAAAAAGAAATATATCTCTGAACTTATCTCCTATGTTGCAGATAAAAGAACGACGATTGAAGTGTGCTTAACTTCTAACCTTCAAACCAATCCAGAAATTAAAGATATTAAAAATCACAACTTCAAACACATGCTCGCAAACCGTATGTCCGTTTCCATCTGTACAGATAATAGACTTGTCTCTGACACAACGGTTAGCCGAGAGTTTCAACTTGCGGTTGATAACTTTGATATTCCTCTTAAACACCTAAAGGACATTGTCGCTTATGGCTTTAAGAAGAGTTTTTATCATGGACAGTACATCGATAAGAGAAATTGGGCGAAGAAAGTGGTTCAGCACTTTGATAAAGTTGCTAAAAAACACGGCTTCGCTGACGTTTAATACCTGATTTTATGCTACTAACGCAGTGAGCGTTATTGACAGAAATCAAGACTTCATCGAAACTCACATAGTCTTAAATTCAATTTGGAGACGTGCCCGAGTGGCCCAAGGGAGCAGTTTGCAAAACTGTAAAGCCGGCGGTTCAAATCCGCCCGTCTCCTCCAAAATAAAAAACAAGAAAGCCTCAACCGAAAGTTTGGGGCTTTTTTATTTTTACCGAGATCAAGGCAAGTGACTGGGGCGTGTTCGATTCTTATCCTGGCCCTTCGCTATTATGCTTCAAGCTTGAAACAAACAAAAGCAACGAAACGAAGATACTGGCGATCAGTTACCATCAGTATTAGTTTTTTCAATCGTATTTTACAAATCAAACGAAACCGAAAGGTTCCAAAATCAGAATATGTCCTTCGGCGATGACCTGGTAAGGTTTTTTGATAAAGGAAATAGATAATGAACGCAGTAACAATTCCTGGCATTGAAAAAATGATTTACGTTATCAGAGGTCAGAAAGTGATGCTTGATTCGGATTTGGCGACACTCTACGAAGTTGAGACAAGATCATTTAATCAAGCTGTAAAAAGAAATCTAAGCAGATTTCCAGAAGATTTTATGTTTCAACTTACTAAAGAAGAGGCAACAGAACTACGACGACTAACCAATACCAAGCTAGAAGGACGTGGTGGCCGCAGACATGCTCCACTCGTTTTTACTGAATCTGGTGTGGCCATGCTTTCAAGTATTCTGACCAGTGAACGAGCAGCTCAAGTGAACATTTCCATCATAAGAACTTTTGTAAAACTCAGAAGTTTCTTGGCAATGGAAGGAACACTTGCCGACAAAGTTGGAAGACTTGAAAAGTCCACAAACCATCTTTTTAAGGTTGTTTTTGAACGTTTGGATAATCTCGAAGATGGGTTACCAACGCATCCTAATGACCGGAAAAGAATAGGTTTAAAGCCCTAAGGTGAGTAAATAAAAACATTTGATATCACAAATTGTGATGTCAAAAATCGCTCTGCTTCAGTGCCCTCGCTTCGGGGGGGGGGTATTTTTTTGGAAATAATCAAACCTGTCGCAAACTTTCAGAGACTGGCACTCATGGTGCTTAGTCGTGCTTAAACAGCACTTAAACTTTTATATTCACGAGGCTCCCAACGAATCCTCCAAAAAAATATTGCCAACACGTCAAAGGTTTATTTTTGCTAATTCAGAAGGATTTGGACCGAAGAAAAAAAATGATTCGAATTACAAATGGTCTAATTCGAAATTCCTAAGTGCCTTCGGATATTTTAAGTCAGTAAGAGCAATAAGGATAATCGTTTGATCAGCTTTCTGAACGATCCATTTGACTGAATAGCGACCTTGATAGATAGGAAACTTCCTTAGACTTTCGATTGCATCCGAATCGCCTGATTCTGGGTATTGCTGAAGTCTTTTCTTTAAGGCGTCTATCTCTTCTTGGAATTCTTCAACTTTTCTAATCGCCATCGCTTCAGAAAATTCTAAATTCGATTCAAGTATCCATACTGCGGAATCTTCCACATCAAAGAGAAATTTTTCGGTTTCTAGAATTTTGAATTGGGACATTAGCCAACAGCTTTTTTACTCTTTTTACTAAGGACCCGATTCTTAGCTTTCTCAATTACACTGTCAGTTGAATTCCCATCTGACGTCTTTACTTTTCCAGATATGACATCACTAAGCCCTTGGGCGATACCACGAAGAGAAGCGAGCTCCATTTGGATTTTCTCAAATTCTTCGGCATTTATGAGGACAAATGCTTCGCCAGTCTTTCTTGTTATTTTAATGGGTTCATTTCTGGCAGCCTCCATCCATTCTTTTAAATTTGAACGAAAATCATCCGCATTAGTTCTTTCCATAAGCACCTCGCATGCAGACCGTACCATTAACCGTACGGTTAAGCAATATAGGTAAAGAATAGGTTTAAAACCCAAAGGTGACTAAAGTAATAAACTTGATATCGCAAATTGCGATATCAAACATCGCTCTGCTTCAGTGCCCATGCTTCGTAGGTTTATTTTTGATAACAATTAATCCAATCTTTAACTTAGTCATGATTTAATAACGAAATTCAAATATTGAAACCAAAAGATGAAAATGAAACTTTTAGCTCTAATTATTTTATTATCTAGCTTGGCGAGAAACGCCTATTCATTATCGAGCCTCAACCTTGAACTAGGTTCCGCACAGAATAGTTACAATCAAGTAAGGATCGATGGAGAAACTGGAACCTTGTTTAATCTTCGACCGGCCTTAAACTCAACGGAATATTATCGATTAAGTTTTATCCAAAAATTCAAATCTCCCAGTGGAGTAAGATTTCTTTATGCACCTTTAAAGTTCAGTGGGGAGAAGAGCTTTAATAACGACATCTCCTTCTATGGGGTTAATTTCCTTGCCAATCAAACAACTGAGACTCAATTTCAGTTTAATTCTTATCGAGGTACCTACTTTCGAGAAATGATCTCCAAAAGAAATAGTCTACTTCGAGTTGGAGGTACCCTCAAAGTTAGAGACGCTTTTATTGAGTTAAGACAAAGTGATCGGAGTAAGGCAAGAAAAAGTGTGGGGATCGTTCCTCTCGTTTACATCTATTCAAAATATAAATTTGAAAATAATCTTCTTATGACTTTTGATTTTGATGGTCTCATCGCTCCTCAGGGACGAGCTTTTGATGTCGCCTTAATGCTTGGATATTATTTTAATCAAACTTTCCAGATTGATTTGGGATATCGGATGCTTGAGGGAGGAGCAGACAACGAGAACGTTTATAATTTTTCACAGATTAATTATTACTTTACAGCTCTTCAGCTAAATTTTTAAAACAACTAACCATTTTACCTTTTAGAAGCAACAACTCCCACGCAACATAGAACAACGATAAAATGCTCTATGAAGGAAAATTGCTTCGTCGTTGAAAGTGAACTAACGACAACGAGGGTTATCACAAACAGTCCAACTCCAAGTGCTGCCTTAAACTTAACTTCATCAAAGAGCACTTTATTGAATTCCTTGGTTTTCTCTTTTGCTTTTTCATCCATTGATAGTTCAGGGATGATTTGAATGGCATTTTTCTTTTTATGAATAATTATTTTTTTTTGATTCATTATTTCTAGATCTTTATCTAGCTTTTCCATGGCCCTTAGTATTCCGATATCAACTTCTTTTTCACTCATTAGGTGTATTCCCGTTTAAAGAAGGAGGAGCACATCTAAATTCTACTCCCCCGCACCTAAAAAATCTCAACCCCTTAATAACACATTTGTATTATAAAAAAAGAGTCCATAAATTTTTGGCACCTTAATACAAATGACTTAGGATATTTATGTTAATATTTGGCTTAAACTTTTTCCTGACTTCTTACGAACTTTTGCAAATTTGTAAATGCTCGGCCAAGCGTCTAATAAAGAAGAATATTTAAATAACAAATAATTTGTTATTTGCAGTGCTTGCTCCTCGCCTTTATCTTCGACCAAAAAATCTGGTGCAAGAACATAAGGTTTAGATAGCTTTTGATTTTGAAGATTTTTAATTATTCTTTCAATTTCTTTTCTCATAAAGACTGGTAAGGCCGGTTTCTTTTTTAGCAAAGATCCATACTCCATAATTCTTTTAGAGTGGTTAGCCCATAGTTGCTGCTGAAGTAAAGATGATCTCTTTTCTAAGGGCATTTTGAGAAAATATTGGATATGGAGTGAAGCAATCTTCAAACGTTCTTCGGAGGTAGAAATGCCGTGTCCAAATTGAAAATTACTTAAAGCAACTTTTAAAACTTCATCCATGGTTAATGAAGGCTGATCAATACTTACTTCAGCTCCATTTGACCTTGGTTCGGAAGGGCCATGAACAAAAACCCAGGGTAAATGTGCAATAATATCATCAGGATTTAGTAATCTAAGTAGCTCAGTAAAAAGATGATCTTCATTTCTAAAAACTGGAAAGAATGGGGGCAAAAGAGAGGTATTATCCAAACCGAAACATGTTGTCATACAGTTTGTTGGACGAGAGAATAAAATTTTATCAGTGCATTTTATAATCTCCCTTGAAGCAATCGCCATCTTAAAATGGTCTTCAGTCTTAGTTAGATCTTGCAGACTTTCATTCTCTTGAAATAAATAAAACTCTGAACTATTAGATCCACTATCACCTGCGATACCTGGAAAAGTCATTCTAATTCTAGGATTTTTAAATCGAATTTGTCTTAAAAAATCAGAAAAAAGTTTTTCCGTATCAATGTAATTTTCATCAATAGATTTTAAAACATTAAAAAGTTCTTCACCAAGAACATTGTTATGAATCAGAAGTGGATTTTCGTTAGAAAATTTCAAACTCTCTAAAATGTCTTGTCTGTTTTTAAAAATTTTTACATTTAAACTATAGTCGTTTGAAACTTGAAATCTGGTGGTTTGAAACGAAGTCGAGGTAAATTTTGCCTGAATGTCATCATCTACAGAAAAAACCCTCTCATCAACAGTGTCTAATAAAAAAGCATTCCTATTTGCACCATAAGTAGGTCCAACAGATCTATCTCCAAAAAGTGCAAACTCCATGACCTCCCTGGAAATTCCCTGATCAACAATTTCATTTATAAATTGTTCCTTTTCATTAAAACCGCAGTAATAAATAGCTTTTTTGTATTTATGACCTAAATCTTTTAAATTCTTCATACATTCTTCAATTTGAATTTGCTCACGAGAATCATCAAAGACAACGAATTTAACAGAATTTGGAATATTTTCACCCAAGGACAAGAAACTACCTAACCCCGACAAGAGATCAGCTGGTCGGTTATTTGTCATAACTGCTAACGTTTGAATACCTTGAATCTCTTCATTTTTTGATAATGGATGAAGTGAGTTAAACTCATCAAAAGAAATAAACACCTTTTGATTTGCGAGATGTTCAAAAATTTTAATTAACATCTTTGGAAACATTGAAGGTGAAAGTATAAAATCATCCGAAATAGTCATATAGGATTCAAAAATGGCCCTAAAATAAATACGACGTTTCGAAAAAGGCAGCTTGTACCAAATCTCAACAAGATGGTCTTCAAAGGATTTAAATTGTCGGCACTTTTCAACCAAAATCGTTAAAACTATTGGAAATTTACCTACTATATCCCCTGAAGGATTTATGATTAAGCACTGCCTCTCATTCAATGGATAAAAGGAAAAATCTGAAGTTCTAAATTTAGTATTATTTGGAAAAAGACTCATAAGAAATGATACCCGGTTTCAAAAAAATTGAAACCAGGTATTAAAATGTAATGTTTTTCTTAAGAGACGGCTTTACTACCTGACTTTGATTTGCAGTCCTGGAGGACTCCCGCAGGCCCAGCAAAACCACTCACGCTGTATTTAGTTCCATTTAACTGAGAACAATTATCATACGCACCGGAAACAATTTGAACCACTGTTTTCTTGTTCACAGTACACTCACATTCAATGGCCCTTGCTTCTTCAACAGCAGATACAATTCCAAGTAATCCACTAAAAAAACTAAATATAAAACTACCTTTGCGAAACTTCATATGGTTCTCCTAAATTAGTTTATTTACTTTTTGCTCCGGAGGTTGAGTCTTTGCAATCGTAAACTTTGACTTCGGTTCCACCAACTACGAGCTTAGAACCATTAAGTCTGCTGCAGCTCCCTAGAGAATAATCTAAAGTAACAGTTCGACTTCTATCTTCAATTTTACAAATACATTCTTTTGCTTGGACTTCTTCAGCATTAAATACTGAAGTGATAAAAGCCACTACAAAAAAAGTCATCTTGTAGATTCTGGAATGTTTACTAATCCGCATACGGCCTCCATTTTAATAGGACATTCTAACTTATCGGCTGAATTTATCATAAGATTTACAGGGACTTTGAGGTGCAATTTTTTACACCCTTGAAACAAAAGATCAGTCTTTTCAGAGACTTGAGCACACACAAGTAAGTCATTACAATCCGAGGACATAGCAAAAAAATAAGTCATCATTCAGTCTCTAGGGATCTTTTATAAGCACCTATCATAGAATCCAAATGTCCTATGAATTCCGGCTGCTGATTCAATTTTTCATGAATGTAGCTATGAAGGTTAAATGAATCCTCCCTCGCCATAACCCAAACTGCAGCTGCAACTTCTTTCTCAAAAGAAGATTCGAGCATAGGAGAAAGTATCTTTTTTGCTTCGCTAATATTCCCCCAAGATATGAGTAATCGACACCACGAAGCTTTTGCTCTTGGGCTGATTTCGAAAGGTATGTTCATCTTTTTAAGTTCACCTTCCCCTAAATAGGGATTCAAAAGTAAAAAATCAAGAGTGTTCGAAATCACTCGATCATCGTCACATAATAAAAGATCTTTTAATCCTTTCACGATTTCGGATTCTGAATTCCATAATTCTTTATATTTAAATAAAATAACGGCAGATGCCCTCACTCTTGGACTTTTATGGTTAATTAAATTAAGCGGATTTAAAAGTCCGCTCATTTTTGATTCACTTATTTGATGAAATTCTTTGAAGAACATTAAAGCTGCTTCCTCGGTCCAAGTGCTTTGGAAGAATTTTTTAAAGTCATTAAATCTAGAAGAACTATAGCTCATTTCTATGGGTGACTTTAAAATAACTAAACAAGTCATCATGACGATAAAGTCATCCTCTGACTTTATCCACTCCAGGAGGATATCTTGCGCTTTAAGGTCCGAAATCCAATGAGGTCTAAATTGTTTTAGTAATGAAATCTTATCCAATGAAAAAGTAATTTTATTTGATTCTAAAAAAAAATCATCAATATTCTTAACGCCAAAATTTAAATTAACGTAGCTTAAAGCAGCTTTAACTCTTTCAGAGAGTAAAACTTTATCTTCAATGACAACTTTTCCAAAAAAACGATTAGAATTTCTTTGAAGGTGATCATCAACAATTTTACCTTGCTCAATTCTTATTATTCTTTTTGAAGCCGTAGCATCCTCCTCAGAGTGAGTAACAGTAACTATTGTCATCCCCGAGGCATTTAAATCTTGAAGAATACTTAATACCTCATAGCGACTTTGCTGATCGAGCGCTCCAGTAGGTTCATCGGCGAGTATCACTTTCGGTTTTCTCAGTAGCGCCCTCGCTATGGCGACACGTTGCTTTTGACCACCCGATAATTGCTTCGGTAAATGATGCAGCTTTTGAGAAAGGCCAAGACGATTGAGCTCTAAGGCTGCTCGGTCGAGTGCCTCTTTACGAGAAATTTTTTGATAACTTAATGTTAAAGCAACATTTTCTAGAACTGTTAAGTATTCAATTAAAACGTAGTCTTGAAAGATGAACCCAATTTCAGCTCCCCTAATATCTATTCTTTCAGATTCTGAAAGATCAGAAATAGATCTACCTGAATAAAAAATTTTACCTCTTGTGGGAGAAACAAGTAATCCTAGTATATTTGCAAGTGACGTTTTTCCCGATCCAGATGGACCGACTAAAGAAACATACTCACCACTCTTAATCGATAAATTTATATTTTCCAAGGCGTTAAATTTTCCTAATCGTGGATCGACATAATCCAAAAAAATATCTTTAAGTTCAAAAATAGAATTATTCATTTTCAACTAAAATTTCCTCCCCCTCATTCAATCCTTTTAGAATTTCGACATCGTTATCGCCCAAGAGGCCAACAACTACTTTTTTCCTTTCTAAAACACCTTTTGAAATGACTGTTACTTCATACCCGCTCTCGCCTAGATGGAGAGCGACTTTAGGAATTTTTAGTGCGTTTTTATTTTCGCCGATTACGTATTCAACAACTGCTTCCATACCTGGTTTAATTAATTCATCAGGAACAAATTCAATTTGAACTCTAAAAAAAGCTATTCCAGATTCTTTATCTAGTGAAGCTGAATGATCTACGTAAACGATTTCTCCAATAATTTTTTTGTTGGCGAGATTTGGAAAAATCACTTTGATTTTTTGACCTTTAACAAAATGATTAATCTCATTTTCATTGCAGGTGGTTTTTATAAGCATATTGCCTTTTGATGACAATTTAAAAAGAACATCACCTTTTTTTACTGAAACCCCCGGAATAAACTTATCTGGAGTTTCCCAAACATAAGTAATTACTCCATCAAATGGTGATCTTATTTCCAAAAGCTTTATTTGATCTTCAATTATTTTCAGATTTTCAGAAAGATTTTCTTTCTCTCGAATAATCGCCTGCACCTCATTAATAGAAATTTGCAATTCACTCTTTTTTTGTTCTTTTTCAATGACTGAAGCCGCACCAGCAATTTCAAGCCTTTCAATCCGACTCAATTCTTTTTGCAAATTTTTAACTCTGATTTCACCATTTGTAATTCTTGTATCAATTTGTATGAGTCGGGTCTGCTCATTACGAAATTTATCGTTTAAGTGTAATGTATCCAGTTGCGCAAGAACTCCATCTTTAGAAATGAGTTGACCACTTGAAACATGTAAAGATTTTACCGAGATATCAAAAGGAGCTGTTATGATCGCCTGTTTTGAAGACTCCACTCTTCCTTGGAGTACAATTTTCTGCGTGATGATGCCACGTTCAACTTTATAACTTGGATTGTCTTTTTGATCTTTCTGACAGCCAAGGAGAAGTAACAATATTTTAAATAATAATATAGTTCTCATCTTCATCCTTGTAGTGCTTTAACTGGGTCTAATCTAGCAGCCTTAGTAGAAGGAATGAGACCAAGTAGTATCCCAAGTAATATTGAGGAAAGTGCTCCCAGAATGAATCCCTTGGTACTGAACGCACCAACAGGCAACATTATTTTACTCATCCATGCACCGGTAAAACTTCCGACAAAAGATCCAATTATTCCTCCGATTCCACTTATGATGAAGCTTTCAAATGCAAGCTGTAGCAAAATCATAGATGTAGAAAATCCAATCGCCTTATAAAGACCAATCTCTCGGAATCTTAAATTCATGTTAAGCAATAAAACATTCATTGTCCCAATAGAACCAGCGATTAAAGCTACGGCACCTAGGGCATAGCCTATGTAGATAAAGGCTTGCATCTCATCTCGAATTTCTGAAAATTTCTGAAATGGATTTTGAACCCATAAACTGTAGAAGCCTTTTTTTTGGAGAGCAGAGTTTGCAAAATTTTCAATCCAGTTCATCCATTTCAAATTTTTTGCAACAATTTCTAATTTTTGAAGTTTATTCTTACCGGTTAATCCCTTGTAAAATTTAAAAGGTACCCAAACTTTGCCATCGTCATACATTTGGGATTTATTGGAAACTATTCCTACGATCTTAGCTGGAATATTATTCTTATTTTTGAATTCAAAAAAAACATAACGATTTATAAGTTTTGTTTTCAATCTATCTTTGACATCAGGACTAACAGCAATGAATGCTGAATGAGAATTTAAATCTAAGGAGTGAAGAAATCTTCCTCTTTTAACTTTGATCGGTACTTTTTTAAGATAATCTTCGGTAACGGCCAGCAACTCCACCGAAGCAGTTTTGTCGGCAATTCTTAAACTTGGACCATATGTTGAATCTGTTAAATACGCTTCTTTAACTACTGATAGACGAGAAAAAAGATCAACTTCCCGTTCTGTTAGTGTTTGATCTCCAAAAATAGAGACTGTTAATTTAGGACCTCCATTCTCTTCAAGGAGAATTTCCACGTAACTTTTCATATTTTCATTCAAGGTAAAAGCGGAGGAAATGGCAAGCGCCCCAACGAAAATCGTCGTCATGGCCATCGCGGTCTTTGCCTTGACAGAACTGACACTTCTTGTGGCAAGATGAAATGCAGTAAATATTTTTTTTAAGCTCAAAGTAGTCCTATGAAACACAGGCGTATTTTTTTTATTATAACTCTTTTTATTACTTGTGCTGAAGTAAATTCTTCCACCGTAAATTTTTCTGATTTCTTCAAAAATTTTAAATTAAAAAACCCAGAACTTGTATCTGCTCAAAACCAAGCAGAGGCTACGAAAATTAGAAGTGAGGCTATTTACTATTTGCTCATGCCAACTCTAAGTTTTGGTCATTCTGAAATAATGACAAAACCAATCCCGGATCCCTTATCCACCTACGATAGAGCAACAACAACAACAGAGTCTCTCAGTCTAATTGGTACCATCCCGCAGGCCGGACTAAGCTACTCTTCAAATCTCTATAACATAAATGATAATCGTTATTTTGACGGCCAAGATAAGACCTCACAAAGTATTGCAGGATCAATGGATTTTGGCATTTCGTTTAAATTACTTAAAGGCTTTGGTCCTTCAGTCGGTTCAATTCCATTCGATCAGGCAGATTTAAATAAAACGATTGCTGATCTTCAAAAAAAAAATACTCTCCTTAATGGAGTCAGCAATTTAATTGGTGCCTACAATAATGTTTATGCCTCTTTAAATAACTTGAAAATTAGTCAGAATTTCTTAAAGACAAACGATGCTGATGTATTAAAAGCAGAAAAACAACACAAGGAAGGATTGATTCCATATCTTTCACTACTTACGTTGAAATCCCAAAATACAACGCTTAAAAAAAATATCATTAATCTTACTAAATCTCTTAGAGATAACGTTATTAATCTCTATAATTTAACCGGCGAGAAGCTAGACCCAACCCAATTTCAAATATTAGATCTTAAACAAATTCAAATGCCCGATGAATTTAAAATGAAAATTGAAAGTTGGATGAATTCAACTCAAGTAGATCCAACAAAAACAAATCCAGAAATTCTCCTCAAAAAAGCATCTCTTAGACTTACTGAACTTGATTTCAAAAAAGCAAAAAACAACGTATTACCAGATTTGAGTCTCAATGCGAAATATCTAAAAAACTCAGATCGAAGATATGATTATATTCCTACAAAAGGAGAATCCCAAGAAGTCGCAGTAACTTTATCAATGCCAATTGGCCTTGTTTCAGAAAGAGCGGAAGCAAGTGCTAAGAATCTAGAAATAAAGTCCAGACAAAATGAACTTGAAATTTCTATTTTGAGAACAATACAGGACTGGGAAAATCTTGGACAACAATTCAGATTGTCTCTAGAACAACTCTCAATGGCAAAGGAACTCGTTGAAGTGGCAAAAAAGCAATACGACTCTGCTCTTCCTACTGCAACGCTAGGTCCAACTTATCAGGCAAATATTGTAAATTTTCAGAACCAACTTTTAAGTGCCCAATTAGATTTGAATCAATCGCAAGCTGATTTATTAAATTTGATGGTGAGAATTTATGTTATAAAAGGGGATATCTCTTTTATAAGTTACTTAGATCAAAATTAAAATTCCATCTCATAGCAACGTATACCTACATCGAATAACCACCACCAAGGTACAACAAAGTACCTTGGTGGTGGTTATTCAAATCTTTAATATTACTAAATAAATGTTGCACCAATACGACTAATCATTCTTCCTACGGCATAGGGTACAGAATAATCTCGACTGACAGAGTAAGAAACGGCATGACGAAATCCAAGTTTATGTAACCACTCGTGAACGAGATTCGCCGCAACTCCACCAATAGAGTTGGAGTTAAAGTATTTTGTATTCACCCAGATCCTTGTAGTGCCTGAATTCGTATAACCAACTGTTGTCGTAGCAGCATAATAAAGCTCCACCTCCATATCCATGGTGTTATTTTTTAAGGGTTGAAGAGTCTCTGCTCCGTCCAAAATTTTTTGATAGATCTCACTATTTTTAAATCCACCATTATCTACAAAAGTCTTCACTCCATTATAAGTATGATTGATAACGGCCGCTCTAAATTCCTCTGTTGCGACAACTCTTTTAATAAGCTCAATTGCTTGATTAAACTTTTCGAGATCAGTAGCTGTCGCATTTACAAAATCTAAATTAGTATCAAACGTGTAAGCTTCATTTGGTAATGCCGAAGTCAAATCGACCTGTGGGTTCAGATCGCCTTCGTCAATCGCTAAACATTCCGCGGGAGTATTCTCTTTTTGCTCCTCAGTTAAATTATTACAGTCAATGACGTCACCTTTATTACAGGATGAAATAAACAATACTAAACTAAAAAAAATGAACATCTTTTTCATCATCTTGAACCTTCCTTGATACAGAGTTTCGAGGAGTGCATCCTCACACAGAGTATTTTGGTGTTCAAAGCAGGAAGAAATTTCTCTCTTGGTGAATTTTTAATCGAAGCGGAATAAGCTACTTCTTTTTGGCCTTAGATTTTATTTTAGTTTTTCACAAGGAGTAGTGAGTTTCTCATGACGGAGTTCCATAAAAATTTTGTTGTAATAATAAGACCGAGGTAAATCTTCACTCATTTTATGATCTGGTTTGAGAACTAAGCATTTTGTTCTAAGGAGTAAACTCCAGAGATTCTTATTTTGATCAAGCTTCGCTCTTAAGACCCTTTTCATGAGAGTGTAGTGATAATCGGATCCAGAAGCATGATCGTTGTAGTCAAAAAAATGTGTGCCCCAGTTTATCTCTTTAAGTTTGTTTTCGAAGTAAATCTTATTGGCCATATTTCCTGCGGCCTTAGCTTCAAAGGCAACTAATCTCTGCACTTCATCTCTTGAATAGGGCCAGCCTGTTATTTTTTTCCTTAGATCAAGTTCAACCTGTGGATCGGGATATTTCAGAGACTGCCATAGTCCCTCCACAGAGGAGAAGGACTTGCCTTCAATACTAAATGGGGTCGCTGCAAAATTGGAGAACACACCAAGCTCAGTTCTCTTGGATAATATGACCTCACCTGCTTCGGCATCCTGAGGAAGAATTTCCCAGCTTTGGGCCTCCCCCCGTGGTACTTCTTTAAACCACTCAGACGGATACTCACCGGAGTAAGTGGAAGATAGTGTTAATAAAAAAAAGGCCAGGATCACTCCTGGCCATAATTTTGTAATTTGATTTCGCTTAGGCTTCACGGATAACGTACTTATCTTTTCCTTCATCCACCATTTCTTTCAGTTCTTTTCCAACTTTAAAGAAAGGGACTTTCTTTGGTGAAACTTTTACGACCTTTCCCGTTTTTGGGTTTCTTCCTTCATAAGCTTTATAATTTCTATTGGCAAATGAACCGAAGCCTCTGATCTCGATTCGTTCGTCATCAAAGAGAGCTTGAATCATACTGTCAAAACAGATGTTCACAATCTTCTCCGCTTGATGATGAGGAAGGTTCG
>JACCEB012012094.1_pt1 | contig 28349 bp, 9 predicted proteins | sample 7454761 | NCBI WGS metagenome assembly JACCEB01 (sample SAMN15323454, study PRJNA562643) | freshwater metagenome | isolation source: river surface water | place: USA:Blue River Watershed | collected 2017-08-18
AATGATAACTCAATTGTTGATAATTCACTAGTTGATAACTCAATTAATTCAGTAGATAATTCGCTAGTTGATAACTCAATTAATGATAACTCAATTGTAGATAATTCGCTAGTTGATAATTCAATTAATGATAATTCAATTAATGATAATTCAATTAATGATAATTCAATTAATGATAATTCAATTAATTCAGTAGATAATTCGCTAGTTGATAACTCAATTAATGATAACTCAATTAATGATAACTCAATTAATTCAGTTGATAATTCGCTAGTTGATAACTCAATTAATTCAGTTGACAATTCGAAAATTCAAATTGATAATTCATTAAAAAATAGTAATAATGTTAATAAAATTAAATATAATAATAATAAATATTCAACTAAAAATATTAATATTAATAATCAAAATCAACAAATATATAATTCTAATAATCCAATTAATTCTAATACAGTTATTAAAGAACAAAAACTAATGGATAAAAACTTACAAATGAAAGATCATATTAAATGTAATTTACCATTACAACTTCAAGTATCCATAGTACTTCCTACAAATATATTAAATGAAAAAATCAAAGATGATTCTAATAATGTATTACAAAGTAATTTAAGAAAATCGGAAAATCTTCTATCTTCTAATGCTTTAAATAATAAAAAAATTAATATAATTTCATTTATTATTATGTTTTTAATTATTATTAATAATTAATTTAATAAGATATAATAAATTATTTTTTTGGTAAAGTTGTTAATTTATAATTATTTATTTCTTCTCGCAATTCAAATATAAATTTATTATTAACACCTTTTAATTTAATATAATTAAAAATAATATTATGTAAATTTTTAATATGATCTTTCATATTATTATAATCAGAATTATAATCTTGAATCATATAATTATTTTGATTTAAAATATTCAAAAATTCTATTTCTTGATTAATTAATAATTCTTTAAAATTTAATTCAGAATTAATATGTGATTGGGATGATGTAATATAATATTCTTCTTGATCCATTTTGTATATTAATATTATAAAAATTAATTCAATTTTAAAATTAATATTAGAATAAATATAATTTATTAAAATGATTTTTTATTTTATATATGAAATTTTAATTAAAAAATATAATTTTTTTAATACATTAAATAATAATATTGAATATCATAATAATATTAAATATCATAATAATAAAATAGAAATAATTATCGATCAAACGAATGAAAAAAATAATTATGACTTATTAGATAAATATGAAATTAATGAAATTGTTTAAAAATATATTTTAATATTGTTTATTACAATGAATACATTTATTAGAATTTTCTGAATTTAATAATTCAATAAAACAATTAACATGCATATAACCATTACAACATTTCATTTTAAATGATAAAAAATCAATATCTTCTTGACATATTAAACATATATTTTTTTCATAATTTTCTTCATTGCTATGCAAATAAACTTTATTATGATCTATATTCCATTCTTTAATAAACATTTTATAAATTCTTTTTATATTAGGATTTATCCATATTGCTTTTTTTTTAATTATATTATTTATAATTTCTTGTAGTTTATTATTTGTTTCTAGAAAGGTTAATGATTTTGTTAATTTATTTGAAATAGAAATACCATGTTTAGTTAAATATAAACTATTACATTCAAAATCTATTTCTCCAAAAAATGGATCATTTAATTTAATATCAGATATAAATACATCTAATTTAATTATAAATAATTCTTTTTTCATTTTTTTAAGTATAGATTTAATTTCATCTGTATTTAATATTATTTGAGATAAAATTTCATATACTTTTGATAAAGAAGGTTTAATATATAAAATTATATGTGTTAATTTATCAGCAATATTAATATCAATATTATTAAAATATTGAGAACCTTTTCTAATTATTTTTTTATGTATTGTATAATTATTATTTAATAACTCTATAACTAATTGTTTAAAATTATTATTAGGAAGATATACATCTATATCAGTTGGTAATAATAATCTATTAATAGTTTCAATATTATAATCTATATCTACATATTTAATATTTAATTCTTCAGAACAAAATCCTGTATGATTTTTATAAAATTCAGAAGCATAATGATCATGTAAAATAGAATCTCTTACATAACCACCAAATATTATACCATCACATTTATTAATAATAATTTGTCCAATATGTTTATAATTTAACCATTTATCTTTATTTTGTATATACATTTTTTGTTTAATAATAGAATTCATATTATAATTAAATAAAAAATTCAATTTTATAATATTTAAATAAATATAATTTATTTAAATCTAAATCAAAATACAATTTATCAATATGATATTCTTAATAAATTTATATTTATTATTATCAACTTATTTTCAATTAACTACAAGTATTAATTTTAAAGTTATTAATAATTGTCAAAATTCTATAAATATATATTCTCATGAAAATTTTAAATTTAATAACAAATGTCAACTAAATACTAATAATAATTGTATATTATCATATAATAATATTGACTCAGGTCTAATAAAAACAGAATTAATTGAATCAGCAACCTTATTTGAATTTTCTATAAATGAAAAAGGTATATGGTATGATCTAAGTGTAATTCCACCAGGTTCTGGAAATTGTTATAATTATAATGAATGTAGACAAATTTCTAATAAAAGTGGATTTAATATTCCAATTCAAGTAGAAATAAATAAACCTACTCAATCATGTGTAAATTTAATATGTTTAAATGAACAATGTCCTGATGCATATCTATATCCTTTTGATGATATAAAAACAAAATTTTGTAATCTAGATACAGATTTTATTTTAACATATTGTCCTAATCAAGAACAAAAAAAAAATAATATAACTAATAATATTATAACTCCTAATTTAGAATCATCTAATAATATAATTGATTCAAATTTAGGTTGTAATAATTAATATTAATTATATTAATTATATTAAAATTCTTTCATCAAAATTATTAATTTCAACAAGTAAATCTTGATTATATAATTCAATACTCTTTAATATTTTATGTAAATTTCTAATATGATTAGACATTAATTTCATATGTATTTTTTTTTTCATTCTAGTTTTCTTAGATGCTTCATTAATTTTTAATTGTCTCTCTCTAGAATTTTTTTTTTTATTTTCATTTACTAAAGTTTTAATATTTGGAATTATATTTTCAAAATCATTAAAATTTAATTTAATATCATCTAAGTTATAAAATTTTAAATTTAACGGATTTGGATTAATTTCAGATATATTTAATGGTTTGATATTTAATAAGTTTGACATTATTAAATTAATTAATTATCATATTATTTAATTTCAATTTTTTATTATAATTAATATAGTTTAATCATATATAATTTTTATAAGTATAATTACTATAATTACTATAATTATTATAATTATTATATAATGCCGTCTCCAGTATTTTTAGGAAGTAATGACTATATATTTTATAATAAATTAAATGATAAATTAATTAATGATAAAATATCTAATGATAAATTAATTAATGATAAAATAATTAATGATAAAATATCTAATGATAAAATATCTAATGATAAATTAATTAATGATAAAATATCTAATGATAAAATATCTAATCAAAAAAATATAATAAATTATAAGAGTATAATTATAATATTACTCATTTGTTTACTTATTATTTTAATAATAATATTATATATAGATTTTTATAATTTTTCTTTTAACTTATTCTTCTACAATTTCTAAATTATTAATTAAATTTTTATAATTACTAATTTTATTTTCTAATTTAGTAATTATTTCTTTTTTTGTTTCTGATATACTCATTAATTTTTTAATACATCCATATAAAGAAGCTATAATTTGATCAATATCCATAGATTTACAATCTGTTAATCCATTTGCTTCAATTTCTTTAACTGAATTTGGAAATATTTGTTGAACATCATCAGCAATCCATCCTAATTTAGTTCTATCATAAACTTGTGTAGGTGTATATATTTCATCTTTCCATTTATATCTTTTTAATGGTAAATTTTTAATATTATTAAAACATTCATCTATATTTGCATCTTCTATATTTTGTTTTAATCTTTTATCTGATGATACAGTCCAAAAAGATGTAGATAATTTATAAGCACTATCAGTAGATAAATGAAGTTGGTATGATGGCGATACTCCTAAACCTATTCCTCTAGTTGAATTATTTATTACTAATTGACCTGGATTAGCAACTAATGCTGTTTTATATGTTGGATAGGCCATAATTGAAGTAGCTATTTGATTTAATGTATCTGTATTTGATATTGCACATAACATTGCTAAATCTGATGCCCAAACTAAACTTGTCCAAGAATTAGTAATTGATAAGTTTCTTAATTGCCAATCCATTCCATTAAATGAAGTCATTATTCTTTTAGAACCATTATTGGATATAGCAACTGCCATATTTAATTCATTAATCCAAATAACTTGTTTCCAATTATTATTATTTTCACAAGTTTGACTTATCCATGTTATACCATCATTAGATGTCATAACACTTCTATAAGAGTTATTACTATTAGATACAGCAATAAAACTATTAATATTATTACACCAACAAACAGAATTCCAATTATTATCAGAAGCTGAAGTTCTAGAAGTCCAATTAATACCATCTGGTGAAGTCATAACTCTATTTCCACTACCAGATGATGCAACTGCAACTAATAAATTTAACTCAGGTGCCCAGCAAACAGATGTCCAATTATTATCAGAAGCTGAAGTTCTAGAATTCCATGTAATACCATCTGATGATGTCATAACTCTATCTCCAGTTCCAGATGATGCGACAGCTACAAATAATGATATTTCTTTACACCAAATAACTGAACTCCAATTATTATCAGAAGCTGAAGTTCTAGAAGTCCAACTAATACCATCAGTAGAAGTCATTACTCTATCACCAGTTCCTGATGATGCAACTGCTACAAATAATGATAATTCTGCTGACCAACATATAGAAGTAAAATTATTAGAATTATTAGAAGTTATTGTATATTGAATTAATTTTGCATTAGTTAATGGATCACTACTAATAGAAGATGTATGTACATTAATAGGTGAAATTGTATCTGTTGTAGAATTATTTCCTAATTGACCATTATTATTTCGCCCCCAAGACATTATATTTCCATTTTCTAAAATTGCTAAAGCATGATATGTTCCAGCAGAAATAGAATTAGCAGTAGTTATAGCATTAACAGTTAATGGAATATTAGTTTTAACTAAAGTAATATCATCCGAATTAACTCCTAATTTACCATAACTATTATCTCCCCATGATTTAATAGTACCATTATTTAATAAAGCTAATGAAAATTCATGTCCACCTGAAATATCTTTAACATTTGATAATCCAGATACAGTTACTGGAGTTAATTTATCATTATATGTTTCATCACCTAATTGTCCCTTTCCATTAGATCCCCATGCTTTAACAGTTCCATCATTTAATAATGCTAAAGAATGTTGTGAAGGACCACATGCTATTTTTTTTACTCCTGATAAATTAGATACAGTTACTATAGTAGATGATGAAATTGTAGAATTATTACCTAATTGCCCATATTCATTATAACCCCATGCTTTAACAGTTCCATCACTTAATAAAGCCAAATTATGACTTCCCTTGGAATCAATAGCTATTACATTAGATAAATTAGAAACAATAACTGGAGATAAAGAACCATTATTTGTACCATCTCCTAATTCTCCTTCATAATTAGTACCCCATGCTTTAACTGTTCCATCACTTAATAATGCTATTGCATGAGAATCACCATTAGAAATATTAATAGCAGTTGAAATGCCAGTTACACTAACTGGAGTTAATTTATCTATATCAGTTCCATCACCTAATTCCCCATGTTGATTATATCCCCAGGATTTAATAGTACCATCGCTTAATAATGCATATGATGACCACATACCAGCAGAAATTCCTATTACATTATTTAATCCAGATATAGTAATTGGTGTATTACTATTAGTAGTTGTACCATCACCTAATTGTCCATATTCATTATAACCCCATGATTTTACAGTTCCATCACTCATTAATGCTAAACTATGTTCAAATCCAGCACTTATATATTTAACATATACTGTAGATGCTATAGATGTAGTAGTTGGAGTTGTTCTTTTAGTCCATGATATACCTGTCGATGAAGTCATTACTCTATTTCCAGTTCCAGATGAAGAAACAGCAACAAATAAATTTAATTCTGATGCTCTAATTATACTATTCCAAGTTGATTTTAAATAACTAATTTCTGAAGTAGTTAATAATTTTACATTAGATAAAGGAGTAGTATCTGTTGATGAAGTATAAACAGATACTGGAATATTTTGAGTAATAGTTGAATTAATACCTAATTGACCAAAATTGTTATATCCCCACATTTTAATAGTACCATCAGATAATAATGCCATTGATGAATACATACCTGCTGCTATACCAATTGCATTAGAAATACCTATTACATCTACAGCTGTAGTTAGTGAATTATTAGTAGTATTATCACCAAGTTGACCACGAGTATTTTTTCCCCAAGATTTAATTGTACCATTAGATAATAATAATAAACCATGTTCATACCCTAATGCTAAATCAATTACATTTGTAATTGAAGTTATACTAGAACCTGCTGAAAATGAACCCCAAGATCTAATAGTATTGTCTGATAATACAACTCCAGTATTATCAAAATTTGCATTAATTCTAATTACATTAGTGTAATTTCTATTTGATGGTGTAAATGGTATATTTTTTGCAACTGTGGTTCCATCTCCTAATTGACTATATCCATTTACACCCCATACCATATAAGTATTATTAGATAGTAATGCTATAGAATGATTAGTACCTGATCTAACTGCAATTGCATTTGAAATATTAGCAACAGTTACATGACTTAAACTATTTGTATTAGTTCCATTACCTAATTGTCCATTTATATTATAACCCCATGATCTTATAGTACCATTTGATAAAACTGCACAACCAAATGATTGACCTAAACTAATATCAACTGCTGTAGTTATTCCAGATATTGATACAGGAGTTAATCTTTGAGTAATAGTTCCATCACCTAATTTACCTGATGGATTTTCACCCCATGCTGTAATAGCCCCATTTGATAATAATACCATTGATGCACCCTCCTGAGTTATTATTTTATTAGCTGTAGTTATTCCAGAAACATTAATAGGAGTATAACTTGCATTAGTAGTTCCATTACCTAATTGGCCAGCATAATTATTACCCCAAGATTTAATAGTTCCATTTGATAATATAGCTAATGCTGATTCATATTGTAATGTTATAGATGAACTAGATAATGATGAAATTAAGGTAGATGTATCTATAGCTGTTTCTCGACTATTCCAATTATTTACTATTCCTATTTTATTTCTCATATATTTAGTATTTTTATTTACTATTCTATTTAAACTAGTTTCATATTGATTATTTTTATATTCTGTTATTTTAGTTGATAAATTACTATTAGATACTAATACACTAGTTCCATTTGATAATAAAATCATTCTTCCTAATGCTGAAGACCATATAATATTATAAAAATTATTATTAGAATTAGAAGTAGATCTTACAAACCAATTAATACCATCATAAGAAATTATAATTCTATCATTAGTACCTGACGATGCAACGGCAATAAATAAATTTAATTCTGAAATCCATAAAACATCTCTCCAATCATTAGTAACAGGAGCTGTTCTTATTGTCCAATTAATTAAATCACTTGAGGTTGCAATACGATTAGTTGATGAAAAAGCAACAGTAACATATAAATTTAATGTAGATGAATATGTAATACTACTCCAATTTGCAGATAATGGTGTAACTGACCAATTAATACCATTAGATGAATATATAATATTTCCAATTCCACAACCAATAAAATAGCCATTAGCTGCAATTAGTTTATACCATGTACCATTTTGTGAAGTTCTAGCAGTCCAATTAATACCATCTGTAGATGTAATAATAGCAGTTCCATTAGTTTCACCAACAGAAATAGCGGCAAACATTTCTAAATCATTAGACCAAACAATACTATTCCATTCTACAGTTAAAGGAACAGTAATACTTTGCCAATTTATACCATTAGAAGATGTATAAAATGTAGAAGATTTTGGACTCCAAGAAATTGGTATTGCTACAAATAATCTTAATTTTGGTGACCATGCAATTCCATTAATATTTGGAAAATTAGCAACTCTGTATGAAATCCAATTATAACCATCATTAGAAATAGAAAATGATGATGAAGAATTAATACTAGCATTAGTACTACCTACTACAAAGATTCCTAATTCTGGAACCCAACAACCAGTTTTTGCGGCATTAATATCAGTAATAATAGAAGAAGAAGTAAAAGTAGTAGCATATGTTATATTATTTATTAAATTATTATTATATGCTTTTAATGTAGTATTATTAATTTTTAAATTATTTAATCCAACAGAATTAATATTTTTAATATTTTTTGAACTATCAGTAACTAATATAGTATTAGAAATAGCTTCGCCCTCAGTTAAAAATGAAGATAATGAATTTATAGTTAAAGAATCACATGTAATATTATTTATATTTGAAATATTTCTTGATGAATCAGTTACTAATGCAGATGATGAGTTTGCAATACCTGGTTCCACTCCCGATAATGAATTAAGTTGAGAACCAGATGATGTGATTAAAGTTCCAGCTAATGATAATCCTCCAGTACTACCATTATGGTCTGAAATATTAATATTAGTATTTGTAGAATTTAATTCAAATTCTGGAGTGGTTAAACTATTGAAACCTAGTTGTAAATATGATGTTGTTCCAGGTGAAGATAAATAACCAAATCTAAATGCACTGCTAATATCAGTATATTCAAATTGATGTGTTGGAGTAATATTTGAATAAAAAGATATTAAATTATTATCATTTATTTTTAAATTATTTGTAATAAATACAGATGAACCATTAGATAATGTATTATTTGAATTAATTAACATAATTCTAGATCTATAAATTCTATTGCCAGTTCCATCAGATGATACCATAATAAATTGTCCATAAGTAGGACTCCAGCATATAGATTGCCAACTATTATTAATAGCTAATTGCCGAGATTTCCAATCAATACCATTAAATGAATACATTAAACGATTAGTACCACTTGATGCAACTGCTACAAATACTTTTAATTCTGGAACCCAAATAACATAATTCCAATTATTATCTTCTGGAGACGATCTAGAATTCCAATTAATACCATCGGATGATGTCATTATTCGATTTCCTGTTCCAGATGAAGCTACTGCAACAAATAACATTAAATCGGAAGACCAGCATATAGAATTCCAATTTAAATTTGATGATGCATTTTGTATAGTCCAATTAATACCATCTGGAGATGTCATTACTCTATTAGAACCAGATGAAGCAACAGCAACAAATAATTGTAATTCAGAAGACCAACATACTGAATTCCAATTATTATTATTAGTTTTTTGTAATAACCAGGTTAACCCATCATAAGATACCATTACACGATTATTGTTTCCAGAATCAGCAACCGCAACAAACATCATTAAATCTGATGACCAACAAGCTGATTTCCAATTATTATTATTAGTAGTAGTTCTTATAATCCAGGAAGAACCATTATTAGAACTAGTAAAGAAATAATAAAGACCACCGGATATATAAGAACCTAAACAAACTACAATATTTAATTCTGATGAATAAACTAAAGTATTACCTGCAAAATTTAAACTATTTACATTATTATAATCACTCCATACTAATCCATCAGCCGAGTTAAGTATTTTAATTTGAGATGATGGATCTGAGCCAGTTATAACATATCTTGTTCCAGCCCATATAATACAATTCCAATTAATTTCTGTAGAATATGATTTTGGATACCATTCTTTAATTCCATATTTAACTATAGATTTTGATGGATAAATATTTTTTATTATTTTAGATAAATTTATTTTATTTGAATTAGAATAATTAGTTAAAAATGAATAAATATTAGTATCATTTGAACTTGGAATAGATCTTATTATATTTTCATTATTAATAGTTGTAGAAACTCCAATAAAAGTATTTAAACTGCCAGACCATGCTATTGACCAAAATTGTTGATTAATTTTTGTTAATACAACATTCCAATTTTTACCATTACTAGAATACATAATACTACCTGTAGGATTAGATCTACTATCTCTATTAATTGCAACAAATAAATTTAATTCGGATGCCCATATTACATACCAAAGATATGTTAATGGAGTAGGATAAGATGTCCAATTAATACCATCTGGTGATGTCATTACTAAATTCATATTATTAGAAGTTGGGCTTATATCAGCAACTGCAACTAATAAATTTAAAGTAGGTGACCATGCAACACTCTTCCAATTATTTTCTTCGGCAGCAGTTTGACTAGTCCAAGATATACCATCTGGCGATGTCATAACTCTAGCACCTGTTGATGAACCAACCGCTACAAATAAATTTAATTCATTTACCCAAATAACTTGTCTCCATTCTCCTTGACTAGGTACCGTACGTAAAGTCCATGAAGTTCCATTCGATGATGTCATAACAGTTGTTGTTGTACTTCCTGAATTTTCGGCAGTTGCTACAAAAACTCCATTTCCCCATGCAAGACTTGTCCAATTTCTACTAGATGCTGAAGTTCTAGTTGTCCATGTAATAGCATCAGGTGATGTTAATATATGAGATGAAATAGTTCTACCATCTGCAACAACAACAAATAAATTTAATGTTGGAGAATATTCTACAGCATTAATAGCTAATAAATTATTTCCAGAAGATCTAGCTGTCCAAGTAATACCATCAGGTGATGTTAAAATTTTTCCAGATAAACCAACAGCAATAAATGAATTAATATGTGGAAACCATTTAACTTGTCTAAATTGATCAGTTATATTAATAGGAGCTGAAGAAACAGTCCAATTAGTTAAATATCTATATGAATCATCATTATTAGATAATATACAGAATTTTTTTAATGAATATGACCAACAAATAGTTGATAATTTTTTATCTGATGATACATTAGTAGATAGCCAATTAATACCATCTGTTGATAATAAAACTTTAGAACTACTATAATTATCACAAATAGCCATCGCAATTCCGAATTCATTTGACCAAGCAATTTGTTTCCAATCATTATTTATATTAGATGATCTTGATATCCAATTTATACCATTCTTAGATGTCATAATACAATTAGTTCCATCTTTACCGACTGCTATAAATAATCCAATTTCGGCAGCCCAGCAAACTGATTGCCAATTAGTATAACTATAACTAGATGCAAATTTATAATTCCAATTAATACCATCAGAAGATGTTATTACTCTATTTCCATTACCAACAGCAACTAATAAATTTAAATTTCTAGACCATGTGATAGAATTATAATTTATATTATAATTTAATAAAATATTAGATAATGGTGTAGAATCAGTTGCTGAAGTAACTACTGATACTGGCGATGATTTAGAAATGGATGTTCCATCACCTAATTGACCACGATTATTATATCCCCATGATTTAACAGTTCCATCTGATAATAATGCTAAACCATGACTATAAGCACAACTAATTCCAATAGCATTATTAATATTTAATACTTGAACTGGTATAGTACTATAAGTTGTTGTGGATATTCCATTGCCTAATGAACCATAATAATTGTTTCCCCATGATCTAATAGTACCATCTGCTAATAATGCCATAGACATATACTCAGATGTACATATTGCAATAGCATTTGTAATTCCTAATACTTGAACTGGTGTTTTTCTATCAGTAGTAGTTCCATCTCCTAATTGACCATAATTATTTCGTCCCCATGATCTAATAGTACCATCTGATAATATTGCAAAACAATGATAGTATGCGACCTCTATAGAAATTGCATTAGTAATTCCTAATACTTGAATTGGTATATTTCTTTGAGTTGTAGTATTGTCTCCTAATTGACCATAATAATTATATCCCCATGCTCTAATAGTACCATCAGCTAATAAAGCTAATGAATAAAATATACCTGTCTTAATAGCAATTGCATTATTAATTCCTAATACTTGAACTGGTGTATTACTATCAGTAGTACTTGAGGATCCATTTCCTAATTGACCATATGTATTATTCCCCCAAGAACTTATAGAACCATCTGATAATAAAGCTAATGTATGATTAAAATGTGCTGATACTGCAATTGCATTTGTAATTTTTGGCATTATAATATCTGAACCTATGATTTTACAGGTTCCATTTTTTAATAATACTATACATCTATCTCGTGTATTAGATATTGCAATGGCATTAGTAATTCCTAATACCTGAACTGGTGTACTTCTATCTATATCAGTTCCATCACCTAATTCTCTATTCGAATTAAATCCCCATGCTCTTATAGTCCCATCATTTAATAATGCATATGAACTATAGGCAGCACTTACTATACTAGTTATATCAGTTAATCTGGGTGTTGTTCTTAAAGTCCAATTAATACCATTTGGAGATGTCATAATTCTATCTCCACTTCCAGAATTAGCAACTGCAACAAATAAGGTTAATTCAGGTGCCCAGCAAACTGAAGACCAATTATTATCAGCAGCTGATGTTCGTAAAGTCCAATCTATACCATTAGGTGAAGTCATTACACGATTACCAGTTCCAGATGACGATACTGCTACTAATAATGTTAAATATCTTGACCAACATACTGATGTCCAATTATTATCAGCAGGTGATACTCTTTCAGTCCATGTAATACCATCAGGAGATGTCATAATTCGATTACCAGTTCCTGTATTTGAAATAGCAACAAATAAATTTAATGTATCTGCCCAACATGATGATACCCAATTATTAGAATTATTAATACTAGTAGATATAAATGTATTACAATACTCTTCATAATCTTTATTAATGTTTAAATTACCATCTTGAATTGCTAATTTATTAACATTTATATTATTTAAATTTGAAATATTTCTATTAGAATTTAAAACAATAGCTTTTGAATTAGCTGCAGTACCTGGTATTATTCCATTTAAAGTTTGATTAGATTGTGCAGTATTACCTACTAAAGGATTTCCATTAACAATGATATTAGCACAACTAATACTATTAATATTACTAATATTTTTATTAGAATCTAACACTAATGGTTTATCAATAGTAGCAATGCCAGGTGTTATATCATCAAGTTTATTTAATTCTTCTGCTGATGAAGTAACAGTGACGCCATTTAATGATAATGTTGTAGTATCTGCTGTAAATACACTATATGTTGCGGCTAATGATGAATTGGTTGTAACTTGAGGAGATACTCCTGAATTTAAATTTTTTCTAATTATACGCCCAGATGGATCTTTTTGTATTGAAAATGACATATTTTTATAGATTTCAGTTTTTGATTTTCATATATATAATAATAAATATAATAGAAGATAAAAATAATAAAAAAAAAATTTAATTTTTATAATTATTGTAATTTTAATTAATATAATTAATTTAATTTTTATAATTATTGTATATCTAATTGATTAACAAAACTTTCTAAAGTACTCAATTCTTCTTTTAAATTTTGTATTTTATTTTTTTGACTTTCATATTCATTTAATAATTTTTTAGCTGTTCCATATAAGGATGCAATAATTTGATCAGGATCTAATGATTTACAATCATCATAATTATAATTTTTAGTAATTCTAACAGCTTTTGGAAATATTTCAGCGACTTCATCAGCAATCCAACCTAATTGGGTTCTTTCATCTTCACTTGGTATTTCATTATTATATAATTCATCTTTCCATGTATATTTAACTAATCGTAATTTTTTAATATTATCATAACATGTATCTAAATCGGCATCTTCTATATTTTCTTTTAAGCGTTTATCAGAAGATACACTCCAAACAGATGTAGATGGTTTACCCGCAGAATTAGTAGATAATTGTAATTGATAATTAGGATTAATAGTACCTATACCTACATTTCCATTTGCTTGATTAACATATAAGGTATTTGGTGGTGCTATATAATTTGATTTAGGATAAGGTAGGCATATTGTACTAGTTAAAACTCTATTAGTAGTACCAGTATTAGAAATAGCAACTGCTTGATTATATCCACTTGACCAACAAATAGAAGTCCAATCATTATCAATACTATTTGCTCTAGAAGTCCATATAATACCATCAAAGGATGTCATAATTCTATTATTAGTACCACTATTTGCAATAGCAATAAATAAATTTAATTCAGATGCCCAGCAAATTGATACCCAATTATTATTAGAAGCTGATGTTCTAGAGGTCCAAGTAATACCATCAGGGGAAGTCATAACTCTATTATCAGTGCCAGTATTAGAAACTGCTGCAAATAATCCTAATTCTAATGACCAGCTAATAGAAGTCCAATTATTATCAACTGCTGAAGTTCTAGAAGTCCATGTAATACCATCATATGATGTCATAACTCTATCTCCAGTTCCTGATGAAGCAACTGCTACAAATATTTCTAATTCATCTGACCAACAAATAGCATTCCAATCATTATTAATCGGAGATTGTCTTAATTCCCAATTTTGTCCATTAGTCGAAGTCATAATTCGATTTCCTGTTCCGGAATTAGCAACTGCAACAAATAATCCTAAATCTGTACTCCAACAAATAGAAGACCAATTATTATCTGCAGGTGATGTTCTAGCAGTCCATGTAATAGCATCTGATGAAGTCATTACTCTATTTCCTGTTCCTGAATTTGCAACAGCTACAAATAAACCTAAATCTTGAGAGTAACAAATAGAGGTCCAATTATTATTAGCAGCTGATGTTCTAGAAGTCCAAGTAATTGCATCACTAGATGTCATAACTCTATTATTAGTACCAGAATTAGAAACAGCAACATATAAATTTTTATCAAAACTATAACAAATAGAAGTCCAATTATTATTAGAAGCTGCAGTTTGATTAATCCAAGTTGTAACACTATCAATACTTGCTTGATTATTATATGAATTTAATTTATTAATTGATGAAATATTATATAAATCAATTGGATCAGTAAAATTATCTAATACTAAAAATGGCTGAATTGGAGTAGATATGGTTTCAGGACCATAAATTATTAATTTTTCATTTATATTATCATAATATAAATGAGTATAATTTGCATGAAAAGAATTAATTGAATATAATTTATTCCAAGTTATACCATCTGAAGATTCAAATATAGTAGAATAATAATATGTATCAGTACTACGCATTATATATAATTTATTTAATTTATTAATCCAAACAGGTTTAAAATTATTATTTGTTGAACCATAAGAAATTAAATTATTTGGAACTTGAATTCTACTCTCTATCCAATTAATACCATCATATGATATATAACTATATAGATAATAACTATTATATATAAACATATTTAATTCAGATATCCATGAAATATTAGGATAATTATTATTAGCAGATCCTGAATAAGAATTAGTTATAAATGTTCTTTCAGTCCAATTAATACAATCTGATGAAGTATAATATGTAGATAAAGTTGATGATGTAATTTTAGTTGTAATAATTGCTAAATTTAAGCTTGGTGACCAATCAATAGAAGAGTTTAATAATGAAGTTGGTAATGTAATTGCTGACCAAGTTTGACCATCCGATGAACTTATAGCTCTATTTATTCCACTATCACCAACAGCAATAAACTTAGATAATTCATCAATCCAAATAATATAATTCCAATTTCCTCCACTAATTAATCCTGATGATATAGTTGTCCAATTTATACCATCTATTGAAGTATAAAATGTATTTGATGTAATTGCAATTAACATTCCTAAACTAGAAGACCAAACTATCTTTTTTAAAGATATACTAGTAGTATTGTTTATTTTAATAAATGTCCAATTAATAGCATCAGATGAATATGCTAATTGTTTATTATATTTATTAGAATAAGATGATGGTTGACCAATAGCTATATATAATCCTAATTCATTTACATAAATCATATCACACCATCCTAGATCATAAGATGTATCTTGTAAAGTCCAATTAATTGAATTAGGAGATGTTGCTATTTTATTATATGCATATTGACTTGATAATCCATTACCATTAGCTCCAGCTACTATTAAATTTAAACTTGGAGAATAAGTCATACAATAATAATCTATATTAGAATCAGTAGTTGATCGAATTGTCCAAGTAATACCATCTGGAGATGTCATAATTCTATTATTAGTTCCAGAATTAGCACCAGCGATAAATAAATTATTTGCCCAAATAACAGTTTGCCAATTATTATCAGCAGCTGATGTTCTACTTGTCCATGTAATACCATCTGAAGAAGTCATTACACGATTTCCAGTTCCCGAATTTGCAACAGCTACAAATAAATTATTTCCATAAGTAACACAAGTCCAATTATTACTTGATGCAGATGTTCTACTTGTCCATGTAGTTCCATTTGGTGAAGTCATTACTCTATTAGTAGTACCTGTATTAGAAACTGCAACAAATAATCCATTACCCCATGTAATAGAAATCCAATCATTAGCTACTGATGTAGTGCGAAGAGTCCAATTAATACCATCTGGAGAAGTAATAATTCTATTAGTTCCTAATGTTGATGTAGCCGCAAATAATTTTAATTCTGGAGACCATGTAATTGAACTTAATCTATATGATGTTGTTGTAACTGATGAAATATTATTTATAGTCCAATTAATACCATCTGAAGAATAACCAATCATATATGGATGAAAAATAGCAACAAATAATGATAAAAATGGTGACCAAACAATTGAATTAAAGTCTGAACTTGTTGATGCATTTACAATACTATGTCTACCAGGCATCCAATTAATGCCATCATATGAATAATTTATCCAAAAAGTATTAAAAGCTTTATTATTAGTCTGTGAATCCCATGGTTTTCCAATCATAACAAATATTTCTAGTTCTGGTGACCAACAAATAGATTGAGCATTAAGATTGGATGGATATTTAAATTCATTTCTAACATTCCCAAAATAGTATTTACCTAAATCATAATTTGTTTTATCTAAATTAGATTTTAATGTATTAACAGTATTAAATTTGATATTATTAGAAGTTATTTTATTTAATTGGGATATATTACGATTAGAATCTAATACTAATAATTTAGATGCTTCAGCAATGCCGGGTGTTATTGAATTAATTAAAGGATTATTATTATCAGAACTATTTAAAATTAATTTATTATCAACTACTAATGTATTTACTGATAAATTATTAATATTATTTATATTTTTAGATTCATCTAATATTATAGCTTTAGATGATTCAACAGAACCTGAAGTAGAATCTAGAATATTTAATTCATTAGAAGTTACTGGTAATAATTCTCCATTAAATTTTAAACCTTGAGTTGATGAATCATGATTAACAATATTAATAATTTTATTAGAACTATTATTTATTATATTTAATTGAGAAGATGCTGGAGTAACAGTGAAGTCTACACTATTAGAACTATTATTTGTTAATCTTAATATATTATTATTAGAATCAGCAGTAATTGTAAAGTTAGTATTGCTAATACTAGAACCACCAATCATTATTCTATTATTTAAATAACCAATTTGATTACTTGATAAAGTTTGAACAGTATTTAATAAAGAATTACCAGCAATATTACTATATATTATATTATTACTATTGTTAGTAGATATCCCAATAAAGATACTTAATAAATCTGCCCAACATATAGAAGTCCAATTATTATTTGTAGTCATTGGTTTACTATACCATGTAATACCATTATTAGATATCATAATTCTATTATTTCCAGAATTAGATATAGCTACATATAATTTCATATCTGGAGACCATGTAATACTTTTCCAATTATTATTTATATAATTAGTATTACTAATAGTATTTATATTAATACTTCTTAATAAATTTGTTGTTGTAGAATTAAATAATACTGATATTGGCATATTTGAATTAGTTGTAGAATTATTACCTAACTGTCCATTATTATTATATCCCCATGTTCTAACTGTAGAATCATTTAATAAACATATAGAATATTGATTACCGGCAGATATAGCGATAGCATTACTAATACCTGTAACAGTTACAGGACTAAGACTTTGAATATTAGTACTATTACCAAGTTGACCATATAAATTAGCACCCCATGATTTAATAGTACCATCAGCTAATAATGCTAATGAATGATTATAACCAGCAGCAATTGCAATAGCATTATTTATTCCCGATACAGTTACTGGAGTTGTTTGTTGATTTGTAGTCCCATCACCTAATTGTCCAGATGTATTTAAACCCCAAGCTTTAATTGTACCATCAGATAATAATGCTAAAGAATGCGATGCGCCAACTGAAATGGCAATTGCATTACTAATACCAGTAACATTAACAGGTAAATTTTGTTGAGTTGTATTTCCATTACCTAATTGACCATTAGTATTTAAACCCCATGATTTAATAGTTCCATTTGATAATAATGCTAAAGAATGATAAGCACCAACTTTAGATGAAATAGAAGTAACATTAGTTAATTCAGTAATATTAACTGGAGTTTCTCTTAAAGTTGTAGAGTTATCTCCAAGTTGACCACTTGTATTTAAACCCCATGATTTTACAGTACCATCAGATAATAAAGCTAATACGTGAGATTCACCAACTTCAATATCAATTGCATTGGCAATTTCAGGTATTGTATTTACTCCATTATAAGAATTTCCTTTAGTTGTTAATGCATTAGCAATACCTAATTCACCATTTGTATTTAAACCCCTAGTTTGAATTTGTCCATTTGATAGTAATACTACTACTACATTTGACATAGATAATGCTTTAATTATATTGTTCCATTTTCCATTAGATGATTTTTCATTACTTGGATTATTTGGTAATAACATTGGAGATGATATAGATCCAAATTTAGTATTAGCATTAGTACCCCAACAACGAATTGTATTATCAGACATAACAACAATACTAGTATCATTTCCAGCTTCAATAGAATTCATTGATGTAGTTATAGTAGTAGTTGGTTTATATATCATACTTGTTGACCAATTAATACCATCAGATGAAGACATTACTCTATTATTAGATCCAGATGATGCAACTGCAATAAATAAATTATCATAATAAGACCAACAAACAGAAGTCCAATCATTATCAGCTGGAGAAGTTTGTATTGTCCAATTAATACCATTAGATGAAGTCATAATTCTATTTCCACTACCTGATGAAGCAACAGCAACAAATAAATTTAATTCTGGAGACCAACAAACAGCTGTCCAATTATTATCAGCCGCAGAAGTTCTTAAAGTCCAATTAATACCATCAGTAGATGTCATAACTCTATTTCCAGTTCCAGAAGATGCAACTGCAACTAATAAATTTAATTCCGGAGACCAGCATATTGCTGTCCATTCATTATCAGCAGCTGAAGTTCTCGAAGTCCAAGTAATACCATCAGGTGAAGTCATAACTCTATCTTCAGTTCCTGTATTTGCAACTGCTACAAATAAATCTAATTCCGATGCCCAACAAATAGAAGTCCAATTATTTTCAGAATTAGATACAATTATATTTATTTTAATATTAGATAATGGACTAGCATCGGTTGCTGACGTACGAACAGATACTGGAGATGATGGAGTACTTGTTCCTCCATAACCTAATTCGCCAAATGCAGATCTACCCCATGATTTAAGAGTTCCATCTGATAATAATGCCAATCCGAAGTTACCACCTCCTTCAATTGAAATTGCATTTGTGATATTTAATACTTGAACTGGAATACTACTATCAACGTATGTTCCATTACCTAATTGACGATTAGTATTACTTCCCCAAGCTCTTATAGTACCATCTGATAATAAAGCTAATGAAAAGTTATTTCCGGCCGATATAGCAATAGCATTACTAATTCCTAATACTTGAACTGGAATAGAAATACCACCACTACTAGTTGTAGTACCATCTCCTAATTGACCATTAAAATTTTTTCCCCATGCTTTTATAGTACCATCTGACAATAAAGCTAAAGAATGAGACTCTCCAGCCGCTATAGAAATTGCATTAGTAATTCCAGATACTTGAACTGGTATATATCTAGTATTACTTGTTCCATCACCCAATTGTCTATTAGAATTAGCACCCCAAGCCCTTATAGTACCATCTGATAATAATGCTAATGAATGAGTTAAACCGCCAGAAATTGCAATTGCATTAGTAATTCCAGAGACTTGAACTGGTATATTTCTTAGTGTAGTAGTATTGTCTCCTAATTGTCCAGAACTATTTACTCCCCATGCTCTAAGAGTACCATCTGATAATAATGCTAAAGAATGATAACCTCCTGTTGCAATATCAATTGCATTTGTAATTCCAGATACTTGAACTGGTGTATTTTGTTGTGTAGTAGTATTATCTCCTAATTGACCAAATTGATTATATCCCCATGCTCTAAGAGTACCATCTGATAATAATGCTAAATTATGATCACGAAATGTTGCAACACTAATAACATTATTAAGATTTAAAACATCAATAGGACTATTTTTTTGAGTTATTGTATTATCACCCAATTGACCATATTGATTATATCCCCATGCTTTAACAGTCCCATTAGATAATATTGCTAAAGAATGGTATTGCCCACTTGCTATACTTTTCATTGATAAATTTGGAGTAGAACTAGAATTAGATACAGGTGTAGTTCTAGAAGTCCAAGAAATACCATCTGAAGAAGTCATAACTCGATTAGATGAACCAGTTTTAGAAACAGCAACTGCTAAAGCCAAATCCGTAGAATAACAAATAGAAGACCATTCATTATTAATATTACTATGAGTATTATACCATGTATCATAATTACTATTACTAAAATAATTATTATAGTTAGATAAATTAGTTAAATTATTATTAGGATATAATGAATATTGATGATATTCCCAATTATTTAATAATAATGTTTTATTATTAGCAGCTGCTAAAAATGTATTTAATTTTTCAGACCATGAAATAGAATTAAATCCAGTAGTTGATGAATCTGTTGTCCCAATACTTTTCCATATATTACCATCATATGAAAACATCAAAACACTTGTACTAGAACCTGTAGAAGAAACTGCTAAAAATAATGATAATTTTTTTGCCCAGCATATAGATTGCCATGAAACATTATTAACTCCTGATGATTTATAATTCCAATTTTTACCATCTTGAGATATAATAACTCTATTTGTACTAACTGCTGCAAACATCATTAATTCAGGAGACCAGCATATACTAGTAAATGCTTCATTACTAGCTCCTGTTGATTTACTATTAAATACAGTCCATGTAATACCATCTGATGAAGATATTATGTTATTATTTGTAGTAGAACCAACAGCAACAAATAATGATAATTCTGGAGACCAACATACAGAAGTCCAAGTATTTCCAACAGATGTAGTACGCGCAGTCCAATTGATACCATCTGGGGAAGTCATTAATCTATTAGTTGATGTTGAACCTGAAGATGATACTGCTACAAATAATGATAATTGAGAACTCCAACATACAGATGTCCAAATATTGCTATTATACGAAGTGCCATTACTACGTGCAATCCAAAAAATTCCATCAGTTGATGTAAATACATTATTAGTAGTACTTGAACAAACCATTACTAATAAACTTAATTCTGGAGACCAGCAAATTTCTTCTATTTGATTAGTAACAGGTAATGAATATGTTGTCCATACAGCTCCATCAGTTGATATAGCATATTTACCACCATTTCCACCCATTATAAAAATACCTAATTCTTCAACCCAAATATTTGCATATGGACTAAATCCATATGTATTATTAATAATTCTATTTATAAATTTAGTATTTGTATTATTTACTATATTATATGATTTACCAAGATTAGCCAAAGTAAGATTTTCATTAAATATTTTACTATTTATAATTTTACTTTCTGTTGGTGAATTACTTGAAATTAATACTAATTTTTGTAATGTAGAAGACCATGCAATACCATTTAAATTAGCATCTAAATTAGAAGATGTAGTATACCATTCTATTGCATTTTCAGAGTACATAATTCTATTAGTACCGGAAGAAGCAACTGCAATTAATAAATTAAAATTTGGAATATTTAAAATTGCATTCCAGTTATTATTTTCTGGATTAATTCTAGTTGTCCAAGTAGTACCATTTGGAGATGTCATAATTCTATCATTAGTTCCTGTATTAGAAACTGCAACAAAGTATCCAGTATTTTTAGACCAGCAAACAGAAGTCCAATTATTATTAGTAGTAGGAGTTCTAACTGACCAAGTAATACCATCTGAAGAAACCATAACTCTATCATTAGTACCAGTATTTGAAACTGCAACTAATAAAGCTAATTCGGTACTCCAACAAATAGAAGTCCAATTATTAGTTCTCGTTTCAGTTCTACTAGTCCAATTTATAGCATCTGGTGAAGTCATTACTCTGTTTCCTGTAGTAGTTGTATTTGCATTATTACCAACAGCAACAAATAATGATAATTCTGGAGCCCAACATATGGAATTCCAATTAGTTTTAATATTTGGATTTGATCTTTCCCAAGTAATACCATTGGATGAATAAATTACTTCTGTATAATAATCAGTAGGTTCAGGATTTAAATTCCAATTCATAATTTGAAGTGATGATGCTAAAGTCATTCCAGAATCTAAATTACCAATTCTTTTAACTACTATTCTATAATAAGAATAAGAAGTAATAGTATTAGTAATAGTAAATGTTACTGCTGGTCCATTATCTGAAGGCCAATCATTTTTATTAGTTTCAGTAAATAATAAATTCCATGTAGAACCATTATTACTACCTAATATAACAAAAGATCGAGGACTTCTTTGATCACCATATTGTTGTCGTGGAGTAATAGCAAAATCAGTTAATAATATTGGAGAATCTAATTGAATTTGTAACCATTCACCAGAATGAATAGTATTAGTACTATCAGTTGTTGTAATTGTACCAGTATATGTACCAGTAGTTGTAGAATATTTAATTGGAGATTCAGTCGTATGCCAACCAGTACTAATTGAGCTATCAAAAGCTTTCCATGCTTCCCAATTGGTTAAATTAGAACTAGCACTTGCAACCCAACCATTACTACTATTCGCAGTCATAGTGCTATAATTAATATATGAACTATTACATACAGCAACAAATAGAGATAATTCTGAAGACCAACATATAGAAGTCCATCTTCTATCTAAAGGTGTTGATTGTAAAGTCCAATTTAATCCATTAGGTGAGGTCATAATTTGATTACCAGAACTATTAGAACTAATAGCAACAAATAATCCAAGTTCATCAGATCTACAAATACTTACTAAATTATTAGAATAAGTTGTTTCATTGATAGTCCAAGTTAAAGGGTGAATTTTTTTTCTAATTATAGTATTATTAGAAGTTATAATTTTATTATCAGAAATATTTGCTTGATTTATAGATAATTTATTAATAGTATCAATATTACGATTATTATCAGTTACTAATGCTTTACTATTTTGAACTTTTCCAGCTATGATTTTTTCTAGATAAGGACTATTACTGTCACTAACTGAATTAGAACTACCTCCAGTAATATTATTACCATTAACAGTTAATGAATTACAAGTAATAACATTAATATTAGAAATATCTAAATTATTATCAGGAATAATTGCTTTGTTAGATATTGCAATGCCAGTATTTGGAACATCATCAATATAATTTAATTGAGCTCCGCTAGTTGTAACTGTAGAACCACCTAAATTTAAAACAGATAAATTTAAATTACTATTTGCTAATGCAAAACTATTATTATTAATTTTTGGATTTGCAGTAAAACTAATATTTTTTTTAACTACTTTATTATTATTTCTGTTAAATGTAAATGATGACATATTTTTTAATCTTAAGAATTTTTAGTATAAATTAAGTATATAATATTAAATAAAAAAAAAGACTATTATAAATATTATATTTTTTAATTAATTTATATCTAATTTAGATATAAATGATTCAATTTGATTTAATTGATCATTAACAGTAGTAATTTCATTTTCTAATTCTTCATATTCATTAATTATTTTTTGAGAAAATCCATAAATAGAAGTTAAAATTTGATCAACATTTAAAACTTTACAATCATCTAATTCGTATGCTTTTTTTATTTCTACAGCTTTTGGAAATATTTCTTCAACTTCATCAGCAATCCAACCCAATTTAGATCTATCATATATTTGAAATTTATCAAAAATATTATCTTTCCATGTATATTTTTTTAAATTTAAATTTTTAATAATATTATAACATAAATCTAAATTAGCATTTTCTATATTTTCTTTTAAACGACTATCAGAAGAAACAATCCAAGTTGTACTACCTGGTTTTCCAGCAGAATCGGTCGATAATTCTAATTGATAATTTGGTAATTCAGTTCCTAATCCAAGTCTACCATTTAATTTATTAATAGTTAATTGGGATTTATGTGCAAATAAATTACTAGCATTATCTGTTATTCCAGAAACTACAATATATGATATTTGATCATTTTTTACTATCATTAACATACTTAAATCTGGGATCCATAATACTTTAATCCAATTTGCAGAACTTGGAGATGCAAATGATGTCCAATTAATTCCATTACTAGAATATGAAAAAGAAGTTGAAAACCCAACTGCTATAAATAAATTTAATTCACTACTCCATATAATTTGACTAGTTGAATTTGGTAAACTATTTCTATACCAATTAATACTATCATAAGAATATGTCATATTTAATCCATTTACAGCAACTCCCATATTTAATTCTGGTGACCAAGTTATAGAATTATAATAATTATTATTATTATCATTAATAGGATAATAAGACCAATTAAAAGCATCTGGTGATGTAGCTATAATTTTATTATTAGATGATGATAATATAAGTAATGATAAATTTTCAGACCATGTAATATCTGACCATTTAGTTGTAATACCATTATAAGTATATCCCATTAATATTCTTGCCCAAGAAATACCATTATGTGATATATATCCATTATAACCACCATCATTAGTATCTAGGGTAAGTACAATAAATGATTTTAATTTTGAAACCCAAATCACTTTAGAATTAATATTATTCATTGATGCTTCAGTAAGAGTCCAATTAATTCCATCATATGATATCATAATTCCACGTGATGACACATTAGAAAGTGTTAATACAAACATTCCTAATTCAGAAGACCATGCGATACTTTTAAAAGTGACAGTACTTACTAAAGATGTATTAACTGTTGTCCAATTAATTCCATCATTAGATCTTTTTAATATATTATTACCAACTAAAATAAATAAATTTAATTCAGGTGACCAAACTATATCAACCCATGTTTGATTATCAGTAATAGTAATCCATGAACTTGATGTAATTTGATTTAATGGAGTTATTTTTTTATATAAATTTGTTTTATTATTTAAATTATTAATATAAATAGTTTCATTAATATTCCCACCATATAAATTATTATATGGTATATTATATTCTTTAGTATCTAATTGATTAATATTTCTAATATTATTAGATATATCAGTAATTAAACCTTTAGATGCTGAAGCGATACCAGATTCTATATTTGTTAAATATTCATTATTTGTGGAATCATCGATATTAACTCCATTAACAGATAATGCATTACAACTTAATATATTAATATTAGATATATTTCTATTATTATCAGCAACTAAAACTTTATTAGAAGATGCTATTCCACTAGTAATATTTTTTAAATAATTAAATTCAGATATTCTAGTAGTTATTAATGTATTATTTAATTTTAATCCATAATTTAAATAATCAGTTAAAATATTAATACTTCTACTTTCTAATGTAGTATTATTAGCACATGTTAAATTTAATATTCCATCATTTGTAATATCAAATGAAAGATAATTATGATTTGTACTATTAGTACTAATTTGTTTAGTTAATTTTAAACAATTACCAGTATTATGATTTATTTCCAATGGTTTTTGAGGATTTTTAGTATTAAAACCAACATAATTAGTATTTTGATCAACATATATAATATTATTTTTATTTTTATATGTTGATCTAGGAGTAATAAAATGATTAGATAAAGTAATTCTATTACTATTAGTTGATACAAATACTAATCTACCTAAAATTGAAGACCAAGCAACTGAAGTATAATTTATTGATTCTCCTGTATTTACATATTCCCATTTAATTCCATCATATGAATAATATAAAGCTATAGAATTAGACATTAAACCAACAAATATTTTTAATTCCTGTATCCAAGTAAGTGCAATAATATTATAACTTGCCCATCTATTATCGGTAGTATCAGATGGATAAGAGTGTATCCAATTAATACCATCATAAGATCTAATTAATCTATTAGATGAATTTACAGAAGCAATAAACATACCTAATTCTTCAGACCATATTATAGAATACCAATCAATATTTGTAAAATTTGTATGGGTAATTAAATTCCAATTAACTCCATTATTAGATACCATTACTCTATAAATATTTTCTCCACTTGAGGCAACTGCTACAAATAAATTTAATCTTTTAGCCCAACAAACATTAACCCAATTATGATTAAATCCAGCATCTGCAACATTCCAACTAATACCATCATTAGAAATTAATACTCTATTGTTATTACCACCTCCATTACCGACAGCTACAAAAAGTGATAATTCTTCAGACCAGCAAACAGATTGTAAAGAAATATAATATGGTATATTACATAAAGTCCAAATAGTTCCATTACTTGATCTAGCAATAGTATTACCAACAGCTATAAATATTTGTAATTTAGGAGACCAACATATTCCATTATATGGATTAGAATCTGGTGTTGGATATGAAGTCCAATCAAATGCATTATTAGAAACCATAACCTTATTAGATGTTGTATTATTAATTTTATTTACAGCTACAAAAATTTCTAATTCATCAGACCAGCATATAGAATTCCATTCTCCATTAGTAATATTACTATCAGTTACAGATGTTAAACTGCTTACTCTTGAAATAAATGTTTCAATAGTACTAATATTACTAGTTGTAATATTTTTAATATTATCTAAATGATAAGTTTTAATAGTATCAAAAGTTAATGATTGATCCATAATTTTTAAATTATTTGTTCCTAAAGTATTAATATTTTTAATATTACTATTAGAATCAGTTATTAATGCTTTAGATTCTTTTCCAATACCTGGTGTTATAGAAGTTAAATAGATATTATTAATATCATTAGAAGATCCACCTGAAATATCATTATTACTAGTAATTAAATTTCCATTAACTATTATATTACTTGTACATGTTAAATTATTAATAACACCTATATTTCTAGAATTATCTAATATAATTGCTTTAGATGCTTCAGCAATACCTGGAATTGCTTGTAAATAATTTAATTCAGTTGCAGATGTCGTAACTTGGGTATTATTTAATGTTAATGTATTTAATGTAGCAAATTCGGAACTACCTGTAGTTCCAATAGATGCTTTTAAACTAATAGGTTTAATAGTATTAGTAATTGTAACATTTTTTTTAACTGCTTTATTATTGATATCTCTGTTTAATGTAAATGACATATTTTTTTTAATGAATAAGATTTATATAATATTAAATAAAAAAATAACTAGATATAATATTATTTTTTTTAAAATATATCTTATATTATATAATTAATTTCATATTAAAGATAAAATTAAATTAATAAATTTTATATACTAATAAATAATATTTCACTAATAATTTATAAAAATGGTCGTTGTAAAACATTTTTCTACTCCGCAAATTACAGAATTAGCAAATGTAACTGGTAGATTACTATATGATTCTTCGCTAAATATTTTAAAATTTAATAACTCAACTAGTTATAATAATATTTTAGTACATAAAGATCAAGATAATAATATTTCATCAGTTAATAATTTAACTTTATCTGGTACATTAGATGTAAATGGTGCAACTACTTTATCTAGTACTTTAGGAGTTACTGGTGCAACTACTTTATCTAGTACTTTAGGAGTTACTGGTGCAACTACTTTATCTAGTACTTTAGGAGTTACTGGTGCAAC
>JACCEB010061327.1_pt1 | contig 28340 bp, 30 predicted proteins | sample 7454761 | NCBI WGS metagenome assembly JACCEB01 (sample SAMN15323454, study PRJNA562643) | freshwater metagenome | isolation source: river surface water | place: USA:Blue River Watershed | collected 2017-08-18
AATAAACAAAATGGAAACAGATAAGATTTCAGTTCAATTACTTAATACTAATCCTTCTAAGTTTTGGAAATTTTTGGTTGCAAAATTCCTTCTTACTTTAACTGATCGTGAAAGAAGCAATTTCGACTTAGCATCTAGCAAGTTTGCAGCAAAGGAACCACATTTATATATTAAAGAAGTTCCTTGGTTTAAATCATGGTATAAAGAAAATAAAGAAACATTCACATGTGAATGAATTATGAATTATTTGGGCATGAGGATTTCAAGTAAGATAACAAGACCAAGGAGTTGGAAGACGCTTGTTACTGGTTTAACAACAGTTACGAGTTTAACAAGGACACCATTCCAGAGGAATTGAGCAGCAATAAGTAATACAGCTAACCAGAGAAGGAGAGCAAGGAGGAGAGCAAGGTAGTTCTTTTCTCTACGGTCAGTAAAATGTTCATTGGATTTAGTTAACATGCCTGTGAAGGCTTCTTGAGCACATGTGAAGAGCATATTTAATTTTATATATATTAAAAGAAAAAAAATAAAATCTTACAGAAAAATAAAAAAATGATAAAAATACCAACAGAATGGATACAAATGTTTAGAATACTTTTATCAATTTATTTACTATGGGTTATTTTATTATCACCTAAAAAATTCATCTATGATAACAATAATATTTATTTAAGAATCGTATTAATCATATTATTATTTTTATTTGGTTATTCTGATGTGACATCGGGTTTATTATTACTCTTAATTTATTTCTTTAGTTTCCAAGTAATTTTACCACTTGAAGATTTTAAAGATCGTCCAATTTCACAAATGATTAATGATAATCTAAAGAGAGGTTTTGTACCACCTGAGCCAACACAACCAGCACCAATTAATTATGATTTAAAAAAAAAATTTGATGTAAAAGGTAAGCTGAAACTCAATTAAATAATTATCTAGTTATTATAATAAAAAATATTATAATGAAACTTAAAATAATTCACTATGTATTAATAGCCATAATTATCATGTTAAGCATATTATTCGTAAAAAATAATATTGAAAAATATACTGATGTTTCTCAAACTGTTGTCTTAAATCCAAAAGATGGAAGTTTTCCCACTTTATCGGTAGAAAGAACCCAAGTAACTTGTGATACATCTGATAGTGAATATCCAATCTGTTTAGATAGTTTTAAAATAACTCATCCTAGAACATCATATGATATAATTAATGATACAACAACTGTTGTAACGGATGAACAAAAAGCAGCTTATGCAACAGAATATAATAACTTTGTTTCAGCAACACCTGTTAATGTCTTTTTCTTAAATCCTCCAAGTGATGTTGACCAAACAACGGGTATTAAAAAGGGTATTCAAATAAAATATGACTGTGATCCAACTGGTGAAGATTGTAAATTTGACTTGCGATTTTAATCTAGAAAAATATCTTAATTAAATAATAAAGATTTAGAAAGGGATGTTTGATAAATTTATAATATTAATTATATTATTATTATTAATATATTTAACATATAGACAATTTAAAATATATGAAAAATTTGAAAACGATAAATCATTCATCGGTATGCGAAAAGGTGATACTAAAACCCTAGTTTTTTACAATACTTCAAATAGAACCAATGATAAGTATCAAACGATTCAATTACCAAACAGAGAATCCATTAAACAATATTTATATGATAAAGGTATTATGGTTGTTCTGACAAATGATAATAAAATATATTATTGCATGAACTGTGATTTAATTTCAGGTGATATTAAATGGAATCAATTAGAACTTCCAACTGATATGGCTAGTATATCTAGAGTAGCACTTAATAATCAACAGGTCTTTGTTTTAACTAATGGTGTTGTTCGTAGTAAAAATTTAACATCTGAATCAAATTGGGAATCAGTTGCTATGCCTGCACAAGATGCAACATTTAAATATATGGATGCTCAATATGATCACTTAGTTGGCATTGGTTCATTAACTAATTATATTTATCACAAAGATATTACATCTTCTGGACTTTCAGCAAATTGGACCATTCTAGATAAAAGTAAAATTCTAAGTTCGATTAAAGTTACATTACATGGTTATTTAGGTAAAGGTGATGCAGATGAATTATATCAATGTAAATTCCCATGTGATGGTGTTGCTGATAATAAATGGAATTTGATTAACAGTGGTTTATCAAGTAGTATTAATGCAAATAGTGAAGTGATTTCAATGATTAAAAATAATACATTGTTTTCTTGCAATAAAAATTGTTCACCTGATAGTATACAAGCTTTAACCGATCCTAATAAATATAATTTATATAGTGCTTCTGTTATTGATTTTGTATATCCTAAGCTAGAATTATTGCCAACATTAGCACCATTAGATGAAAATAAATTAGTAGAAGTCGATGGTAAATTAAAAAATAAGATTAACACCCATCAAGAAATTGATAAAATATTCACAAATATTAATCAAAAACTACAACAATTTGATAATTCTCAATTAAAGTTTAATAATCAATTTAATAATTTAAGTCAAATTAGAAATGATTCAATTAAATCTATTATGAATAAGATTGGTGTTTCATATGTTGAAGAATTTTCGGATTCATTAGGTAATGTGATGGATAAAATTAATACAAAGATCACTACTAAAAAAGATGAAAAAGAAAAAAAGGGCAACATAAGAACTAACCTAATTATTGCTTTATAATCTAATAATTTTAATTGTTTTTTTATCTTTTAGTATCTATAAAGATGAATCGTAATTTCATAATTTTATTACTATCAATTTTTGTTATAGGTATATTATATTATTTTATTAAGAAAGAGGGTTTTGAGGGTCCACTTTCTTGTTTAGATTTAACTTTCAATACTGATGACAAATCTAGACCATATAACGAAATTTTTACTAAAGCATATACAAATAATATAATAATTACGGATCCTAGAAAATATAAAACGTTTATGAATTCTGATTTTGATACACAACATATAAAGGCAATTTCAAGATTTTTAGGATTAAGAGATAAAATCAATACTACAGTAAATGATATGAATGCTAAAGATGGTGGAACAAATTATGCACAGTATCTTATAACTCATAAAATGATGGTTTTATTTAACTCTGATATTGATAAGTATTTGGAAATTAATTTTAATAATCTTGAAAATACACCTATCATTAAGATAATATATAATCATGAAACTAAAAAATTAAAGATTGAGAATACATTACTTACAGAATCTCCCCCAGAGTTAGACTTAAATAATGGATTCGGTAATTCAATCGAATTTAGTGTAATAACTCTTAAAAGAAATGCTGCTGTAACTAATCAATTTAGATTTATTATTAATGGTAATATGTATTGTTATACTTTACCTCCTGGAATTGATAATCATTTTTATAATAATTTAAAAAATATTACGGTTTATCCTACAAATACTAATAATTATTTTAGAATAAGTCATACTTGCACTGGAGAAATATATACATCTTATTCGGACATTAAAATTAGATCTCAACGTATCCCAACTAATAGTTATGATTATAGTGTGAAAGGAACTAATATATATAAACCTTTTAATTTATTAAGACCTAATACACCTGCTGGTTATCTTCCACTTGGTTCATATTATATTAATAATTTAGGTAATGCAAATACTAATCCTAGAGGTGCATTAATTTTGGAAGCAAATAATGATTATGTTAGACCAACTAATGAATTTTCGAAATTGGGATTTACAAATAAATGGGATAATGATGGGAAGAGTGGTAAAGGCGGAAGACGAGGTGCAGGTTATCAATTTACACTTTTAAATGCAAAGGATATGACTGATGTAACAGTCAAAGGTAATAATTATAATTTCAGAGCCTTAGGTGGAGTTGTAATTGATAATAAACCCATTGATGGAATTACTAGATACCCCCAAGTTGCTTTAGTCAGAGAAGATTGTCTAAAACGTCACCCAAGTGGTCCAACTGTATTATGGGAAGATAAGGGGTCTGGTGCACAAAGAGATGGTTCAATTTGGACATACAATCTAGCTGATGGTCCTGATTTGGGTCATCCTGGACAAAATTTAGCTGTTTTCCAAGCTGGTTATGGGTCACCTTATCCTGAACTTAATTGGGTTATTAAAGATGAATGTTTATCTATTCAACCTAGATTATTATCAGGAGATGAAAAGAAAAATATTGATGCATTAGTAATTGATAGCTCTAATGCTTATGAAAAACAAATCACAGATGCAAAGAGAGAGAAGGATTCAGTTGTTAATCCAAATTTACAAAGAATAATGACCGAAAATGATGAAAAAATAAATAAGATTAATTCGATGATTGGTGGTAGTAAATCAATTTATGATATAGACTATCAAGCAAACAAAGAAGTTTATGATATGCAAGATAAATATAATCAACGTTATGATTTTTTGAATTTATTAAACACTCAATTAAATCCTATAAAAGATAATGAAATCAAAACATATACCAATAATGGACTTAAAGCAAGTCAAGTTTCTTCATTAATTGATAATTCATTATATATGCCTGGTTTATTAAAAGAATCTAATAATAAGTTTATATCAGAAACTGGAAATACAAATGATTTAATAAAACAATATGAGCTTCAAAGACAAAATGAACAAATATTAAGAGTTATAGGTGAACAAATATCAAAATAAATTTAGTTAACTGTTTCCATAGTTTTATTTAGCATTAACATTTTAAAATCATGTCCGCAATTTTTCTGAAGAAACTCTTCTGGAAATTCTTCTAAAATATCTTTTTCAATATTACCATTATGTTTGATAAAATAAATAATTAGTTTTCTCAAATTAACTATTTCTTGTTGGTATTTAGTAAATGTATGGTTATAAATTATTGATTGAGTATTATTAAATTGGTCCATATCATTAATAAGAGATGATGGTAAATTATTTAACATGTATGAAAGACTATTTTGAGATTGTAGAATATTAAAAGAAGCCATTGAATTAATAAGTGCTAAATTATTACATACATATTGGTTTAATATTTCATTATAATTCATACATTGCATATTATTAATAATTGTGTTATCTAGAGGCTCGCTAGTATTATTATGTGTTGTTTCGATTGTATTATTATGTAATGTTTCGATGGTATTATTATGTAATGTTTCAATTGTATTATTGGTGGTTTTGTTTTCCTTTTCTGTTTCAGGTTCAGTTTTATTAATTTTAAATTTATTTAAATATTCAACTGCAATACATGTTTTTAGTCCGTAAACAGTTAAATAATTATTATATCTGCGTAAGATAACATTGGTCCAATTGTTTAATACATAATTACCAACAGATTCTGACCCATCAGTATTTGAAGGATGACTATCATGTAAATTTTTATTTCCTTTAAGGGATAATAATAGAAAAGTAGGGTGGTATGTAGTTCTTTTACTAACTAAAGAAATATGGGATGTAATGATATTACCGAATGGAAAAATTTTTAAATCTTTGGAAACGTTATTCATTTTTTGTCCAAAGAAATTACCTAGAGCATTTGCGTTTGATGGACATGGAGGTAAATAAATTACAGATAACAAATAAATATTGTTATATTGTTTGATTGATTCTACGTAATCAAACATATGTTTAAAATCGGGGTGCATTTTTTTCTCATTACCAGTTGGTAAATATTTAACGAGAAAAGAATACATATCAATTGGTTTTAAAGGTAATGTTTTGTATATGTTTAAATTATAACCTTCGATTTGAATTGATTTGCTTAGAATATTTTTGTCCATTATGTTTTATGTTATTTATATTTAGTATTTAGTTAATTTTTATTTATATTGTTATTTTGAATCCATTTATCTCTTAATATTTCGGAAGCATCTTTTATTTTCATTTTAATTATATCGGCTGTAGTATCTTCGAGATTTTTCTGTAAATTATTATTTTGAACAATGTAAAATGTAGTTTTATTATCTGTTATTTCTTGTAAATTATCTGGAATTGGTGGTGGTATAATATTTTCTAATTTAGATTTCCAAACTTGTTTCCAATCACCATCTGCAAAATTTTCAACTGGTTTTCTAGGTTCATTTAATAAATTCATAAACTTTTCTTTTAGGTTTTTAGATATGAAAGATTCCTGTAATTGTAACATTTCATTTTCAGGTGGTTGTGGTGGTTCTGATGGTTGAACAATTTTATCATTGATTGATAATAATGTTGCAGATGAGAAAACAGGTGAATCAGCGACATTTTGTTCAATACCTAATTTTTGAACTGGAATCATATAACCACCACCTAGAATGCTTTGAATAACATCTATTTGATTTTTAATAGTTAAATTAGTTGAATTAATTTTAGTTAATGATTTCGCTGATTTATTAATATTACCATCATTTTCTCCTTTATAATTTTGTATTTTATTAATATCTAATGTTGTGAACAAATTACCAGTATTTTCTACTTTACTTCCATATTCATTTAAATTTTTAATGATATTTTTTTCATTTTCTGTTAATTCAGCAGCAAAAGACTCTTTAAAAATATTTATAAATGTTATTGAAGATAGTATTATGATTACTACAAATAATATAAAAATCTGTGTTAGTTTTTTCATTACTATTCTATTATATTATCTCTTAATAATTTATTATTTATTAAGATAAAAATAAATAAAAAAATGGTTAATGTTAATGTCTAGGGTAAAACTAAAAGTTGATTCATGTTTGCGTTTTGAATACTTTTAATCCATTCAATTTTCCAATCAGGTTCTAAATTAACTAAATCATTTATTCTAGGTGATATCATAGGTTGATTAAAAACCTGTTTATTCATTTTCATTTGTTTTCTTTGTGTATTATTTTCAAGTTCTTTAATATCATGTTTACTGACTAAAGGATCAAACGCTCTAGGTTCATTTTGATTTATGAATGATTCTGATATAGTTTGAGTGGGTAATGGTGTTGGTTGTGTTGGTGGAATTGGTAAAGCTTTGATTAAATATGGTTCGTCATTGGTTAAATTTGCTTTTGCTCTTTCTTGGTCTATTATATTTTTAGTATTAGTTAATTCAGTGATTGTAAGATTCATTGAATCAATAATATCTTTGTGGTCGTTTATTTGTTCTTTTAAAACGTTGTTCATTTTACTATCAATCTCAGATAAAGTAGGTATAATTCGTTCGATTGATTGAGTGTCAAGAATACTATTTATACTTGTTTGAATATTATTAATTTCATCTATTTTCACATTTGGTTTAGATTTTGTTACTTTATTTTCATAACTTGTTTCTAATTCAGAAGTTTGTGCTTCTTCGGTTGGTATAGTTCGTTCATTTTGCAATTTAATTTTTAAAACATAGCTACTACTTTCAGTACTAACAATATATAAAAACTTATTTTCTTCATCGATAGTTATACCATTATTTAAAACTGTTTTACCTGATATATTAATATCTTTAATCTCATTGGAATTAAGATCTAGTCTAAATAGTTTTCCATTATTTGAATCACCATATAAATAGCTATTCACATTATCGATGCGAATATTTTTTGTATCAGTTATACCATTTAAATCAATTGTCATGATATCTGAAATAGTATAAGTTTTTATTACTAAAATTCCTGTTTTTGGACTATTATTTGTAAAATCAGATAATTTTATTTTTAATAATTTAGATTTATTAGTAACAAAAAATCCATACATGTTATCATTTTCAATTGTTGATGATATAATTGCTTCTTCTGTTAAATATAATTTATTAGGATCATTTTGTAAATATAATTTTGTAGCTCCGGCTCTGAATATTTTTGCATAAATTGGGATGGATACAAATGCATTAGGGTTTGTAAGATCATATTTAAGAATACCCTTTTCTGTACCAATATATATATTTTGTTCAAATTTATCCATCATAAATGAAGATGGTGTTACTATTTGCATCGGATTTACTAAACCAACTTTGATTTTATCATTATTTGAAGGTTTGTAATAACTAAAACTAGCTGTTTCTGGGTTATCATGTTTAGTTGTATAATATTGAATATTATCTAAATTATCATTGTATTCAAAATTTACTAAATCAACCTTAAGAATGTATTTATTTCTAGTATCAGCCGATGATGTTGATAGAAAATAACCGAATTGACTATTTGAATCTATAAGTGAAAATCTAACATTATCATATGTTGGAGGTAATACACCATATTTAACAGCTTCCTTTTTGAAATTATTTAAATCAACTCTGATAATTATTGATGGTTGTGAGTTAGTTAATAAATATAGATAGGTTGAATTTTTATTAATAAATCCGCTCATAATACCTTCAACTTTTGATAATACTATTTTTTCTATCTCAGTAAAAGTATTTAGAGTTACCTTCATAATTGTTCCATCTGTGCTAGCATAATAATTGCAATTGTTTATTGAATCATAAATTGCAGTCATAACTTTGTTTGTTGATAATAATAAACTATTTAAATATTGAAATGATTCTGTGCTTTCAAAATTTTCTTTAATATGATTTTTAATATTATTATTGTAAGAATAATAGTACAATATACTAATAACAATTAAAATTAATAACACTACAAATACTATTATATGGTTCATATAGAATTTATTATAAATTAAGATAAAAAAATAAATAAATTATTTTGATTCAGCGATTTTCTTTTTTAAATCTTCTTTGATTTGATTTGTTCTTTCTAGTATATATTTATTATTTTTCATAATTGATGAAACACTATCTAATTTACTTTTTAATTGAGTAATATTAGGATTAGCAGCTGGAGTTACTTCAAATCTTTCAACACCACAATTATAAAACCCATATAATAATAATGTAAAACCTAATAAAATTAATACGATGGATGTTCTTTTCATTTATTAATATGAAAGAAAAAAGATTATATTTCTTCAGTGGTTGCAATATCGTTTTGTTGTAATTCTTTCTTGGTTTTGGATTTGGATTTAGATTTAGATTTGGTTTTGGTGTTAGTATGTGTTCTAGATTGTTTTTTTGATCTAGGTTTGCTTTTGAGTTTCATATTCATATCACTCCATAATTTTTCAATGTCTTCTTTCCATGCAAATCTAGCAGCACCTGGATGACCTCCTCCACCATATATTTTAGCAATTTGGGATAAATCAATACCAGGTTTTCTAGTTCTTAACATAACTGAATATTCATTTGTATTATTATGATAGCTCCATAATAAAACAAAGTCTGCTTTAGGGTTTGCTTCAGATATTTTATTTCCTAAATCACTTGCTAAACCAACTGTACCAAAATTACAGATTAAAGCATTATATACACCTAGTTTTTTAAAGGTAGATATATGCATATTTCTACGAAGGATATAATTCTTATATTCTTGATATTTATGTCCATCATCAATCATTGTTTCAACAAAAGCAGGATTAAGTAATTTATCCCATGTTTTAAAGAAATCAATATGATGAAATGATAATTTAGTACCTAGAGCAGCAGTAAAAGCTTCTGTTTTGCTTAATTTATTGGTTGTTAAGTCGTTATCTTCAATATATCTGATGAATTGAGGAATCTTTTGGTCTGAATTAAAGATTCTCCATGTAATATAAATTGCGGAATGTTCGGTATCAAATATAGCATGTGGTTCATTCATTAAATAATCACCATAAGTTTGATGATGGTCAATGATTAGAACATTTTCGGCAACTTCTTTAACTTGGTTAATATATTCTTGTGAAAATGAAACATCAACAAAGACAACATATTTTTTTTTGAAAGCACTAATATTGGGTGGTCTATCTGGTGTAATACCATAATATGTTGCATCTGATTTAAGATGTCTCCAAATAATCCAAGCTGAACCAAAACCATCTGGACAATTATGATGATATACAACACAATCTATTTTATTAATATCATAGTTGATTGCTTTTAATCTATCATATAGTTCTTTACCATCCATTTTGAATTTTAAATTTATTATTATGATAGAAATAAAATAAAATAATAAATATAATATAATAATACAATATAATCAATTAACAATCATGCTGGGTTATTTTAAAGATTTTATGAATACTTACTTTCTTAAACCTGAATACGAAATCACACCAATGAAGGTTAATGCTAATCTTATGAAGTCAGATTGGTATTTTCTTAAGTTTTTATTTGAAAATGATGAACTAGAACAAGAAGAAACTAAATAAAATATAAAATTGCTTCATACTAGAATAAGTACTAAATATTATTATGTTAAATTGTTTTAGATATTTTATTAAATCTGAATACGAAATCACACCAACGATTATTGATGATATTAATGCAATGAAGTCAGATTGGTATTTTATTAAAGTTTTATTTGATGATGATGAATATGATATAAAATTGAATCATACTAGAATAAGTAATAAATAATAAATAATAATTATTAAACAAAATGTTAATTGCCTTTCTAGGTAAGAAAAGATCCGGAAAAGATACGGTTGCTGATTTTTTAATTAAAAATAAAGGGTTTCAGAAATATGTTTTTGCTGACCCATTAAAAAAAGGATTAAAGGCTTTCTTTAATCTGACTGATGAACAATTGTATGATGAAAAACTAAAAGAAACTATTGATGAACGTTGGGGTGTTTCTCCACGTAGATTACTACAAGTTATTGGAACTGATATTTTTCAACACTCTATTAATCAATTTATTCCAGAATTGAAAGGTGAACCTAGAAATCATTGGGTTAATTTATTCAAAGAATGGTATATGAAAGAAAAAGAAAAAAATCCTAATCTGAAAATTGTTATTGCTGATGCTAGATTTATTCATGAAATTAAAGCAATTAAAGAACTAGGTGGTATAGTTGTTAAAATTAATCGAACAATCGGTAATAACATCAATAATGATATGCATTTATCGGAAACCGAAATAGATTCTATTCCAGACGATATGATTGATGATACTATTATTAATGATGATACATTGGAAAAATTATATGAAAAAGTCAATCAAATAAATTTTCTTACTTTATAACAAAATTAAAATGAATCTAGAAATACCTTTATCTTTTAAATCTTTTGGTGCAGCTTCAGTAACTGGATTAATTACTGAAATAACTAGATTTATTATTCTAGCAGTTACTAAAAATCCATTATATGGTATCTTATGGGGTCAAATATTTGGTAATATACTTTCATATCTGGTTCAAAGCATAGTTTTTGGTCGTGGATTTGTTTTAGAAACACTTATTAGATGGTCTTTAGTTGTATCAATTTCATTATTTGTCAATGTCAAAATTTATAATTATATTATTAATATTCCACAATTGAAAAAACTACATGATAAACTAGAGGGGATATGGTTAGCACTTTTTAATTATATATTAATTGTAGGTGCAGTTTTAATTATTTTTATAATTTGGGATTATCCTATGAGAAAATCATATATTTTTGCCGTTAATAATAACAATACAAATGTAGTTGTGACAATTCAAGAAGCAATAGTCTTATTGATTTCAATCTTAATTTTTATATTTGACCAAAACATAACTAATAATTATAAAAAGAGAATGGAAAAGAAGAAAGTTAAATAAAAACATCTCTATTTTTTTATTATGATAAAGTAAGTATAATAAATAAAAAATGAGTAATTGTGAATGTCAAGGAGATGATTATCAAGGTTGTACATTATTACCAAATAAATTATATGCTTGTCGTAAGAAAGATGGGACAATTGATAATAGTAAAGCATGTATGGGGGAATTAACAACAGGTGATGATGGTGTTTCTGGATGGACAAAACCATGTTCTCAATTAAGTTATGACGATTTAAAATCTAGAGTTACTAAATGGTGTACTAAACTATATCAAGATGGTATTTATGATTATAATCAATATCAAGATTGTTTACAAAATTTAAACACAGGAACAGTTAATTATTATAAGAGAACCGAAGCTGAATCGGTTGATGATGAAAAAGATGTTAAACGTATATATGGTTATTATCAAAAAGGTAATGAAAAAATAGTTGATTATAACCCTAATGTACCGGTTGTTAAAGATGATTATACCAAAATGACTTTTTTCCATCCTAAGGAAAATGGATTTCTAACATCAGATAAAGATGGTTTAGTTGACATTAATGCTAATTCTGAAATACGTGAAGAAATGAACTGGCAATTAATGGAAATCACAAAAGAAAATATTTTTGCTATCCGTTCTAATTATGGTAAGTTTCTTGTTGGTACTGATAGAAATACAGTTGAAGCAACACGTGATAATTTAACACCATGGGGACAATGGAAAATGGTTAAGCAAAATGATTTATATGCATTCTTATCAGTAACACATAATAAATATCTATCGTATGACGGTAATGTGATCACTATGAAACAAGGATGGTCTGATAATAACTTATGGCTTTTAAAAGAAAAAGAAGATGTCAAGGGTAATTTTTTTGAAAGCTTTGATAAATCTGAATTTAATCTACGAAAAGATGAATTAATTAATGCAATTGATAATACTTATCGTAATGTAGTTGATTTAAAATTCAAAAGAGATTATTATAGAAATAAAATAGCACAACTTAGATATTTAAGAGACCAACAAAAAGCATATTTAATAAATCATGCTAATAATACTAGAGAAAGATTATTAAATAGAAAACGAGTCACTCTTAAAGAGATGGAAGTTATTAAAACTAAAATGAATTTATCAAAAGGTGAAAAAAATGCACAATATGATTATTTATCTAAAAAATATCAAGCAGAATGTATGATGCCACAAGAATGTGCTGAGTTTGTTGATGAAATGATTCAACCAATCAGTTCAGATACATATGATACAGAAAGAGTTGAAAAAATAAAAAATAAACAAGCTGAATGTAAATGGACTGATGATTTAACATATCGTATTATATCTAGAAATTATACTAAACCAACTGATGCGTTCTGTGCTGATTTAAATACACAAACAGAAGCTTTACAATCAATGCTAGGAAAACAAGGTTCAAATTATTTTAAATTATTTAAACAGAAGAATAATATGATTAAAACCATTAATTATAATTTAGTCAAAATCAATAATTTTAAAAATGATATTGAAGCAGAATTTAAAGATTTGAATGAAAAAGAAAAGGTTGAACTCAATAAAATTGTTGAACAAACTGAAAGGGAAAGATTGGATATGCTAGAACAATTCAGAAAAGCTGAAATTGATGTAATGGATTATATTAAATATTTAGCTGATTCAAATCGTGATATGGAAAATGAAATTAAAGGTCTGATTGGAGATATTGATAATAAATTAAATAAAAATAATAAATTAGAATTAGATATTTCAATGAATAGTTCAAATGCAAAACCAGATGATTTACAGGAAATTATAAATTCAAATGGTTCTGTTCTAGATAATCAAATTTATTATAAAAGAAACGAATTTATGCTTACAATTACAGTATTGCTGATATTATTTATATTTAGTGGATATATGATGTATCAAACATATCTTAAATTTTTGGATTAACTTACTACATATCTAATGGTATATAACGATTTTTAAGGATTGTATTTTGTTCTCTTAGAAAATTGTTTTGTTTTCTAAGATGTTCTATTGTTTCCATTGGTATCATTTCAAACATTTCTAATTCTAGTTGATGTTGTTGTGGATTTTCATTTTTTGGTACTACTAAATATTTACCAACATAATAAACACCTGATAAAGTTTGTTTTGTTACCCACCAAGCAGAATAAACTGTTAAATCAAGTGTTCTAAATACAACCCAATTAACTATTGAACCTAGAACCATAATAAAAAATTACTTTTTACTTTAATAATTCAAATTATTTTAAATCAAAATTATAACTTACGTTTTTTATTTTCATCATCTTTACGTTTTTTATTTTGATTGTCTGATAAATCCTCATCACTTTTACGTTTAGTGATGATTCGACCATATGTAGTTGTTCGTGTATCCATAGAAGAACTATTGCATAGATATTTCTTGATAATATATTGAACGTTTGACATTGTAAAGAATTTACCTCGCATAGTAAAACCAGATTCATTCAACTGACTAGCAATCAATTTCTTAATATAAGGTGTGTTTCCTTTTGCTTTTACAACATCTGAAATAATCTGCATAATCTTTTGTTCATTATCATGTGTTACTAGTTTTCGAAGAGCACCATCACGGATTACTTTATAACCAAAAGGAGCACGACTACCAACAAATCCACCCATATTCTTAATATTTTGAATAGATGCTTTTAGTTTAGCTGATTTAATATCAGATTCCATTTCAGCACACGAAATAGTAGTTCGTACACAATGACGAGATGCAGGAGTATCATAAGTCATATCATCCAAAATAGAATGAATATGAATATTTTGACTAGATAGGTTTTCTAGGATTTGAAGACCACCAAGTGTATGACGAGCAAAACGTGATAAGTCCAATACAAGTAGGGTTTCATAAGGTTTAATATTTTCAATAATCTTTTGTAATCCAACTAGTTTAGAAAGATTACGTGCAGAAATACCATCATCCATTTCAATTGAACTAATCAATAATTGATTGTCAACACAATATTTCATAAGCATTTCTTTTTGAGATTCTAAACTGAAGTTACCAGCTGGAAAATCACCAAAATATGATTGTTGTGATTGTGGTTGAGGTTGTGATTGTTGAGTTGATTGTGTTGGTTGTGATTGTTTAAATAATGAACTTGTTTTAGAAGAATCACTAACACGTAGATAAAGATGAGCTTTACCTTTACTACGTTTCATTTTTTTGTTATGTTGTTTTACTTCTTGATTGATATGAAATTTACGAATCAGACTAGAATTAATATTTTCTTCGGGTTCCCAGTTAGGTTCAAAATCTTCATTTTCCCATGAGACAAGATATTCTTTTTTCCCTTTTTTATTAACACGACAATCAAGTAAATCATCAACTACATAACAATCATTTTGTCCAAGTTTAGGTTCACATACAATCTTATTATGAGTTAAAGTTGTTGTTAAGTCATCTAACTGTTCATCAACATTCAGACCATCTTTATCATCTGATAGTTTAACTTTTTTAATAATGTTTTTAATATCTTGATGGAGTTGGTTGGTGTAATCATCTAATTCATTATTAAAGTCCATAGAAGAGTCCATTTTGTTTTTATTTTAATATTATTTTGTATATAGAATCAATTTCAATTTTTTATTTATTAGATTGAGGACAGAATTTTAGTCTCTTTATCTATTTTTTTATGAATACTAATCAGTAATGCTTCTAGTCCATCAATATTATCTTTAATATCCTCATCTGATGTAGAAACCTTTAATTTTTGAAAGAAACGTAAAACTATTTCTTTATCATCATCAGTCCATATACTCTTTAAAATATCATGTATCTTTAATTCATGTTCCTCAGCAACCTTTTCCTTTTCCTTTTCCTTTTCATGATTAGTTTGATTGGTGTCTTTACGATTTTTAATTCTATCCTTTTCTTTGTTAATTTCTAGCATGACACGTCGATTAAATCCTGATAAAATATCAATATATGATTGAACAGCATCGGCTTTTCCAGTATTACCATATGTTTTTTTTAATTTTTCCAATCCAATGATTGCATTATCGAATAAATATTTTAATTTAGGGTCATCATAATACCAAGCAACTGCTTTATGTAGTGATTTATTTAAATCTCTAAGGTCATTGTAACTATCTCCAAAGTATTTTCTGATTGCAAATTGGAAGATTGTATTTTCACTATAATGAATATAATTATTACTAATACTTAGTTTAGTACCTTCTGGTTTATATGGAAGTAGTGATAGTTTAATTAAACATGTTAAAGGGTCTAATCTAGTATTCTCCTTTGGTAAAGGATTTAAAACTTTTTGAAAAATATTTGCCATTTATTTTATTTATTACTTAAAATAAAATATCGGTTTTTCTTTATTTTGAATCTAGTATAAAATTATTTTATAATAAAAATCATAAATCATAAAATGGAAAAAATAGATACCTTATTACAAAAAATAAATAATATCGAAAATAGACTCCTAGAATGTGAAGCTAATCTACAAATCTATCGTGAATTATTTAAATCTATAATTGATTTACCTAAAACAAAAACTGAATTAAAAAACATGATTCTGACTGTTATATCAGAAAGAGAAAAATCATATTTCGACAATGTTGATACCAAATTACCACAAGAAATAAAAGACCTTATTAGTTCTGGTATTTTGTTAACTGGTCCACCAGGAAAGGAAGGTCCACCTGGAAAAGAAGGTCCACAAGGAAAACCAGGTGAAATGGGTTTGATGGGACCAAGAGGAAAAGAAGGACCCCCTGGAAAAAATGGTATTAATGGTATTGATGGGAAAGATGGTATTGATGGTGTTAATGGTCGAGATGGTATGGATGGTGAAGTAGGAAAAAGAGGACCTGAGGGATTACCTGGTCCTAGAGGACGTAAAGGACCTTCAGGAGAGATTGATAAAGAATTAATTAAAAAAGTTATTATGGAAGTTATGAATTTAAATGCATAGTTCTTCAATTATATTTACCAACTCATCAACTGGATTCAGAGTTTTGATTTTGTTATAAAAGACATTAACCATTTTACTATATTTTTGCACTGAATATCTTTGATACTGAATAAAATATGATTTAAAATCAAGTATATTGACTGTTTCACCACAATGTTTTAGATAAACTTCGTAAAAAGCAATATGCATAAAAATAATTGGATACATTTCTACCAAGCAAACATAAATACTATTAATATATTCATTGTATTTTGAAATAACATCGTATTCAATTTCTTGATAGTAATCATCTTCACAATCGATTACATGACGCATGTCAGCCAAAATGTTTTTAAGAACTAAAATGTTATAATCCATTTCTGTTATTTTTATTTTAGTACATTTTATTTTTGAAATTCAATTTTATAAAATTGAAAATTGAAATAAAACTAATCTGAGATTATAAAAATATCATCATATCAAACATGACAGAAAGTATCATATCAGAATATCATCTTAGAGTAAGAGATATTATGAATGGTTTTAAGGTTTTAACTGGTCCTATTTCAAAAGAATTATTTAACTATATACACAAATATTCTATTAAAGATTTTGACCCTGTAAGTTTATCAAAATATGTACCATGTGATTTATTATATCTCTTAGGTGATAAGATTATATGGGATAAAGTTGAAAAAAGAGATGACCTCCCAAGCAGTTTTATTTATAGTAATTTTATTAATTTTAATATTTTAGAATTAAACTATACATATTATGATAATTACAATGAAATAAAAAAGAATTTAACATACCATTCATATTCTAATTATTCACAGATTATAATTAATTTATTGAAGACAAAAAAATATTCAATTGAAGAATTTAATGAAATTATGAAAATTATCTTTAATAAATATTCCTTGTATGAATATAATCAATATTTTGATACTGGACAAATTTTTAAATTATTTGTCGAAAACTTTCATACATTTTATAACTATCAATCTTTAATTGATTTAACAAATTTTATAATCCAATTCAATAATATTTTAACCCCACATCAACTTCATTATAATTCTAATAATTTGATTAATAGTTTAGCTAGTAAAATATCTGAGTTTGATTTGGATTATTTATTAAAAAATGGAATTTTATATTATTATACTGGAACAAATAAACTACCTAGAAATATTATCAATTACTTTTACAATAAACGATATACTTTATTAAATGGTAAAATTAACCCTTTTATCAAAGGTCTAACATTTGATGAGATTGATGATTTGATTAATCATTATGTATCATTAGATGTTAATAAAAAACTAATCTTTGATTATCTATCTAATCATGTGATTGATTTTAATACACCTTATTGGTTTTTAAACAGATATATCGATGATATTTATTGGGATTATACATTCGAAAATATTATTAATAATGTTATAAATCTAGATAATGAAATGGATTTAGCAAAATTCATGCAATTTGTGATTGATTTTTCAGAAATTATTAAAGAAAAATGTATTGACCCAATTAATGATAATGGAACTACCTTAATTTTACCCGATGTATTGATTATCTATTTTATTGATTCACTTAAAAAACAGATTCATAATATCCTAGAATACCAAAAAGTATCAACCCAGACTCTGATTTATTTAATTGAAAATCGATATTTATCTCCAAAAGACTTTGACACAATTAGTAATTATCAAATCCTAGAACTTGATTTTATTGAAAAATATAATAATATTCTTAATCAAAACTGTTTAAAATATAATATGACATTTAATAGTGATAGTAATATTAATAATACTAATAAATTTAAAGATTTAGATTCTTTACAAATTCCATATAAAATAGAAGGTGAATATCTAATAATAGGTGTATCTAGTTTTGCTTTTATTAATCATAAATTAAATGATATCCCTAAGAATATTTATACAGCTATGAATAAACATCTTATTCTTAATGATAATAATGGTGTGAATAGTAATTTTCTAGATAGATATAATTATTTAGTTCCTAGAATAGATAAAAATATCTTATTTAGACCATTGGTTCCTTTTCATAAACGTGATAAGATTGTCTTTAATAATAATCCAAAAAATATGGATGGAGGTGCAACAGTCTTTACTGAAAATAATTTATTAAGATTCAGAACAATTGGATATGATATTAAACCAATGATTTATTTGAATATTACATCTAATAAATTTAATGTTAAAGTTCCTGTTAAAGATGCAATTGTTGTGTTAAAACCATATAATTCTTGCGATGAATATGGTATTCGAATTACTTATAATAAATATATCTATTTACCTTATGGAACAAAAATTGAAATACTATGATTATTTGATTTTGATTATTTGATTATAAATTTTTTCTATTCAAATTATAAATGACACCATCTATTATTATTGTTATTATTTTAACTGTTGTTGTAATTGGAGTATTAACCTATATGAGTTTAAGAACTGAAACTGGATATTTTTCAGTTGTACCTATTTCAAAACCCAAAAGCCCCAAAGACCAATTAATTGATTATTTTGCCATGAATTGGTCTAGAATTGCTACTGTTCTAGTAAGAAAGAATTGTGAAGATGATAATATTCCACAAGAATTTATTGATGAATTCAAAGATCAATTTGGTCATTTATTCATGAATCAAGAAGTTCAGGACCCTGTGTTAAAACACTATACAAATGGTACATATGAAAGAAATTTCAAAATGGAAATCAATGAAATGTGCAAAACATTAAATAGTTTAGGAGATTTTATCAATCAATATCCTACACCATTAAAACAAGTTGATCTTAAAACATTAGGTAAAGAAATAGAAAGATTACACACCGAACATTTCCCCCAAGCTGTCTTTATTTCAGTTATCCTAGATAGAATGTTAGAAATATGTAAAAAATATCCCGAATACAATATTAATCAAATCGCAAATACACAAGATTTATTAACTATGTCAGTTATATTTTATTTATATATGCCAACTAAATATTGGTAGATTCACTATTTTCTAATAATGGGATTTAAAAATAAATAAGGTGGATTGATTTTATCACGAGCGGTATAAGTTCTAAATGATGAAGTATGATAATGATAGGTTTTTACTAGATATGGTTCATTAAATACTTTAAATCCAAAACTATTAAATAAATAAGCAATTGAATTATCACAACCTGGTTTACCTAGAGCAAAATTACATTTCATGATTTGCATATCATTTGGTAAATATTTACTATGTAAAATCCATGTGTCTTGAGAATCACCACGTGGACCAAGTAATTTACATGTGTTTAAATCAGATTCATGTTTATATTCAAAACGTAATAAAGCATAAAATGACTTGATTTGGGACAATGATGTTTTTCGAAGATTAATAATAGTGTTGTCAAAGAAAATATCACTATTTGCAATAACTATATAACCATTTAATTTTAAAGATTTTACTGTGCACATCGAATGTAAATAGGTCATTCGATTATTTTTATCAAAAACAACCTGTTGGATAGATTCAATTTCTTCATCATTTAATTCAAGTTCTTCCTGAGTGTAAGTTCGTTCATTAATTAAATAAATTTTAGAAAAAACATTAAGTGCTATGTTTTTTTTTAAACATGTGACAATTTCATCTTGTCTCTGTTTATTAGATGATATATAGAATTGTGTAAATAAATAAATATTATCTTCATTATAGTTCTTATCATTTAATCTATCAGTATAATTTAAAGTCATTTTATAATTATTAATTATTATTTAAAAAATATTTAAACCAAATAAAATAAAAAATTAAATCAAATTAATTTATATTTTCTTTTTTGTTCTTCTTATTTTTGATTCCATAAATAATTGGTCTTTTAAACATTGTTCTATATCATATCGATTCCAATAAAAAGGGTGAATCATATTATTAATTAATTTTTCTGCTTTTTCATCATGAATATTAAATATTAAAAATATTTCAGAAAATAAAATTCCTAATGAGAAAACATCCCATTTAAAGATATCATTATTATTAAGAAATGTTGTTGTTAAAGTTTTGTTATTATATTTGTCAACAATATCTTTATAGACTTTTAAAATATCATCTGTATTACCATATAATGATTCATCACTAGAAAACTTTTTTTTTATACCATATCTATTAAAATCTAGCACATTTTTATAAAATTTTTTATTATCTTTAAATGATTCAAAGATTCTCTTTAAAGCAACTTTATTTGAATAGTTTTTAGGATTTTTTTTCATAAGATATAAAACCTCATATAATACGGTAATCTCAATTGGTTTATATACTTGTGTACCATTTGCTGTACAATTTAAAATATCATAATTTGTACCTGATGTAGGATTAATATTATTTGATAATCCGAAATCAATTAAAGTTAGACCAGCAGTATCTCTAACTTTATTATAATTAATCATAACATTCATAGTTTTAATATCACAATGTAAAATACCATTTTCTTTTAAAAGTTTAAGTGCTTTACAATAATGATACATGATACGAATATAATTATTCTTGATATAATTTCTTAAATATAAATCTTTACTTTCAAATGTATCCTCAATGGTTATACCTGCATTTTTTGATATTAAATTCAAGTATTGAGTATCTAAATATATAACACACTTATCCTTTTTTTTTGTTAAATTGGAACTAGAACTAGAACTAGAACTGGAATTAGAATTAGAATTATATTTTTTAGATGTTAAACTATATGATAAATCCTTATTTTTCTGTCTATGTAAAAAACAACCATCTAGAATAGGTGAAAAATATTTTTGTGATGGATCAATTTTAATTAATTTTCTACCAAAATCTATTTCATTCCATATACTTTCATCTGATTCATCATATTCAACGATTTTAGAAATATAGTTTGTATCAATTGAATAAGGGAATTTATGAAAAGTTTTCTTACATTTTAGAGGTGGTGAAATAACACAACCAAATCCACCTTCACCTAATAATACACCACCTTTTTGTTTTAAATAGTTTTTTCTATTATTTATCCTTAAACTATTCATTTTTATTATTATTACTATAAATTAAGATATTTTGAAAAATCAATAATTTAATTTAATTAATGAATGTTTCATTTTAACTAACTGAGATATAGTTAAACGTTTTTCAAAATTTAAATTAATCATTCCAAATACAATATTATTCAACTCAGTATCATGAATATCGCATTTTATTATTATTTTTGCAAATGTAATACCTAATGAATAAACATCCCATGCTTTTAAAAGATTAGGAATATAATATTCTAATTGTCCATTTTTATATAAATCTAAAATATGTTTAACTATACTTTCATATTTCATAGGAGTTATATAATAATTTCTTTTGGATTCACTATTATTTTTTGTTTTAAATGTATTATATCGAATACCTTCATAATGATAATAATCCTTATTTTTCTGAAAAACCTTTTCTGTTTTTAAATACATTAAATCTAAAAAATCAGCATCATTTACATCATGACCATGTGATATTAATTTATTTAATACTCTAACTGCAAAAATTTCCATTGGTGTATAATAATGTGTACCATTTGAAAATAATTCATCAATATCTTTCATTGTATATTTTCTACGATTTAAATGCAATGATAATCCAAAATCAATATATCTAAATTTACTTTCAATTGTAGGTAATCCATTATCGGTTTCTTTCAAATAATCAAAACTAGCAACCATGTTAGAAGGTTTAATATCTTTATGAATAATATTAGCTGAATGTAATAATGATAACCCTTTAATCATGTAAGAAAAAACATACCAATAGTTATTTTTAATAAATTCTATTCTAGGATTACTTTCATTTAAATTTAATAAAATACTAAGATTATCACCTGCATTTAAACCAAATAAACTAATATAATTAATATCATTATTTAAAATGCATTTACCTCTATTACTTTTAATTAATTTGGAACGCATTGAACCAATATTAGAATTATCACTATCTATACTCTCAGATATGGTTGAATCATCCGGTGAAGATGATATATGACGACCATTATTTTTTAAATAAATAATATCATGATGTTTCTGTGGAGTAAAATAACATGCATTTACAAAAGGTACTAGATAATTATGATGTTTATCAATCACTGATAATTTATTTCCAATATTAAGTTCAGAAAAAGCAACTTCACTGTATTTGGTATCTATAATTTTACTAATAAACGATTCATCATGTTCTATTTTATTTTTTCTTAATAATTTATTAGTTAAACATTTAACTGGAGGACTTATTACACATCCATAACTACCTTGTCCTAATTTTGACCCTCCAGACTTTTTTGTTTGTGTAATTTGTTTATACATAAGCAATTTTATAATACATAAAAGAAAAATAAACCATCAAAAATTAATAACTAATAATAAGCTTTGATTTGAAATAATAATAAAGTTACTAGGAGGATTGCAAAAATAATTCTAGCATTCTTTTTTTGAATACCATTAAAACCTTCTAAAATATTTATCATTTGTTTGGATTTTTGGATTGTTTGTAGTGTTTTAACTATTTACCAGATAATATTTTCAAAATCCACATGCATATGATAATGCTTTATTAACATCCATATCATCCTTATCTGTAATATTACCCTTTACACTATCTAGAATATCCGGATCACATAAATGCCAATCAGCAATCTTATTTCTTATTTCATATGCTAATTTTTTCTTCTCATCTAAAGTATGAGCATTTTGTCGTATATATTCATTCATCACTGTATAGGCTCCTTGCCATGCCTTAAGACCAGGAGTTTCTTTTTCATTGATTTTCTGAACTATATTTTTTTCAGGATTTGATTTGTATTTAATCGAATATTCATATTTTTTATTTATTGTGTCTTCATATTCATAAAACTCAACTTCAGTAGATGGAATAGATGGTGTCGTTGATGTAGTTTCAAAAGACTCTGATGAACTATTAAGACTTATTTGTTTGACTATGAAATTTTCAAATTTAGCAGGTGTTCTTTCTTCTAGGAATTCAACTTTATTATCATTATTATCCATATCATTTATCATGAAAATTGCTGGAACTGATTTTACATTAAAGACCTTACATAAATTTTTAGTATTTTTATCATGACAATCAATCTTAGTAAAAACAACCTTATCAGAATATTTTTTACTTAATTCATTCCATGATGAATCTAGAAATCTTTTCGAATGAGGACACTTATCAGTATAAAATACATAACAATTTAAGACACCTTTCTTTTTATTGGAAAACCCTTCTTTTGTTTGTGTTTGCTGAGATTGTATTAATAATAAATAAGTAATAATTACAAACAAAATTAATAATAATAACTTTTTCATAATTTATTAATTTATTTTTGAGAGAGAAAAAATTTTGATATTAATTTCAATAGTATTAATAAAGAAAATGGCTAATAGACTTAAAGGTGTAAAATCTAGTCCTAATTTAATAGAACTTATTAATAAAAAACAAGAATCTAAAGATTTATCATTATCAACCTTTGTATTAAGACCAACCTCAGCATCTCAATCACAAAAAGCACCTATTACTATCAAAAATAACGAACCTAAATCAAAAGATGATAGTGATATTGAATCATTTTCCAAAAAAATTATAAATATTAATTATACCGATGTTATTAGAAGATTAATTGCAAAAGAACCTAATACTCTTAATAACCAACTTCTTCTAGAAATATTTGAAAAAGTAACACCTATTTTTAAAAGTGAACCTCAGTTACTAGAAATACCTGCTCCTGTCTTTATTTGTGGTGATATCCATGGACAATTTGATGATTTATTAAAGATTTTCAGAAACATTGGATATCCACCAAAAGAAAAAATTCTATTTCTAGGTGACTATGTTGATAGAGGTGATGCTAGTATTGAAGTCATTGCCCTATTATTTTTACTTAAAATTAAATTCCCTAAACATATCTTTATGACCCGTGGTAACCATGAATGTCATACAATTAATAGAATGTATGGATTTTATGAAGAATGTCAAAGAAAAGCAAACTTACTAGTCTGGAAAGCATGTAACCAAGTATTTACTTTCTTACCTCTAGCTGCTCTAGTTGATAATAAAATATTTTGTGTTCATGGTGGATTATCTCCTAAACTAAATAATATTCGTGATATCAATCAGATACGAAAAGGTACTAAAATACCTGATTCAGGTGTTTTATGCGATTTAATGTGGTCTGACCCTGGTGAACATAAAGAAGATTGGGTTCAAAATGATAGAGGATGTTCTTATACATTTGGTGAGAAAGTCGTTAAACAATTTTTGGCATCGAATAATATTGACCTCATATGCCGCGGTCATCAAGTCGTTAATGGATATGAATTTTCTTTTGCTAATAAATTGGTTACTGTCTTTTCTGCTCCTAATTATTGTAATGAATACGCAAATGCTGCATCAGTTATGAAAGTTGAAAGTGACTTGACATGTTCATTTATTATTTTAAGACCTGTTGCTTATCTACCTAAAGGAGGTAAGAAAGTATCATTGAATAATCACGTTAATTAATTTTATTTATTATATAAATATAAATACAAACAAACCACCTAATTAACATGGATAATTTATCTAGAAGACATTTTAAGGAAAATGCTGCAAATAAATATCATATTGATTGCAGTCAGTTAGAAAAAAACCCAGAATCAATGGAAGTTTCAATTAATAATGTTATTCAAAATACAAATGATATCACTGTGTTGAAATCCGTTATAAATGATAATACAATAACAAATAAATATCGTAATATTGTAATCAAGATTGGTAAAATAAATAAAACCATTGAAAAAGAATTTATGATTGGAAAACAGTTAGAAAAAGAAAAAATAATAGGGTTTATAAATTTTATGTGTTTATTTTTTTGTTTTGATAATACTTATACAAATATAAAACAAAACACACTAACATCAATCTGTTCTGCTAAAAATATGGATGATCAAAAAAAATCAGTTCTGATAATGCCTTTTATACCAAATGGTTCTATAAGAAAATTTAATTGGATGCATGATAATTTTGATATTCTTAAATCCGTTTTACAACAAACTGTGATGTCAATATTTATTGCTTATGAAAAGTGTGGATTTATACATGGAGATTTACACTTAGATAACATTTTACTAAAAAAAACTAAGAAGAGTGTCATTACATATGAACAAAACATTGAAATCAAAACTCATGGATATAAAATTATAATTATGGATTTTGATAGTAGTTTTATCAATATTGATATTATTAACGGTATTGAATTTTATTGGTTAAATTTATATAATATGATATCAAGAGTTAATTCGGATTTAGGTAATTCAAATGGCGACAAAGTAAGCATGAATAATATGAGTCAAATAACATCATTCATTGAAACTCAAAGAATAAATAAAAAATCGTATAAAAATACATCAAAATTATTAGATTTAATTAAAGACAGTTCATTTGTAATTATCAAATCTCCTCAGCAGAATTTAGTATATAATCCAAATATTTTTAATTAAAATCATTAAAGAATCGTAACGTAGTATAATATGTATTATAATTTTCTAGCGTATCACTCTTTTTAGGATCAATTATAACATTAATACCTTTAAACTGTTGATTCATACGATAATATTTTACATTTTTTTTTATTCCATTCTGTCGATAAAAAACAGATTCTTCTAGAATTTTTAACATTTCCATATCTGTCATTTTAATTAAATAATACAAATCTAGCATATTATTACATGGAGATTGAAAACAATCATCTGAAGGTTCTTTCATATTCATACAATCACCCATATGATTTGTACATATATCAGTTGTATAGTTATCTTGTAAAAATTTGCTATTCATATTTAATTTTATTTTCATATAATTCATTTTATATAATTCCATAAAAATATTAAATTTTGAAGTATCAATCAAGGTTACACTTTCAAATTCAGCTTTTTCTATAGTATTTACTATGTAATCTAAACATGATAATATTAATTTCTTTTCTAATTTGATTGGTTTATCAAAGATTTTAGAAATATGTTTTGTATTAAATCCATTACCATTTACATACACTTGATGTGCTATAATATATCTAGAAAGGTCACTAAATTGATATAATACTTCTAAAGTTGAAGTATAACATGCATCAAGACATATCATATCAAAATTTATTTTTTCTGTTATAAACACATCTCTTAACATTTTCATGTCAACTGTATCATTGTCAATATAACATCTCCAACCATTACAATGACCTCCTAATATAAAAAATCTATCTATTTCATTTCTAGGTATACCAATTTCATTTTTAATACATATTTTCATAAATTGTTCAAATGTTTGTTTACTGTAAAAAGTATCCATTGGGATTTGTTGAAAAGTATGTCTACCTTTTTCAATATGAACAAAAGCAGCATAGTCTGATGTTATCATCATAATATCAACCATACATAAACTATCATATTTTATTCCTTGAAATAATTTTTCTAAATCCTTAAATGCTAGCCCTTCTAGTTCTTTATTTGTATATATATATTCAATAATATGAGTTCTGATCATTATATTTTCTTTATAATATGATACTAAAAAAAACTATATTGATTTAATGTAAAATGAAAACAAAAAAGAAACAATTTTTATATTCTTCTTCCAAAAACAAGCAAACTTATGATATTTTCAATGATGCAAATGATAGAGATACAATACCTATCAAATATACAACACTAGAAGATGTAATAAATACGATTACAAAACTTGAGAAATTATACAAAAATCATAAATATAATCATAAAAGAATATCTCAAGTTGGAATGATCATGAAAGTTCGTCTAGAATTATTGAAAGATAAAAAACCAGAACAATACAATCTAGCAAACAAATACTTTGAATTCTTGAAAACTAGAACAAAATTGAATAAAGTGGAAAGATATAAACTAACTTTCAAGATACAATAAAATAAAATGAAAGATATCGTGACAAAATCAGCTGGTCAAACAATGAACCAATTAGTTGAAGATTATAAAAAAACATGTCATTCTAGCATCACTAAAATCTGTTTTGCAGGTCGTTTAGACCCAATGGCTAGAGGGGATGTTTTACTTTTATTCAATGATGAATGTAGGAACGTTGAAAAGTATAATAAGATGAAAAAAATATATGAATTTAAAATCATCCTAGGACTACAAACTAATAGTGATGATCCCCTAGGTATCCTAGAAAATATCCAAACTGATATTTCTGAATTATCATTATCTATTACTGATATGTTTAAGATTGGTGAATTTAGACAAAAGTTTCATATTTATAGTTCAAAATGTGTTGCAGGTTTACCAATGTGGCATTATGTCAAAAATAAAATTAATCTACAAGAATCAGATATTCCATCACATATGGTATCAATTTATGATTATGAAATAGGTATCCTAGAACAGTATGATTATGATGAATGGAAAGAAACTATAATCAATCAAATCAGAACCATTGACCCTAAATGTGATTTTAATCAAGAATATATTATTAAACAATGGGAACAATTAGACAAGTTTGATAAATTATATGCAATTCCAATTAAACTAGATGTATCTAGTGGATTTTATGTTAGACAATTTGTTAGAGATTTAAGTAATATGATTGGAATTCCTCTTTTAACTTATGATATTAATCGGACTAAATTATATGATTAAAAAATTGAAATAAAATCATACCTAACTAGAATAAAAACATATAATGGACTCTTACCCTCAGATTAGTTTTGGTACTTACCGTCTTGGTAAAGACACTTATCAATCTCTTGAAAATGCTCTGATGAATGGTTATCGTTCTATTGATACTGCATCTCT
>JACCEB011521903.1_pt1 | contig 28307 bp, 9 predicted proteins | sample 7454761 | NCBI WGS metagenome assembly JACCEB01 (sample SAMN15323454, study PRJNA562643) | freshwater metagenome | isolation source: river surface water | place: USA:Blue River Watershed | collected 2017-08-18
CCAAGCGTGGTGAGATTGCTTACTCCCGAAACAGAAACATTCCCGGCTGATAAGTTTGCTAAGGTGCTAACACCACTAACTCCAAGCGTGGTGAGATTGCTTACTCCCGAAACAGAAACATTCCCGGCTGATAAGTTTGCTAAGGTGCTAACACCACTAACTCCAAGCGTGGTGAGATTGCTAACGCCTGAAACAGACAAATTCCCGGCTGAAATATTTGCTAGGGTCGAAACACCACTAACTCCAAGCGTTGTGAGATTGCTTATTCCAGTGACAGATAAGTTACCGGCTGAAACATTAGCTAGGGTTGTAACTCCACTAACCCCAAGAGTAACCAAATTGCTTATTCCAGTGACACTCAAATTACCGGCTGAAAGATTAGCTAGGGTGCTTATACCGCTAACTCCAAGGGTGGTTAAATTACTTACGCCTGAGACAGATAAGTTACCAGCTGAAACATTAGACATGGTAGTAACTCCACTAACTCCTAATGTGGTTAAATTACTTACGCCTGAGACAGACAAATTACCAGCTGAAACATTACTCAATGAAACAGAATCAGAATACATAACTTCATAACTTGTAGTATCATATGTAAGTATATTCCCTGGAACAGCAACAGATTGACGAATGGGAGCCACATAAAAGGAACTACCTGTAGTCTGTATTGAACTTAAATCAGCGCCTGTGGCATTTAATATAATACTTCCATCTGGTTGATTAGTCTTACCTGCTTTATTACCGATAGCAATGGAATTAGAACCTTGTGAGTTATAACCTGCTTCTTTACCAATTGCTATTGCGTCTGTAGCTTGATATAATACTGCTGCGTCACGACCAATAGCAATTGAATTAGTATTTTGATTAATTAAACCAGCTGAAGGACCTATAGCTATAGAATAATTACCCTGTGATTCAGCACCTGCTTGATAACCTATAGCTACACTATTCGAACCCTGTGAATTAGTCCCGGCACTAACACCTATAGCAGTGGAACCATTACTTTGATTATATCCACCCGCACCATCACCAATAGCAATACTATACGGTTGCTGCTGTGTATAACCCGCATTTTTACCAATCGCAATTGAATTTTGACCCTGTGTATAATTACCAGCATTCATACCCATTGCAATTGAATTACTTCCCTGTGTTACATCACCTGCACCCCAACCAATTCTAACACCAGCAATTGAATTGGCAGTAGATAGATTTATAGCATCGCCTGGAAATTCAATAAATCCATTATTAAATACATGGATATTCGCTCCGATTTCTAGTGTTAGGACATTTGCCGTTTGAATATTCGCTGTATGAATATTAGCATTATCGACAGTAATATTTGCCGTATTCACCCATTTTTGTTCTCCCAAATTCCACATGAGTAAATCCAAATTTGACAATCCGGTGAGTTGTACGTCTGCCAAGTTAGCCAAATTAGATACACCACCATTTGCGGTTGGAACTGGAGCCCATCCACCTGATGAATTTTTTATTTCAATAATACCATTATTTTCACGGAAACCATACCCAGTATCACCAGTTGCGGTCCCAAAATTTATATATGCATTACCATCCGCTGCAGGTGTAATTAATAGTTCTTGCGACCGGATATCCCCATTAAAAAATGACATTTCCTTTTTTGGGTTAGGGCTTTTTACTTAAGTTGATAGAAATTTATGATAAAAGATAGAACCTATCTTAGAGCAAAAAATGAATAGAAAATAACAAAAACAAAACAAATACCGCCAGATTAATATACACTAGCACCTGTTGATAACACACGCCAACCTGAAAGTGCCGGGTCAGCACATATTATATACACCAATGATGCAGATTGACCCTTAGTTGTAAATACTAAGTATTGCACCACTCCTGAACCCACATATAACTGTGGCGCACCGAAATCAATATTTGCCGCTGCACCCACTGCATTCCCCGTAAAAAATATATCCATCCGCGTGCCACTAGGTTGGGTGGTAGTCACAGTGAAATTTGATGTCCAACCCGCTGAAATTATCAAATGTTTCATCGTCGCCGAATTAGAGCCAGACCATAATTCTTGTGTTGTCCCGGATTCTGTGAATGTATCTATCGCGTGAATCATGCGGGAACCGACAGCGATATTTCCACCGGTACGAACATCTTGCCCGACACCTATACCTCCTGCGACTACTAATGCGCCGGTTGTCGTGTCTGTGCTAGGCGTTGTCATCCCGATAGTGAGATTCCCACCCGAGTGGGTTATCAGATTACTACCGACCGATAACACTATGGTATTGGCACCGTCTGTGTGAATATTAGCCGAACCCGCAAGTGTGCTGAATTTGATATTGCCATTTGCGGATTCTATGATGATATTTGAGCTGATCGAAGATATTCCGGCTGGCTGCCAAGATAACCCACCAGACCCATTAGTAGTAAGAACTTCTCCTGTTGAACCATAATTAGCCGGGAATTCTAGAGCCAGATTACTTCCTAGTGTCGGAGGTGCTTGAAACATTAAATATTTTGTGTTTGAATCATCTAATAACCTGATACTACCATCACGTGGCACGCTAATTGGACCATTAAAGAAAGACATTTTTGCGCACTGTTTTACTATTTACTAGGTTATTTTGGGATGAATGACTTCAACCATTTTTTAGCCATAGTAATAGGTTGCTCTGTTTTAACATGTGGAACTAGGTTTTGTTTTTCATGAAAAGTGCCATCAATTGTTGTTGTTAAAGCAATTGGAATATTTAATTGAATATCGTTGGTTATCTTATAAGTATTATTAACCGATAGCCCACCGCCAGTTTCCTGACCGAAAACCTTAATTTGTCCAGAATTCCTATAGAAAATACTCGCGCAAAATTCACCTGAAGAATAGGTTTTCTGGCCGATAATCACAGCAATTGGGACAATCAAATTAATGTTATCTTGGGCTAGGGTTTGTTTAGAAATCCGGCCTTTAGTGTATGTAATCCAATCCCTCGCGCCTGGTAGAACCCTAGTTTGACTCCAACCAAATAGTGCGGTTTCGTGTAATATTTTGTGGAGCGATTTAACAAATGGAAAATACCAGCCACCGGTGTGGTCGCGTAAATCAATAATTAATCCACGCATACCTTGGTGTTGCCATTCTGATAATTTAGTTTGAACAATAGTGGTTAGTTGTTGAAACACAGGGTCGGCCGCGAATTGATCGTCTAGGTCTAGGTAATATTCAAAATATCTAATAGTCCCAATTTTGTTAGTATTATCCCAAGTCATTTCAGGTAGCCGTTTATGATTTTGGATTGTAGTATGTTGTTCTGCCGGTGTATCACTATTGGATTCACCATCCACTAATTTGTAATTCAAGCTGGAATGGTAATGATATTGTTTGACATAATGTGTTAAATCGGCGTAGAATTGTTTATCGGTGTATCTAGGGTTATCAAATGGTTTATCTGCTAATAACTCCGCATTCCACTTATCCAAATAAACCGGGATACCATTTTTGGTGATGAGTTGTTTTACTTTTTGGGCGATTTTCCGGCGATTCTGTAACATATATATCTCTAGCACCAACCTTTATTATCTGTTGAGCTGTGGGTGTATTGAATGGTTTATTATTATAATCAGGTTATATTTGCTTAGACCAACAAAGCCATTAGCTCTAAACGCAATAATTTTTACAATAATTTAGGGGTGAACAAAACGTGCTTGTTTTTTATAATATAGTATTTTACATAGCTTGTGTTGGATTACACAATAGTTGTACCATGATTAAAAAATACAAGAAAAACATACAGTCTGCTCAAAATATGATGATTAAATATTGACAAAAATAAACAATGATGCTAAAGTAAGGAACGTTGAGTATGATTAGCTAATCATATTTATTATTAAATAGTATTATCTCTTATTAATTAGTAAATATATCTGTTTTTAAATAAATAATTTTGGTTACAATTATAGTTAAAATATAATATTTATGGGAAAATTGGAACAACTACTGTTATTTAATTTATGTCCAGAATCAAAAAGTTATGTCCAAAAACAAACAGTTATGTCCAAAAATTAACTTGATTGATAAATGAGTTTAAATGAGCGACTATGTCCAAAATGACTTTTTTATGTCCAATTTATTTTGAGATGTTAAAAATGTTGGACATAAAGCAAAACCAAGAATTCTATATTGAGATTATATGACAATGTCCATTTTTTTATTGAACTCCCTACTGTAAGGAATTTTTATTTTTTTTTTACCTTTACAACTTATTATTCAAAATTTTTTTTTTTGTTTACAGTTTTTCTATAAAAATCAAAAACATGGACATTAGAGTAATAAACTAATTAACATTTTGTAATTTTGCTTAATGTCCAACATTTTTAACATCCAAAAATAAATTGGACATAAAAAAGTCATTTTGGACATGCCCGCTCAAAATAATAAAAAAACAACTCAATGTTTATGTCCAAAAAATTAGCATAAAAAAACCATTTTGGACATGAAAATGGACATAAAAATAAAACGCCCATTTTAAGATAAATTACATTTGACAAACAGATTTTGTTATATAAACTTGTTTTTTATATGGAAAAAAATATAAAAATTGAATAAAAGCTTAATTAGTTATTAACCTCAACGGACACCGTTTGCGCTTGATTTTGAACTGGTGTTTTTTTAATTTCAATTTTTTCCAAAGAATGAATAATTTTGGATAAGATTGTGTTTTTTGCCTTTGACTTACAATAATCGGTTATGTTATGTTTTTTTATAGTGACTTCCCAATTATATTCAGTTTTCAAATGCTGTGTTATAATATCACAACAAGCGGTCAAATTAATATTTTCATAATTAACAAGTGTTTTATCTTGCTTAATTAGCACAATATTATAGCGAATGACTTTCATTTTACTATATTTAGACAAAATTTAATTTGTGTTTAAATTACTAATTTGCTAGTGTTTAAATTAATTTGCTATCAGTTAAATATTTTACAATATCAATTTTTTTTAATCGGTAGTAATATGTATATTCTTCTTCAACTACAAATTTGTAGTATCTTACACCAGTAATCCGCAATAATTTCATTTTAATACTAGTCCCAGTCTCGTTATTAGCTATACGGTTATCTCTACAATAGGCAATGTATTTTTCAATAAGTTTCTTTGGTTTTATACATATGTCTGTATTTGAATCAGCAGTATCAGATTCAATTAAATCATTTAAAAATAGGTAAAATGGTTGCTTACTAACTGATTCCAATAGTGTTTGATATTCGGTTTTACATATAATTCGTTGTTCGCTAAAATTGTAATCTGGTTTATATTGTGTTTCGAGATATTTATAAAAGCTATAAATAATATCTTTATTATCGATTGCAGTATATAATTCGTCAAAATACCGTTTATCTCTAATTACGCTGCTAGTTGTAATGAAATAAAACCGCCGGTCGTCTGCTGCGACATTAAATAGCCGGTCATTATTAGTTGTTATGATAAACCATAAATAATTTTTTAATTCGATTCTGCGTTGATTCTTTGTTTCCATGTTAAAAGTGCTATCTGTAATTAGAGATTTGAAATTTTCCATAGTTGTCGCAAAGCTCCGGTATTCAGCTTCATTAATATTCACTAGTATTTTTTCGTGCAGCGAATCATTGAACCGGGTAAAAACATCATTCTCAGGTGTTGAAGTCATTAGACAATAATTTTTACCTAATATTTTAGCAACCAATTCATATAGGGTTCCCTTTCCGGCTTTTTGAGGTCCTTGAATTACAGGGACAATACCACATCTTTTCTTTGTATTAAAAAATAGATGCGCGAGCCATTGTGTAAAAAATGCAAAAGTATTTTTGTTTTCGTTGCATATATAATTAATATGATTTATAATTATTTTACAATCAACAATTTTCAATTCTTTGTCTGATGAAATTAAGTTATCTATATAAAACCCTTCGAATGAATTATATACTTTAAGGTCAGTATCATCAGGTTTAAATTGTTTATCTGGTATAAAATCAATACAATCATAATAATTCACATTCTCATCTGATAAATATTCGGAAATGAATTCTTTACCGTACTTTATCTTATAAATATCATATAAATCAGAAGCGTTATATTGTAGCCATTTTTTAGTATATTTATTAAAACTCATATAAACAGGTGGATGTAATATATACTTGACTTCTTGTTCAAACCTGGTTTTTTTAGCTATATAAATTGCTTGTTTTTTGGCTTCATTTATAGCCCGAAATATCTTACAAAAATTAGTTGGGTTATCTCTATGCGATAGGCTAAGTATGTAATTATGGTTTAACCCAGGATATCTTTCTTTATATGCATTCCAAATATTCCAATTATATTTAACAGATGATTGATTGTATGATTTACTATCTAAACTTGAGAAATAATCAAACATTTCAAACCCTTTTGTGTCATTAGTATTATAAATATTTTTCAAAGCTAATCCAATTTTCATCCAATTACTATAATTAGATATGCGTTCTTTATCCAGTAAAATCAAAAATGGTTTTAAATCTTCAACTTCATTTGTTGGTAATTCATTATTTTCAATTGATTCTTTTAACAAGCTATAGTTTATATGCTTTTCATATATTTTAATGTTATTTTGGCTTAATGTTTTTACTTCTCTTGATTCATAAATGTATGAATATATAAATTTAGATACTGGATTGTCATTTGTTAATTCAAGTATATTATATTTATGGTCATTATTTAAAAAACTTCTATTTGTCGCAAATCTCTTTTCTATTTTACATTGGGTTTTACTAGGTGGTAGAACAAAATTAAATGCTGTTAATATTTCCAAACAAAATCCTTTCTGTTGTATTTTACGCCTGGAATCAGTATCAATTAACTTAATTAAATCAGGGCAATTTGTTATATCTACCAGAACCCCACGATTACACTGAGTTGACGAAACAAACACACCTATATTTAAAGGATTAAGCGCTTCAAAAGTTTTGTAAAGGTCTCTAGTAGCTTTACATTCGTCATATTTATCACCTTTTTTTATCCACATGTCAAAATCCAATCCTATTATAAATTTTCCATTTGGCTGAAAACCTGTTCGCATACCAAAAAAATTAGAATTTAAATCTAATGTTGGTCGTATATCATCTAATGTTGCTGAAGACCAACTAAGACCAGGTTTTAGTTTCGGGACTTTCCTGTCTGTAATATTCCAAATCAAATATTGGTCGTCAATCATCTTTTTAATAAATAATTTACCATTAGCAATTGGGTCAGTTATTTCAATATGCGATGTCATTATCGATATTAGTTAGCAATTTATATCTGTATTTTTGATACTATTTATAATACTGCTGCGAAAAATATTTAAGTTAGATTTTTCCCAAATAGATTTTTCTCAAATAGATTTTCTAACTACTTACCGCCTCACCACTGCTAATTGACCAGCACCCCTTGCCAACCCCAAAATTTCGTCCGGGGTTAGAGCATAATCATATACCCGCACATCATCCATCCAACCCGAAAAGTAATTCAGTAATCCATGAGAACCAACATATAACCAATCCAATGAACTACTTGACGATTTGACAGTATTAATCGGATTGGCTTCAAATCCAGTGCCGAATGGTGCTAGGGTATCGTGATACCCATTTATGAATATCCTAATATTATTGCAATTACCCACGCCGCCAGTAGTGCTATTCCCAGGTGGCAAAACAACTACACTAATATGATACCAACGATTATCCAAAATCGCAGTAGTGCTAACAACCCGCGGTGTCATAGTTGAACTAGTCCGCACTGAAATTTGCCCGCTAGAATTCAAACCTATTGCGAACCAACCACCTGAAACCGACCCCGACCCCCAAGTTATTAGACCTTCATCTAGGACACCAATAGCCGCACGACGCATCCAAAACCCAACTGTCCTAGCACCGTCCCTAGCAACCGGGCATGAATATGTCACACATTCACCCGACCCTGAAAAATACCCAACACCATCACTAGGTAATCCGGGTTGCGCCACCCTAGACCAAGACTCCAAACTAGTGCCCTGATTCCGGTATTGAACACTAACTCCAGTAGCCGAAAATCCAAGTGCGGAACCTAGCACACCTAAATCAGGGACAGTATTCGAACTAGTCGCCATCGCAAATAACCAATGATGTAAAGGTGCACCACTTGGCCTAGCACCACCCATAAGTTGATTATATTGCACAGCTAGGTTGCGAATAACCCCCGACGGCAAACACGAATTATAAACCTGAATATCCCTTAATCGGCCACCAAACCCTGCACTAGATAATAATCCGGGAACTGCACCAAAAGTTATATTCTGCGGACCACTAGGATTCAATCCAACAACCCGTTGCCAACGGCAAATACCATCTTGATATACACACACTGTATTAGCAGTTGCCGACACTCCATCCACCAACTGGCCTTTAGTAATTGCCAAATGAGACCAAGTGCCATCTGCTGGCAGGAAAACCCCAGTGCTATTAGCAGTTCCTCCTAAATCAATCTGGAACATGAGTTCACCGGCATTAGAGGAGTTCAACCACCATGACCTATAAGACCCAGCACTTGCGCCCTGAAATGTCATCAACGCGGAATTACTAAATACTGACCCCGCGGCCGAAACACCAAAACTAACCGACCAATCACCAGATTCGGCAATAAGATTCGAAGTGCCGAAATATAGATTTCCTGTTGAATTATTCAAATTAATAACAGCCGGAGAACCATTTAGTCCTAGAATAGTGTTTGACGTTGCACCGCCACCTAATACAAATCCAGAGGCAACCGATGGAATAATGGCGTTAGAAAGATACCCGGGGCTACGGTAATTTGATGGAGGTTTCACTTGCCAATTTTGGTCAGCAACCGTATTAGATGTGCTAGGATTAGCACTCACAGCGCAAACCAAATTATCCCTAGCTGCACCGGAACCCGCGCCGACTACATCAATAATATCACCAGCCGCAATATCACCGCTTACACAACTAACAGGTATTCCTGCAGGTGAAACCAATCGTTTCCGTAAACCAATAATGTCATATCCACTCACACTACCAGAACTAGGTGTGAGTTCAATAGGTGTGCTACTGCCAAGTATTGTATTTGCACCACTAACACTAGAATTCGCAAGCGGCATATTATATAACAAGCTGACCTCATCCACACCCAATACCCGGTTATAAATTCGCAGATCTTGTAATCCAATATTAGCAGCCGACCCAGATGAATAGAAATCAGTTCCTAGAGCCAATACCCCACAATTACTCAACATTGGTCGGCCTATATTCGATGACGGTGAAAGACTAACACGCACACCATCCAAATAATAATTACGCTTACTTGCTGCCACTGCGGTATTACTAACACTAGAGTTCGCACCATAAGTTATAACCCAATGATGCCAATTAGTATCGGACACGACTAGGGAATTGGATGACTCAGTTGCAGTTCCCGTGCCGAAATTCATTGCTACAGCTTTAGTGCTGGAATTACGCACTATTTCAATCATGGTATTAGCAGTAGTTGCTGCAGGGTCACGAATAGATAAAACGGTTTCATTACTTGCAGGTGTTGAGTTAAAAAATTTACCCCAAAATGCAATTGAGAATGATTGCGAGCCAGCAAGCTGTGCTAGGACATCAGACCCGTCAAATATCAAATTACTATTTGCTGACCCTAGAGTTTGTATTCCGGTGCCTAGACTAGCAACCGCAGAAGACCCCGATGACAATACTGAACAATTACTGGCAACACCCCGAGCACGGTAAACTGAGTTTTCACTCAACCGAATTTGTGGAATACTAGTTCCGGCAATTGAAGCAATATTTCCACCCACTAAGTCTAATTGGGGATTAGATAACCAGAACACTAACCCTGAATTAATTTGCGGTCTACGTGATGAATCATATCCGGCAGTTGGCAACCTAGCTATGGAAGAACCCAGCGCACCACTAACAGACAAATCCCGCCCACCGGCTAATTCACTAATTGTTCCACTAGGTAGAATGGTTTCAAATACCCGGATACTACCAATAACCCCCTTAAAAAATGTGCCAGCTTGACCATAGGAACCACTACCAATTCTTACTGCTGTATTATTACTTATATTAATAACACCCGACGCACCTGCAGTGGTAGCTAATTGTGTAATTCCAGCCAGAAGACCATTAATATATAATAACAATTCAGTTGAAGTAGTTTGAAATATGACATGAGTAAGCGCCCGGCGGCAAGTAGCACTAACTGATACAGTTCTAGAGCCAATCCCGACCGACCCAATAATCGTATTTGCAGTAAAGTCATATGCCAATTTATAACATGAACTTCCATCGGTTGAACCGGTCCATTTGGCTAATATTTGGGCATCTGTCCCGGTAGCAAGTGTGGCATCTGGCGTAATCCATAAGCTCATTGCGAATATCCTGTGGTAAGCTTGTGCTAGGTATCCACCAATGGAACAATAACTAGTAGTGCCATTAAATATTAGCTGTGTTCCTAGAAGCCGGTCTTCCACTATTTGAACACCACCAAAAGCCGAGATTTGGTTTGAATAATCACGCCTTTCACTCCCATATCCTGAGCTAATATCCACCAACACTCCCGCCCCTTGAATACCGTTTGCCGCACTAGTAGTCATACTACTACCGGCCGAAAAACCTAGCCCCGAAATATTAGATGTTCCGCCCAACCCCACTGAACCAACGGCTAGAACACAATCTTGCCATCCACCTGCAATTGATTGAATTACCGATGGGTCAAATGGTTGACGGCTTATTCGTAAATCATCCACTTTACCTTGGAGATATGACCTAGGGTTTTCGGCAGCTGAAAGAATACTCGAACCTATAACTATATTTGCAGTGGTATTAGCAGATAGTCCTGCGGCAGTGCTAGGTATAACACCCAAATCTGCTAAATTTCCATCACCTACAAATCTGCCATTTACCCAAATTTCAGCGCAACCTAGCTTACCTGTTCGCCCGCTTGCCGAATAATTTACCGCAATATGATGCCACTTATCTGCATCTAAATTGGTTTGCCCCACAGCTAGGATTTTAGGTGTCGATGCTGCAGTATTTATTATAAAATATGGTAGCATTCGGTTATAATAACTTGATTCTATTTCACCGGGTTCTAGAGACTTGTTATATACCCGGATATCTGATAACCCACCTGAGAAATAATTTGTTGCGCTAGGACTACCAGGTTGTGCGCCAATATAAATCATGTTAGTATCGGCAATTGCTAATGGTGTGACCAATGTCGCAGTGTAGTAATCAGCGCCATAAGGTGATGGTGGTGTTCCAATGCTACGTCCGCCATTATTTAGATATAGGCTGACATAAATTCCGGCACGAATAGTTAATGCGACGAAACACCATGAATTAGTTGCGGCTTGTCCGTTTGCAGTTACTGTTTGAGATCCTATTGTCGCAGTAATTGTATTATTCGCGCCTACTAATGTCAATCCTAGCACTGTAGCACCTGTTCCACTCGCCGAAATTCCAAATATAGTCCTCGTTCCTGCACCAGTTGAATTAACATTAACCCACCCGCAAATTGTAATGTCTGCGCCAACTAATGTGTCTGCATTTAACCCCGTGCCATTATCAACCGTGATATAATTACTAGAACCATTAAAAACAGGTGCTACACCAGATCGGCTAGCTAAAGACCAAACAAATCCGGAGCCAGTATAAGTCGCATTATATGCTGGGTTAGTATGTGCCCCATTATATGCAGTAGTGGCCGAAATCCCGTCATTTAGCGCGAACCAGAGTTTAAGTGATTGAAGTTGTGGGGGCGCAGTGAGTAATTGCCAACTACCTGTGGCACCAGCTGATTCCGAACTTGCAATTGTTCCAATACTAGGTTGTCCGCTATCTATTTTAACCCGGGCTGAGATACCTAGACTTCCTTGTTGTGGCTCACGTGGAGTTGTTGGAACCTGTGCAAATCCAGGTGATACTAATTTTATGAGCCTAGAATTGGTGCTGGACCCGATACCCGGTGTTCCAACACATGCTAGTGAGTAAACCCCACTGCCCGCATCAGTAGCAGACATAACTCCATGATTACCACCCTGATATAATTGCCCTATTTCTGTAGGTTGTAACCGCCGGTTATATATACGGAAATCTGACAAAAGTCCGGTGTAATAATTGGTATTAGTTCCGCCAGCCCTCTTAGACCCCAGATAGAACTTATCATTACTGGCAAATGTTGTAGTGGCGGACGTTGAGGTAATTTGATAATTATTCAAGTAAACCCGGGTATTGGAACCTAGTGCATCAGTGCCCGTCCCAGTAATGACTAAATGATTCCACGCATTACCTGTTGCCGGAATAGTGGCTGTTGTATTGGCCGCTGAAGTGCTTACTATTATATTACTATTGGGTGCTGAATAAACTATTAGTCGATCGGCATCTGCATTAGTGCTAATACCTATAATTGCATTATTTGACCCCGCGGTATTACTGAAACAATTAAACCATCCACTTATTGTATAATCTGAGCCACTTACCGGGAATGTTGACGCGCTGCCATCTTTAATAGTTATTTGTTGCTGAACGCCATTCAAATAAATCGCTGGATGATTCTGTGGGCTAACTAGCCAAAGTGCCTGCCCGGGTCCAGTTTTAGTTGCGGTATGACCTAAACCACTGCTGTCCGCGAGTGTGTTACTAGTTCCACTGGCGGGTAGGTCATTTAATTGCCACCACCCGGCCAAATTACTAGCCAAGTTATAAGGTTGGACTAATGGGTTAGTAATAACTAAATTGGAACAAGTCAAAGATTGTGATAAAAGAGTGGCGGGGGTTATATTAGATGGCCGGGTTGCCAAATTACTAGTAGCTGCAGTAAGTGTATAAACATCTGGCGCCACATTGGGACCTGCTGATAAATCAACACCTCTTCCATCATTTGTATATGCTACATTTCCGCCACCACTTGATAAACCAGCAACTGCCTGTGTAATACCAAAATTAGTATTGCCATAATTAATAACTACATTACCTGCAAGCGAAGCTGGAGCATTATTAAGATAAAGAACTATTTGTAAATTATTTGTGCCACCACCACTATAATTTGGAACATTAAGATATGTTCCTATAAATGTATCATTTGGCGTGCTAGGAGATGAATTGGCATATCCATAAAAAATAGAGCCACCTGTATTAACATTAATATCACGTCGCAAACCCGATACATTAATTGTATTATATAAGTTTTCCCAAGTTCCCGGATAATTAGAATCTGCAGCACCAAACGAAAAATATGCATTGTTCGAAAAATACAATGTTGAATAGTTTACACCATAAAATTTGAATGCATTTGTAAGAGAAATTGGTGTAACAGTATCATCACCAGTTAAACTTGTATTACTATATGCTGAATAAGCTAATGGTGCTGAAGTCCAAGAGGTTCCAGTAGCCACCGACCATGTATATCCGGTAGCTGTAGTATTTGGAGTAAATGTAAGTATTTTAGCATTCAAATCCCATTCTGCGGCCGATGAGAATAGCTGACCAGGGCCTTTATATGATAATGTCCCACCACCAGATATAAATGACGCAGTGTAATAAGTTTGGTTAGCTAATTGTCTAGGTATAGGTGCAGTCGATATAATAGCCCCAGAGGAATTGGCCGATAAATCATTTGGATTAGATTGTCGCCATGCAGTGCCAGTATAATAATTACCCGTCCCATTAGACCACACAGAGACCATATCAGGATAAGATAACGCTAGGCCATCATAAATCCGAATATCATCCATGTATCCTGAATAAAAATTGGTAGCTTGTAGAGAACCAGTAAAACCTCGCCCAATACATAGTTGTGCGCTAGGTTGTGTCCGCACTTGAGACCTATTAATAGCTTGTGTTCCAATACTATATAATGCTGAGACTGAATTGGATGATAAGACAGACCTGTATATACGGCATTCACCTAGATTACCTGAATAATAATCTTTAGCAGCCGTATTCCAATCCGAACCTATATAAATATCCCGCGGTGTTCCACTAATAGTAGTCCCGGAACTTGCAGTAGTATTTGTAAGAACGCCATCTAGGAAAAGGCGCATATTTGTGCCGTCATATGTAGTAACTACTTGTGTCCAAGTATTAGCAGTTAATGCAGAATTACTACTTACTGTATTAGTAGCACTTGCGGCATTAGTCATTGTGTAAACAACACGACCGGTTCCGTTAATCCGGATAGCACATAAATCTTGACTACTGGTATTTTCAGCCGAGAATAGTGTCCCGGATGTAGTAACACTAGGCTGCACCCATAGACTCACCGTATGTGCTGAATTAGCTGCCAAATTAGTTGTAGTGCTAGCAGGTATTATAATATTAGATTCGGCTCCATTCATCCAGGTTGTAGGTTCGCCCCATAAACCAGTTGATTTTATTGAGCGATATGATGTGTTAATAGCTGATGACCCTGCACCTGTAGGTGAACCACCTGTTAATAAAAGATAATTCCCAGATGAATAAATAGATGCAGCAGTATATGTTAAAGATTGGGGAATCGTGCCAATAACTGTCCAACGTTGGCCATCAAATCGTTCGACACTATTAAGAATATTTCCACCTGTTGATGTTCCACCAATAACATAAATATAATTACCTTGAACTATTGCACTTGAACCATTTCGGGGATAATTCATTGGTTGAATTATAGTCCAATTAGTGCCATCAAATCTTTCAACTGTTCGTAAATAAAGGTCTGTAGAATTATATCCACCCATGACATATATATACCCCCCTAATACAGCAACACTAGGTGATGCCCTAGCGGTATTCATACTAATAGTTGTAGTCCAGGCTGAACCATTAAATCGTTCTACAGATGATAAATATGTTGTGCCTGTGCCAGTTGTATAACCACCTATAGCATATAAATATTCACCTAGCACTGCAGCAACGCATTCAACCCTAATACCACCGGTAAGTGATGTTGCTGACGACCAAGAACCACCAGTTGATATTAAAACAGTGTTAGTAGGTGTTCCACTTGCAGTTATTCTACCACCAATTGCATACATTGTTGAATTATAAACCGCACCGCCATGATATGCGCGTTCAGCCGGTAAAGCAGTTCCTAAAGTCCATGTAGTCCCATTAAAAATTTCAACTTGGCTTGTATATACACCTGGGGACCTTATACCACCAACTATGTAAATTTGGCCTCCGAGCTCATATTGTTTATGAGCTATACGCCCATAAGTAAAAGTTCCCGACGAAGTCCATCGTTGTCCTGAGTAATTCGCATGATTACTATACCCGCTTGAATCAGTCATCCGGTCATTTGGTGTTTCTTCTGCCAAATCTAACAAGCAAACTAACTGTGTCGGATTGGTATTACTCGTTTCCGCTACTAGATTAGCTGCACTAGGAGCCGAAGTCGTATTACCAGTATAGCATTTCAGCATTTCAGCAGGTTGTGATGATGGGTCGACTACTAAAGACAAATACTGCCACGCACCTGTAGTTAATCGGGTATCCCAAGTCCGCGTCATTACTAAGTCCGCTTGAGAATTAAGATTAATTACCAAATTCCCCGCCGAATTCAAATAGGCATCAAATGCGCCAAATGCACCAAAATTCGGTGCCGCAGTCGTATTAGCCGATCCCCAACTAATCAATGGTCGACCAGTGCCACTTAATGAGCTAGGGTTTACCCACATACTTATTGTCCTAGCTGTTCCGCCAGCGGGGCCTAAATATTCCCGGCCATTAATACCACCATCGCAAACTAAATATCCACTAGTGCCATTAAATAATAATGACCTAGCAGCACCTCCTGGCAATGTTGAAACAGCACTAAATGATACTGCACCGGTTGTGGGTTGAACGTTTGCAGTGTGACCGTATCCAGAATAATCCGGTAAATATTGCGGACTTGCACCAAGAACTGCTACTGCATCTTTAGAATTCAAATGTAATGCTAGGTTATCGGCAGCACTTGAACTATTTATTCCGGAAATTTGACCGGTATTTTGCGGCTGGTTTAGTAGCATTCTCGCACGAATTTCATTTGGAGTCCAACATACAGCACCAATTTCTAACCCTGATAAAATCATATTTGCATAACCTGCACTACTAGGTGTAGAACCAATAAATACATTACTACTTGCTGAACCAATAGTATATGTAGTTTCAGTAGCCCCCAATTTAGTCAATGTGTTATAAGTTCCATTAGACCAAATATGGACGTTTTTACCAGTTAAAGCACCAGTCTCACGAGTAATAGTTATATAATACCATTGATTTGTAGCAGTAATTATTAAATTTGTGGTAGTATATGCAGTGCTTGTGCCTAGTGTTCCTGAACCATGGCTAAATTGGATACTGCCATTTGTATTAATAACTATGTCGTATTCACCATATGCTTGTTTAGAAATAACAGTAAATTGAGTGGATAGACTAGTTGGATAAATCCAGAAACCAATAGATAATGCTCCGGTAATGGATAATGCAGTAGTATTTGGGATAGTTATACGTTGTGAAGATGAACTCGTGAAACTTGCACCTGTCCGTGCGCCAATTGAAATAACTTGTTGTGAACCAGTAGAAACACCTAGATGTCCATATCCAGATTGGTCTTGAATATTAGATAATGTTGTTCCTACTGTCTGTGGGTCATTAAATGGCATTATTAGCCGGTCAGCTGCTATTAACCCTCTTTTTTCTAAGCCTAACGGTGTCAGCCTCTGACGGATAATTTGATTTATTTCAGCTCCTGTTATCGCAGTTGAATAAATCCGGAAATCTGCAATAGCACCTGATAAAAATAGAGGGCTAGGTGTTATATTATACCCCACACGCAACCTGGTTAAACTAGTAAGTAATGGTGGGTTAACATTAGTGTCCTGTGCGACCAATTGACCATTTAACCAAATTTGCCGTATCCTTGCCGACCTATTATATGTGAATGTCAGATGATTTAGTGAATTATCCATTGCTCCTGAAGTCATTAGTGAGTTATTGTAGAAGTTGAATATGATATTATTAGTGCTTACACCCCGATATGCATAAATATGTGACCCTGTTGCTGTTGGTGCAGTAGATGTTCCTATCTCAAAAAAAGGATCATTATTAGTTCCTGTTTCATTATTAAGTTTCACCCACAGACACACAGTAAAGCTACCGGTATTAACAAAACTCATTTTATTGGCATACGGAGACATATCAACATAATCTGTTGAACCATTAAGCGTTAGCATAGTCCCTATTTCAGGGTTTGCAATTTGTGTTCCTGAAGTTACCATACTCCCTGATGCCTGATTACCACTAATATCTGGGAAAAAAGTTGTATTATCTCCAGTTAATGGCCAATGTCCTGCAAGGGCATACGCTGCCGGTTGCAATGATCGTGATGAACCGGTAAATGGTATTCCATCTACCGATTGGCCTATTTCTGTGATATATTGCCCTAGCTGATTAGTATTAATTGGCCCTGATTGCCACCGAGTTGTTTGTGTAGTATTACCTGAATAACTCGCGAGACCGGGTGCTAATCTACCATATCGTAAAGCTACCAGATACCCTATTTCAGTTCCTGATAATGACCGACGATATACACGGAAATCATTAAGTGCACCTGCTAAATATGCTGCCGATGTAGCTATATAACCCACTCTAAACAATGAACCACTGTTTGCTAAATTACCCACAAATGGCAAAGCACTATTAACTGTATTTTCTAATATACCATCCAAATAAATCCGGAGAGTCCCATTTCCACTAGTCGGTGAATATTCATAACCAAGAGCTAAATGATACCATCTACCTACTACTGGAGCCGTCAGTGTGCTAATACTAGTTGCTGTCCCAAATAATGAATAGGTTATTACACCTGAACTAATATCCCTATAAATAGTAAATGATTTGCCGGCATCTACTAAATTTTCACTTACATCTAATATAGCCCCCCTGCCTGAACTAGGTAAAGAATCAAATCTAATCCATGTAGCAATAGTCCAAGATGCATTAGTAAGTGGTGCAAACTTAGCTAGTGCAGTAGCTCCACTAATTGCTAAATATCCCGTCAAATAATCAATACGAGGAACAATACCATAAATACCGGTATATTCTGTTGCGACTGTCCCACTAGCAACTGTTATAGTTGCATCTGACCCTGAGAAATCATAATACGTTCCAGTGCCTAATGGTTCAGATAAGAACCACCAACCTATTAATCCATCCAGGACTTGTTCGGGTGAATACCTAGCACCAGTTTGGCGCTGTGTTATTAATCCTGGTTTTACGGCCAGCATATATTTTCCAGTTGTTCCAACAGCACCACCGCCAATTAATATATCATCTGCACCTTGACTTTGTATTAGGTCACGACGCTGTGATTTATACCTATTATTAGTTAGCATATCCACACCAGCGATGACTTTTATTTTTTGTATTAGATATTAACCCTTGATTTCTATCTTTGAATTCAAAATAATAAAAAACAAATTGCAACAAAACTATTATTCTAAAAGTGATCCTAATTGTAAGTCATCATTTTCATCATTAGTATTGTTTAATTTCATGAATTGATTTGTCTCAGGTAACGTGCAATAATCCGGTGCCAGTGATTCAAATCCAGACTCTGGGGCATGGTTTAAAAGCGTATAAATCAATTCCCTCTCAAAATCAGTTCCCACATCCTGAATTAATTCAAAATTTATAATTGGTATCCATCCACTAATACTTTCATTGCTATCAGGTAATCGAATATATACACGCCATGATTCATTATAGTGTTCTATTCGTTGGTATTCATATAGAATAATTACATCATTAGTTGCTAGTTCTAATGTATAATATGTATCTGGTCTATATAAATTACCATCATTGAAAACTTCTATCCTAGCTGTGCGAATCTCGGTGTCCCAACCATCTTTATCATATCTATCCGGACCGAACATGTAATAAAATTGCATCCGGATATAATCCATTGAGGTATCCTTAGCTATATTCGTCGTCAGTGCAGATAATTCATTAGTTATATGATTAATTCTTATATCCCTCCAATTGTCTATAGGGCTTGTCATTAATTAATTTTTGCGGAGCTCTAATAATAATTAAAACCAAATAAAATAATTGTTGTTAATCAATTTTTATGCGGCTTGGTTCAAGAATATCGGCTAAATCCAGTAGCATCAGTTACTAGGACTACTGGACTAGGACTTGCACTTATCACTACATAGTTAAATACATCATAAACTGAATTAGCGACTGAAATACTTGGTGCAAACCCGCTACTACCACCCGGAAAAAACCATGCGCTATCCGAACTGGATTTATACCAACGGAGAATATGCCCGGAACCTGTGCTAGGTGTTTGAACATAAATAACACCCTGTTGACCCACACGGTTAATATTGGTAGGATTTGAAAGAGTAATATCAGCATTAGCAGCCAGTGTAAGTAAGAAAGAACTGGTTTCCCCAAAATCCAATGATACGGTCTGCGTCCCGGACATATTTGTCAATGTGGCATTGCTATATACTCCGGTAGTAAAAGTGTTAGCGGCAATAAGATGTTTACCTATACTTACATTACCAGTTGCCTGGATGGATAAATTACCATTTGCGCCACCAGTTAATCCAATATTTGCAGCTGTCCCAAATAATACAAGATTTGAACCAGTAATTGATAGATTAGCTGTGCTGGAACCTAGTGCATAAGAGACACCTGAAATAGTTATTGCGGTATTGGCCAATTTTGCATTAGTAATTGTGCTGTTTGCAATTTTTGCATTTGTAATCCCACCATCCTTCACTTGTATATTAGATGTCCCGGAAGTGGCAGTTTCAACGGTAGTATTATCCATGAGTGTATAAATAGTATTAGTCCCTGCAGTGAATCCTATACCGGCACCTGCAACTAATTGATTAAGACTAATTAGTTGCGTCCAAGCTGGGTCTGCCGAATTCCTATAATATATAACACCTGCATTATTCCTGAAACCATATCCGGCAGTTCCTAAACTAGCACCACCCATTGTAATAACACTATTTGCTGAATCAGTAAGAGTTAACCCAACACGGCTAGAATTAGTGCCAGTAAAAACCACATCAGCCGTAGTTGCACTACCTGAATTTGCAGTCATTGCAATAATACCGGTTGCAGTAGCACTTGCACCAGCCGCAGTAATATTCACATTACCCGCTGACCTGACTAGTAGATTACTAGTAACTGTCGCATCCGCCCGGATGGTATTATTTGCTTGTGCACCAAATACTATAGCATTAGAGCCTAGTAATACTAGGTTGGAATTCTGCTGTCCAAGTGTATATGTAGTGCCACCAATATAAATATTGGGTTCTGACAAATTACTAACTGCTACACCTCCAGCTACAAGTGCTAATTGTCCGGAACCATTTAATCCAATCGACGTATTATCATATTCGACATCTAAAGTTAAGTTATCGGTGCCTGCCTTACCTAGAGCAGCTCCGGCTACTAATTCCTGTGCAGTAAATAATCGTTGCCACCCAGCTGTTGAATTTGATTTAACTTCAAGGTTCCCGGTATTCAGGCGTATTCCTGCTGACGCTGAACCCGCGCCCCAATTTATATTACCTGTATTCAATACTATGGAATTCCCACCTAAAAGTTCTATATTCGCTGTTTGTGTTCCTAGCTCATAAGTAATACCTGCGATTCCAATATTAGAGTTAGCTAGATTGGAGTTACTAACACCCCCTGACACAAGGGCTAATTGTCCGGAACCATTTAATCCAATAGACGTATTATCATATTCGACATCTAAAGTTAAATTATCGGTGCCTGACTTGCCTAGAGCAGCTCCAGCTATTATTTCTCCGGCCGTAAATAATCGCTGCCACCCGGCTGTTGAATTAGATTTGACTTCTAAAATTCCAGAGTTCAACCTGATACCACCATTAGCAGCACCTGCACCCCATCCAATTACCGATCCGGAATTATATAAAGTCAAATTACTGTCTAATCCGACACTATTAAAATGGGCTGAGCCATTAGCGCCTGTGAAAGCCTGGTTTGTATCAATAGCATCAGGAATAAATCGGAATGTGCGATCACTATCTCGGAACCCAAAAAAACCTAATTTTGCGCCGCCACCTAATTCACTATCATACCACCTGAAAGCTACACCCCGGTCCATATCATCATCTAGGCTAGGTGCTGTATTACCACCTAATGTAATGACTGGGTCCATCACTGTAACTACATTTGAATTAATAATTGTAGTTTCCCCATAAATAGTTGCATTACCTGTAATTGTTACATTTCCATCGATTACCGCATTTTTGCCGATCCATATATTACCTGCAACATCTAGGTTACCATTCATGATTCCTAAATTAGCACCTTGCAATTGCCATGACCCTGAGTCTCCAGATAATACAAGATTAGCTGTGGGCTGAGAACCTAACCAAAGACGGTCTGTAATATTTGCTGTTTGACATGTAAATGAATTGGATACTTGCAGATTCCCTGTTGAAATATTAGCTTGAGTAGTTATATCACTACCTACTTGCATAGAACCAATAATGTTTGCATTCTGACCGAGCCATAGATTACCTACAATATCTAGGTTCCCGGTAGTGATTCCTAGATTGGCACCTTGTAATTGCCATGCTCCGCCATCACCTGATAAAACTAGATTAGCTGTTGGCTGGGACCCTATCCAAAGACGGTCTGTAATATTTGCTGTTTGGGTAACTAGGTAATCAGATTGAATATTAGATACTATAATATTACCACTTGTAATATCAACCTGACTTAATGATATGTTTTCCAGGTCAGTTGGTAATTGCCCGACAGGCAGTGTCCCGCTAATATTACTCATCGGGATGGAATAAATACCACTACCTAGCTCAACATATGTAGAACCAATTTGAATATTTGAATTTACTAACAGATTATTAGTTAGGGTTCCTAGCGCAACTTTATCTCCCGTTATTAAATTTGGCGGAATTTGGCCAATGGCAATTTGCCCAGTAAGACTGGTAAATGGCAATCCGGTTGCATTTGCCAATCCAAGTGCTAAATTAGCATAAGAGCTACCAAGTGCTAGAACGGAACCATCAATTGTTATATTAGAATTAGCTAATGCAGAATTATTAATTCCTGATTGCGCTAAACCTAATAAATTGCTTCCTGGCCCAACTAATGTGAATACATTGGTATCATAACCTAACTCTAGGTTATCACCTACTAATTGTAAAGGTGCAGTAGTAGTAATTGTCAAATCACCAGGACCTAGAATACGCTTAAAACCAGCTGTATTATTACTACTGAAGAATATACCATTAGTATTACTCATAAACCCACGGAATTGGTCGTCAACCAACATGCCAATCCGGGTTTCAGTATTACTTGCTATTTCAAAATTAATATTAGAAGTATAGCCATCCCGGCGCACAGCTAGGTTGCTACTTACTATATTCAATAAATCAGAATCATATTTATAGAAAGCCATGATAATATCAGTAGTTAGACTTACTATTCGAATATTAAGTTTGTGTTACTATTTATCTTAAAACCTATAAAAAATAAACCTAGATGAGCTAAGCAATTAGTGCGTGTCATCATAGATTATGGTAGTTCTTCTACATTGGCGCCACTATTTAGAACTTGCCACCGACTACGTGAAGGATTTGCCGCCATTTCAATATATGCCAATTGACTAGATTGACCGCTAATCCCGAATTTGAGCGCTGCAGCTAACCCACTACCAACACCGACTGGTGTTTCAAATCCAACACGTAATTCAGTATTTGACCCAGTGCAATCATAAATCAAATTAATAACTTGTCCGGGTGAGCCATTAGATAGTGTCGCATAAAACCTGGAATTACTATTTGCCAATTCAAATACTTCAAAATTACTTGCTGCTGCCGCATCAATATAAGTTGGTATGCCCGAATTAGTAGATAAGTCACTATCTTGACGATAATTAGTTGCTAAAGTCAAATGTCCGCTGGTTATTTCAACTACCGAAGTATCATTTATACTTAATTGCCCTGAAGTTATATCTACAACACCGGATGTTCCAGTTTTGAGTGTGATATCACCATTACCTTTACTATTAATTGCAATGCCAACATCTGGCTCTAAAACACCTAGCTGGCTTTCCACCGTAATTTCACCGATAGCAAGTCCATCGTATTCTCCTGCTTTCAATACCAAATAACTAGTATTGGTATTAGAATTTGAAATAGCAACTGCAAGATTACCGCTAGCATCCACTAATCCATTAGTAGCATTCGGGAAAAGCAAGTTATAACCATTAAGTGCAAGATTACCTCCTAGCTGTGGAGTAGTATCATCTACTATGTCCAGGGTTTGGTTAACAGCTAATTCATTAATATATTTCAAATACTTGTTGGGTGCCACATTACTTACACTTACATCAATTAAATTCCGGAAATAGGAAGTTACTGGGCCACCACCTCCACTATTAGAATTCCATGGTTCGGCATTAATCCAGAATTCTATTAATACTGCCGGATTACCGCCCGACCCACCTGGGTAATCAACATTTGCGGCAGGGATAGTATTAGTTGGTGGGTTAAACATACCTTGTGGGACGAATAAACCGCCACCGCCACCGCCACCATAATATGCAGTCCCTGCTGGTGTAGTAGTGCTAGCGCCTGTGCCACCAGTTCCTAACTGACTATCTGCCCCAACACCACCTGAATAATATCGCAAATTCTGGGGTTCACTCCAAAACCCGGTTTCACCAGTGCCTCCTGGGATTGGATATCCTTGATTTGCAGTCACATAAGTATATGTGCCGTTACCACCTGCTCCACCATCTATACTTCCTATAGGCACTGCAGGAACTGTAACACCTGGGAAACCACCAGTTGCATTCGCCACCGGTATAAGCGTCCCATTTACACGTTGCATTGCAACAGATACATTAGAGCCATAAGGAGCAATGCTAGGTTGAAAGTCAACTTTAATATTAGCACAATTCAAAAGATCATCTTCTGTCAAGAAACAATCCACAAATCCACCACTGCCGCCACCACCACCTTGACTAAATAATCCTGACGCTGCATTACCACCCCAACCACCACCACCAACAACTTTAAGACGGACACCGGCACATTCACTTGGAACAGGAATATATTGAGTTAGCGAACCTGGTGTTACCAAATACATTTCAGTTGGGAATGTCTCAGTAGTTGACCCAACTTTTGACCATGTTTCACCTTGATGTAAATATTCAATAAATCCATTACTCACACGGAACCCGATTTGTGGCGGCAAATGTGTGTTGCTTTCATTAGTTAAGAAATTAATGTATGAATTCCCTGCACTGAATGCATCAATATAAACATTACTGAATATAACAGGCAATTCATTAATTATATTTTCTAGTTCATCAACACGAATAAGTTGGTTGCCACCTACGAAAGTAGTGCCGTCATTGATTTCAATCTTAGTGAATTGCCCATTTGCCTGATCCTTTAGTTCCATATAGGGTTGTAATGTAGCAGCCGGTATAACCTCTCCAGGTTGAGTTATAGGAACACGGAATGTGTTGTTAATAATCATATTTGTTACCTGAGTTGCACCAGTAGCAGTAGCATTATACGCTGAACCGGTTGGTAAAAGTGTGATGTTCCCAGTATATGTTGTATTCCCTGGCGCAAATTTTTGAGCAGTAATGAAATTTTGGTTTAGACTTGTGCCTGATGACATATTATTAATTTCTTTTTTTGGGATTTCTTTGTTATTGATTTCTATAAAACACCGGCGTGCGCTTCCTTTATTATTTTTATACTATTTTTACGGGCTTTATATTGGCGAATAGCCAAAATGCTTAATAGGCAATCAAGCGGTTATATATTAACAATAAATATCAGTGATTTTATTAAACTAATAAGCTTTAAAGCCATAAATGGAAGGAACAATTACACAGCTAGGACTAAAAAATTATTTAACTGACCCAAAACGCCCAAAAGTATCTTTTTTTAGTCATGGTTACAAAAATTATGGTAATTATGCTAAAGATACCCGTAAATTAAATTTCTTGGCAACTGCTGATTTTGGTAAACAAGTCAGTTTCCGCTTTGACCAAGATGGCAGGTATGGTGACTTGATTACAAACTTAACATTACAGATGGAATTACCACAATTACCAAATACCACGGCAGGCACAGAAGTAGTATATACAAATGGGGTGGGTAATGCAATTATTAAGGAACTAACCCTTAAAATTGGTGGTAATGTTGTTGAAACACATAGTTCAGAATGGATGGATGTTTGGAGCACATTGAGTATTCCTGAATCAAAAAAAGCCATTTATTACTCAATGATTAAGAAAGCAGAAAACTCATTTGCTAATGGTGGTTTTCAAGGTGGTAATGTATATTCACCATTAATGTTATGGTTTTGCCAAAATATGGGTTCTAATACCCGAGAAAATATTGCCCTGAATCTACCACTGATAGGGATGCGTAATTGTGAGATTGAATTGATTATCAAGTTCAGGAGCCTAGAGGAACTTGTGGTATATAACCGAGTAAATCCAGCAGATACATCCACTCTTTCACAGGCACAAATAGCCGGATTACATATGAGTGAAACACACATATTAGTAGATTATATATTGTTAGAACCTGATGAACGTGTTAAGTATTTAGACGCACAACGGCAAATGTATTTAATAACACAGTCACAGCGCGTGACACTTAGTCTTAACCAAGGTGAAAGTGTAGTTAATATGAATCTCCGGGAATTACGCTACCCAATTACTGAATTGATTTGGGTTATACGGTCAAAGTCTAATCTAGATAATCATGAATATTTCAATTATTCTAATTCTCCAAATGCTGCTGACCCCAATCGCGATGGATTTATTAAAAATCTACGTATGACATTTGATGGTCGTGACCGTATTCCTGAGTTACGTGGAGATTATTTTACGGATTTGGAACCATTTAAAGCACATGATAGTATCCCACCCCGGACATATATTAATTGCTGGTCATTTGCTCTAGACCCTGAAAATTTGGCACAACCCACCGGCAGTTGTAATTTCAGTGGTATTAATGAAGCCAAATTCATAATTAATCTCAAATCGCCATTACCCACTGGTGCTGAAATTACTGTATTTGCAATAAACTATAATGTTATGCAAATGGATAACAAGGGTAATGTCTGGTTACTGCATAATATGAGTAAAGATACACCAGGGCAATTACCTGATCTATCTAAACCCAGGTATATCGATGAGTGTATGTTGAATGACGCCGAATATAAGCGTGTCAAGCAAATCATTGCCGAAATTAATGAACAAAACCTATTCACTGACCCAACACGTGTTGATAATAGTATAGCCAATTTGGTGGTCCGCGCTAACCGTGTTTATAGCCCCACTAATGGTGTTTTGCCGTTCTTAGATGCTATGCATGATGAATTACAATCCATTAGTTCCAGGTTAGCACAACTCAAGGCCACTGGTAAAAAGTTCAAAGATTCGGAAACACGGCATGCAACTGTTGGTGGTATGCGTATTAACATGGATGACATAGATGGGTTCCTAGATGCTCTTTCTGAGATGGCAGCTGAAAGGATGAAAGCTGGTCGCAGCTGAAAGGATGAAAGCTGGTCGCAGCTGAAAGGATGAAAGCTACACATTTTGAAAGAGTTTTTATAGATATTTATGGTTTTTTATAATGAAATAACAAATATTGTTTTAGTGAATATTAATTATTTGTGATTGCCCTTTTCTTCCTAGTGATTGAAACATTAGGTTTTGGGCGATAACGTGAGCTTGTTTATAGCAGAATATATACCCATTTAAACCCCTGTAATAGCGTTTGCCTATCTGGATAAATGGGAGCCCATATATATTAAGTGGGGTTTGTTACAAAACAAATCTTTGTGACAGATGAAGGAAGGCTCTAAATACACACTAGAAGCGAAGACATACAGATGAACATTACCCAAAGTTACTACTTTGTGGTTTATTCATCCACTGTTTGCTACTAACTTGCTATTACGTGTTTACTCAACAGTAAACCATATGTAATATAAAATCACGTTATATAAAACTGGGTCTACAAACCCAATTTTACTAATAATTGCGTTATCCGCACAGATAACAGTATGCAATTATTTTGTTTTTGTTTTATTTTAGTTGATAAAAAACGTTTTAGTAACCTAGCACAACTTTCAGTAATCAACCCTATCAAATACTCAAACTAGCAATTCGATAATTACAAACCAATCAAAACAAAAACAAAATGACTACTCCAATGGAAATTGAAGACACAAATGTCATTAATACTATTTCTATCCCCAACCTAGTTATCTATTATCACAGCCCTTGCTCTGATGGACATGCAGCTGCTTGGGCCATCAAAGCTCATCTAGGACAACTACCTAAATATTCGCAGCAAGGGACATATAATATCATTTGGAAACCTACCGCACCTGGCTGCCCTAATTTTGATTTTAGCCCATTTGCAGTTCCTGGCGCGGAAGCATGGTTCCTTGACCTAATGCCATCTTTTGAAATCCTATCAGAACTTTGCCCACGTGTAAGTAGAGTAGTAGTCCTTGACCATCATAAAACAAATATGGATATATGTGGTAGAATTCATGATGAATTGCCATGGTCCACAAATCTGTATATTATCTTTGATATGAAACGTGCAGGGTGTCAAATTGCTTGGGATTGGATAACTGCGCAACTGCCCGAATCTAATGGTGAGCCTCTAGCTCCTAGGCCGTGGTTCCTAGAATATATCGCAGACCGTGACCTTTGGACTTGGCGTCTGCCTAATAGCAAACTAATCAATACGGCTCTATTCGGGCTCAAACTTACTATTACCCCGGATTCTATCGCTGAAAAACTTGCTCTAACCAGGACACCTGAAGAGCAAGAAGAGTATATTACAAAGGAACTAATGCCTTATGCACTAGCAGCTGACGAATTTAATAATGATTTGCTCCGCGCTTCGTGTGCCAAAGCCAATGAGTGTGTGCTAACCGTCCCAACTACAGGCCAGACTTATCGTGTTTGGCTAGGAACGACTATTGGTTCACTCCGGTCTGACCTAGGCAACCAACTTTGTAATAAACCATTCGCGGATGGAACACTCCCTGACCTATCAGCGAGTTGGCATTATGAATTCCCCGTAGATGAATGGTGGATTAGTCTTCGTAGCCTAGATACCGGTGCTGATGTTAGCGCGATTTGTAAAGAATTCGGTGGTGGCGGTCATATGCGCGCAGCCGGATTTACTATCCGCGCACCTGATAATCTTAATACCATTTTCAAAC
>JACCEB010870733.1_pt1 | contig 28173 bp, 39 predicted proteins | sample 7454761 | NCBI WGS metagenome assembly JACCEB01 (sample SAMN15323454, study PRJNA562643) | freshwater metagenome | isolation source: river surface water | place: USA:Blue River Watershed | collected 2017-08-18
GGCCATCTGCTCCTGCATCGCACCGTAGGCCTGGCGTGGGTCTTTGGTGGCCTTCTTCTCGGCGTTGAGCACCACCTCAGCGATCTCGCTGATGGAGTCGAGCGCGACCGACTGGAACCCTTTGGCCTCGTCGGACTGCGTCAGCCAGGTGTAGGCCTCCCGCAGCGTCTCCATGTCGCTGATCTCGATGAATGGCAGGTCGGCGTCCTGGATGGACAGCAGGCCTCCTTCAGCAGACAGCACGATGGGATTCGGCAGGGTCTTGATCAGTGAGGTCTTGCCTGCACCGGCCTGGCCGTAGACCAGGACTTTCACACCATTGGCAGCCAGGCTGCCGGTAGTCTTCACGTTGATTGCCATGTTGGCTCTCCTTTTTTGCACCTCCGTCTGGGAATCAGTTCGAGGTGTGCTTGCACTGTACTCCAAAAAAATGTAGGATGTCAACACCCACCGAAAATTTTTTTATAGAGGATTCAAACATGATGACCCTGGAGCAGATTCGCAAGGCCTTGTCCGACAGGATGCCGGCCAAGGTCGCAGAGGCCACTGGGCTGCACTACAACACCATCCGAGAGGTCAGGGACAACCCAGACGCCAATCCGACCTACAAGGTCTTGATGGCGCTGTCCAACTACTTGGAAGGTCGCACTCATGACAACCAAGGCTGAAGCAGCACTGACCTACGCATCATGGGGCTGGCATGTCATCCCAGTGGTGCCCAATGGCAAGGTGCCTGCCACTCAGCATGGGGTCAAAGACGCCACGACAGACCCGGAACAGATCGCCAGATGGTGGGCGCAGAACCCAGACTTCAACATCGGAATTGCGGCCGGCGAACGATCTGGCATCGTGGTGTTCGATGTGGACCCAAGAAATGGTGGCGACTCGTCCTGGTCTAGCTGGCTGGACTTCAATGGCAAGGTGCCAGACGGTGCCATGCAGATGACAGCAGGCGGTGGTGAGCACCACATCGGCGTCTACAACCCAGAGATTCGATCCTGCAAGTTGGCCGAAGGTGTGGACCTGCTGGCCGATGGCCGGTACTTTGTGGCCTTCCCATCGACGATTGAAGGCCGCAGCTACCAGTGGGAGGCGTCATCTGATCCGTTCGACGGCGTGGCACCTTTCACGATCCCGGAGCAGTGGCTGCAGTCCTACAGGGCAATGCGCAAGCCTGAGACACGCCAGGCGGCGGTCACCACGGGCGGCGGTCTGATCCAAGGCAGCCGGAACAACGGTCTGACAGCCCTGGGTGGTGCCATGCGGCGCTACGGCATGACCGAGGCAGAGATCATGGCGGCGCTGGCCATTGCCAACGAGACCCGCTGCGAGATTCCACTGCCATCGTCTGAGCTGTCCCAGATTGTCAGATCGGTCTGCCGGTATGAGCCTGAGTCGGACGTGGCTGCGGCTACCAGTCTGGGCAGCGATGCAGCCGAGGCGATCCTGGAGGCCACCAGAGCGCAGGTGCAGGAATACTACTTCACCAGGGCAACGTCTTACCTTGGCCAGCCTGCTCCGCTGCGCTGGATCATCAAAGGCTGGGTTCCAGACAGCGGCGTGAGCATGGTCTACGGCGAGTCAGGGTCCGGCAAAACTTTCATCACCCTGGACATGGCCTGCCATATCGCTGCCGGCTTGCAATGGCATGGCCACAAGACCAAGGCCGGCCTGGTGGTCTACATGGCAGGCGAAGGCAACTACGGCCTGCGCCAGCGCGTCACAGCCTGGTGCAAGGCTCACGGCGTTCAGAATCTGGACAACCTGCTGATCTCGAACAAGGCCATCGACATCGACAGCCCTGCCGCAGCAGCTCAGATCATCAACGCAGTACGAGAGATCACCCAGGACGATGCGGTGGCGATCTTCATTGACACGGTCAACAACCACATGAGTGGGGATGAGAACAGCGCCAAGGACACCCGAAACATGCTCAACGCCTGCAACATCGTGGCCCGAGCACTGAGCGCCAGTGTGTGCCTCAATCACCACACTGGGCATGCAGCCGAGTCTAAGCAGCGAGCCCGAGGCTCCAGCGCCTGGAAGGCCTCGCTGGACGCATCGATCCTGGTCTCCAAGAACGACAACAGCATCGAGATTTCCTGCACCAAAATGAAGGACGCAGAGCCTCCGAATCCGTTCTTTGGCAAGCTGGAGACAGTGCCGCTAGGCTGGATTGATGAGGATGGTGAGGAAATAAAAGGCGCAGTATTTGTGATTGAAGAAAATGCGCCTGAGCAAAAACCGAAAAAAGAATCCGAGATTCAAAAAGATATTCGGAAATTCACAAATGCTTGGTGGCATGCTGGCGCTGAAGACCGAGACAAAATGCCTTATCTTTCGCGCAGCGCACTGCTTCAATATCTGACGACAAACGAAGGACTGACAGAATCGACAGCGAAAACCTACGCTCAGGAAAGCAAAAAAGGACGTCTGATTTATAACCTGCTGAACGCTCAGATTATTGTGGCGCACGAGCATGGCTGGGTGGTCTGCGACAACGCAACGGCAGCAACGCTGATGGTCCGAAGGACTGAAAAGTAGGGTGGGACAAATGGGACAAGACAGGACAAACTGGGACAAATGTCCCGAGGACAAGGCGAGGAAACACACCTGGGACATGGGACACACCCCCTTACATAGAAGGGGTGTCCCTTGTCCCAGTGTCCGCAGTGGCACTTTGGCATACAAGGCATTGACTGAGGCTCAAGGATGAATTACTCTATAGTGAACCCTATAGATCAACAACAGGAGAACCTCATGGCCATGTACAAAGGCAACCGTGATCTGTCAGATGACTGGGAAGAACTTTTTGAGCTGCGTGAGATGTACGGCTCAGAGTGGAGTGTTTTCACACGAGACACAGACCCAAATGGCAGATATTTGGCAATCAAATTATTTGCAAATGATTATGTTGAAAGCAAGGCAAATTATTGGCTGTCTTGGGATAAGCAAAGAAATAGATTAACCAGCCGAGGATTGGATGCAAAATTGCTAAAAGATAATCGGCCTGAGTTGCATGGTGTTTTGATTAGGAATTTGGAGGCGTGGGCATGACACAGACAAACGTGAACGAGATGCTGGCCGGCCGTGAAGGTCGGTATGGCAGCTTTCATGGCCACGCCAGGATCAGCCAAGACCTCAAGGCTGCCATGCACGAGCGCAGCGGCTGGGATGGACTCCAGTCCGACCAGCGCGAGGCCTTGGAGATGATTCAGCACAAGATCGCGCGCATCCTGAACGGCGATCCGAACTACGCCGACAACTGGGTCGATATCGCTGGCTACGCCACCCTGGTGGCCAACCGGCTGGAAAAAGAGGAGAATAAGGTATGACCACGAAATCGCACGAAACACTCTTGTGGATTCTGGCCACGGTGGCATTTGCTGCAGCCGGCTGGTGGATCGCAATCCTGGCGATCTGGGCTTGGCTGCTCTGGACGAGGTGGTGAGCATGGCAACGAAGAAACGAACGACACCGAAAAGCCCTGAGCGCAAGGACATCGCAAACCTGGTGATCTCCGGCATGCGCTCCGGTCTGAGCGCCTTCAAGGCCTGCGAAGCAGCAGGCGTGCCGCAGAGCACGTTCTGCCGGTGGGTGGATGAGGATGCGGAGCTTGCGGAGCAGTACGCGCGCGCGCGCGAGGACTTGATCGAGCGCCTGGCCAACGAGACGATGGCCATCGCTGACCAGTCCTTCACCGAGATCGAGGAGCAGGAACTGAACGCAAAGGGCGAGCCTGTGGTGGTCAAGAGGAAGATCGCGGTGGACGTGCAGCGCGCCAAGCTCCAGGTCGATACTCGCAAATGGCTGCTGTCCAAGCTGGCCCCAAAGAAGTACGGCGACAAGCTGGAGCTGACTGGCGATCCTGACCGTCCGCTGGCCATCCAGAAGATCGAGCGCGTGGTGGTTGGCAAGTGACGACCCTGCGCATCGAGACACCCGCCTGGGCGCTGCCCCTGCTGGAGCCGGCGCGCTACAAGGCAGCCTTCGGCGGCCGTGGCTCCGGCAAGTCGCACACCTTTGCCGAGATGCTGATCGAGGCTCACATCATGGACCAGGCCAGCCGGTCGGTCTGCGTGCGCGAGGTCCAGAAGTCGTTGGCGCAGTCGGTCAAGCGACTGCTGGAGTTGAAGATCGAGGCCATGAACGCTGGCGCTTACTTCGAGGTTCAGGAGGCCGTCATCAAGTCCAAGCGCGGCGACGGCCTGATCATTTTCCAGGGCATGCAGAACCACACGGCCGACTCGATCAAGTCGCTGGAGGGCTACGACCGTGCCTGGGTGGAGGAGGCCCAGAGCCTGAGTCAGCGCAGCCTGGACCTGCTGCGGCCGACCATTCGCAAGCCAGGCTCCGAGCTGTGGTTCACCTGGAACCCGAGCCAGTCCAGCGACCCGGTCGACCAGCTCCTGCGTGGCGACAAGCCACCACCGGACTCGGTGGTGCTGGAGGTCAACTTCGATGACAACCCCTGGTTCCCGGACGTGCTGCGCGCCGAGATGGAGTACGACAAGGCGCGCGACCCGGACAAGTACGCTCACGTTTGGCGTGGCGGCTACCTGCAGAACAGCAGCGCGCGCGTCTTCCGCAACTGGCGCATCGAGGAGTTCGAGGCACCGAAGGACGCCATCCACCGGCTTGGCGCTGACTGGGGCTTTGCCACCGATCCGACCGTGCTGGTGCGCTGCCACATCGTCGGCCGCACGCTCTACATCGACCACGAGGCCTACATGGTGGGCTGCGAGATCATGAACACGCCTGAGCTGTTCATGACCGTGCCAGAGTCAGAGAAGTGGCCAATGGTGGCCGACAGCTCCAGGCCAGAGACCATCAGCCACATGCGCAAGAACGGATTCCCAAAGATCATGCCGGCCGTCAAGGGCAAGGACTCGGTGGTCGAGGGCGTCGAGTGGCTGAAGTCCTACGACATCGTGGTCCATCCACGCTGCACGCACACCATCGACGAGCTGACGTTCTACAGCTACAAGACGGACCCGCTGACCGGCAAGGTGCTGCCGGTGCTGCAGGACAAGCAAAACCACGTCATCGACGCACTGCGCTATGCATGCGAAGGCGTCAGGCGTGCCGCGGTGGTCAGCAGGCAGGTGGACTTCACACCATTGCCGGTGACCAGTAAATGGTAGAAAATACTTGCAAATAGGGGCGATATATGGCACGCATGTCAAAAGAGCAGTATCTGAACAATCTCCACAGTGATGCGCTGAATCAATTCAACGACATCCAGACTGCTCTGCGCGACGAGCGCCTGCAGTGCCTGCAGGACCGGCGCTTCTACAGCCTGGCCGGCAGCCAGTGGGAAGGACCACTCTGGGATGTCTACGAGAACAAGCCCAGGTTCGAGGTGAACAAGGTTCACCTGGCGGTGATCCGCATCATCAACGAGTACCGCAACAACCGCATCACGGTCGACTACGTCAGCAAGGACGGCAGCGAGAACGACAAGCTGGCCGAGACCTGCGATGGCCTGTACCGTGCCGACGAGCAGGACAGCGTGGCCGACGAGGCCTACGACAACGCCTTCGAGGAGGCAGTCGGAGGTGGCTTCGGTGCATGGCGTCTGCGCACGGTCTATGAGGATGAAGAGGACGAGGACAACGAGAAGCAGCGCATCCGCATCGAACCGATCTTCGATGCTGACAGCTCGGTGTTCTTTGACCTCAATGCCAAGCGCCAGGACAAGGCCGATGCGCGCTTTGCCTTCGTGGTCACCTCGATGACCCGCGCCAGCTACAAAGAAGAGTGGGGCGACGACCCGACCGACTGGCCGAAGATCATTCACCAGTACGAGTTCGACTGGTGTACGCCTGATGTGGTCTATGTGGCCGAGTATTACAAGGTCGAGGACGTGACCGAAACCGTGCGCATCTTCCGCGCCATTGACGGCACCGAGGAGCGCTATCGCCAGGCCGACTTTGATGCAGACCCTGCGCTCGAAGAGACGCTGGCGGCCATCGGCAGCCAAGAGGTCCGGCAGCGCAAGATCAAGTCCCGGCGCGTCCACAAGTACATCATGTCGGGCGGCAAGATTTTGGAGGATGCCGGCTACATCGCAGGCAAAGAGATTCCCATCGTGCCGGTCTACGGCAAGCGCTGGTTCGTCGACAACGTTGAGCGATGCATGGGCCATGTGCGCCTGGCCAAGGATGCACAGCGCCTGAAGAACATGCAGCTCTCCAAGCTGGGCGAGATCAGCGCGCTGTCCAGCGTCGAGAAACCGACCCTGGCTCCCGAGCAGGTCGCTGGCCACCAGGTCATGTGGGCAGACGACAACCTGCGCAACTACCCGTACCTGCTGGTGAATCCAATCACCGGCCCGGACGGCAGCCAGCAGATCAGCGGCCCGGTAGCCTACACCCGCAGCCCACAGATTCCTCCGGCAATGGCAGCCCTGCTGCAGATCACCGAGCAGGACATGCAGGACATCCTGGGCAGCTCGCAGCAGGCCGACAAGATGGTCTCGAACATCTCGGGCAAGGCCATCGAGATGATCCAGACCCGCCTGGACATGCAGACCTTCATCTACATGTCCAACTTTGCCAAGGGCATGAAGCGCTGCGGCGAAATCTGGCTCTCGATGGCGCGCGACATCTACGTTGAGGAAGGCCGCAAGATGAAGGTCGTCGAGGCCGACGAGTCGGTCGGCATGATCGAGCTGATGCGGCCGATGGTCAGCGAGACCGGCGAGGTGGTCATGGAGAACGACCTCAGCCGTGCAAAGTTCGACGTGAACGTCGATGTCGGGCCGTCCAGCTCTAGCAAGCGCGCGGCGACCGTCCGGGCGCTGACCGGCATGATGGCCATCACCGACGATGCGCAGACCAAGCAGGTGCTGCAGGCGATGGCCATGATGAACATGGAGGGCGAGGGCATTGGCGAGGTGCGCGACTTCTTCCGCAAGCAGCTCGTGCGCATGGGCGTGGTCAAGCCCACCGAGCAGGAGCAGGAAGAGATGATGGTCGAGCTGCAAGGCCAGCCCGAAGACCCGAACAAGATATTCCTGCAGGCCGCGGCAGAGGAGGCCATTGCCAAGGCGGCCAAGGCGCGCGCAGACACGGTGGACACCATCGCAGATGCCGAGTACAAACGAGCCAAGACGGCCGAGACGCTGGCCAACATCGACAACGAGGACCAGCGCCTGGCAGTCGAGTCTGCTCGCACAATCTCCAACATGGTGACCGGACGTGGCTGATCCAACCATCAAAGACCTGGCCTATCGGGCGCTGGCCTCAGTGGTCGGCACGCCAGTCGACCTGGCCACGATGGCCATGCGGCCATTCGGCTACCGCACGCCAGACGAGCAGGTCGTCGGCAGCAGCGAGTACATCGGCCGGCAGATGGAGCGCGCAGGCCTGGTCAGCTCGGCCAGGGCACCGATCCAGGAGTTTTTGGCATCGATGGCCGTGCCATCACCTGGCGGCATGGCCAAGGGCGGCGCAATGCTGGCCGGCATGGCAGCCATGCCACGAGCCAGCAAGGCCGAGAACATCGCACGCGGTCTGTACCACCCGATTGGCGAAGGCAAGAAGCTGGAGAAACCAGTCAGCGAGATGCAGTTCACCCAGGAGGTGGTCAAAGACCTGCCTCCGCGGCAGATCATCAGCCCCGAGCGCCTGCAAGGCGCAACCATCCTGCCGGCCACTGGCGACCGCACGGCAGCCGGCCGCATGCTGACAGAGATCGAGGGCGTGCGCCTACCGACCCCGGTGGCGCTTGAGGGCGGCCCCGACTTCATGCGCACGCACCTGCCATTCGGCGCAGCCTGGGCGTCTGATAAGGGACCGATCACCGGCCTGTCAAGGCGCGTCCAGGAGGCGGCCAGCAAGGGCAGCGGCGATGTCTACATGGTCTACACCCCGATGAGTCATGTCGGCGGCGACTTCTCGACCATGATGTCCGATGCGCTGCTGGAGCAGATCAAGGGCGGCAAGATCACCAAGAAGGCCAAGCGCGAGTTTGATGCCGAGGTGCGCAAGTTCCGGCCTGAGTGGAAGGGCGTCGACAACCCGCAGGCGCGCGACCAGCTCAACGCCAACGGCGCGCTGCGGCATGCCTTCATTGATCGCATGACGCTGGACCAGTTCAAGACGGCCGGCTTCCCGGACCTGCCGACCACGCGCGCGGCCATCACCGAGCAGTCGCTGATGGACGTGCCGATCCATGCTGGTGGCTTCGCGGTGGCCAAGATGGACCCGACCGGCCGCATCATCACCGAGTCACCAGCTCCGCACACCACCTACAACACGCAACTGGCCGGCCAGTATGTCGGCGGCTTCGAGCAGCCCATTCCGCGCGAGCTGATGTTCTCCGAGTTCACGCAGGCCAGGCGCGCTGCCGGGACTGATCCGGCTGGAGACATCCGGTCATTCCAGCTATCGAACCCGGTGCAGCAGGCCACCCAGGAGTGGGTGGACAGCCTGATGCGCTTCATGGAATCCACGAGGACAGGCCGATGAGCACGCAAGACGAGTTCGAGCGCCTGGTCGAATACATTCACTCGGCCATCGAGTCAGAGCAGCAGGAGCCAGCCGAATTCAAGGCCGAGACCGAGCTGCGATTGCGCCTGGTCTATGCGGCCTTGCGCAGAGCGCTAGGAATGAGTGAAAATGTGGGAAACGGTAACCACTCAGCCGTTCAAATTGAGTGAGTTTGATGGGGTCAACGATGAATTTAAAGGCAGAAGCAGGAGAAAACGACAACGGCGGCGAGGCCGCGGTGCTGGATGACGAGCAGCAACCTGTTGAGATTGAAGTCAGCGAGGATGAATCCGCTGATGGCCAACAGGCTGTGGGTTCCGATGACGAGCACGCGGAGGAGTCAGACGAAGTTGTGGTCTCCATAGGTGAGGAGTCGCCACCCACCGAAGAGGAAGTTCGAGCACCTGAATGGGTTCGAGAGCTACGCAAGGCCAACAGGGAAAAAGAGCGCCGGATTCGTGAACTCGAAGCGCGTCTCGCCACCACTGCACCTGAGAACAAGCCAGTGCAGTTGGGACCGAAACCGAAGCTGGAGGACCACGACTACGATGCTGAGAGATTCGAGCAGGCATTGGACGCCTGGCATGAGCGCAAGCGGCAGCATGACTTCATGGTCGAACAGGCCAGGCAGGCAGAGCAGCAGCAGCATCAGGCCTGGCAGGCCAAGCTGGAGGGCTACAGCAAGGCCAAGGCCGAGCTGAAGGTCCGAGACTATGAGGACGCCGAGGCGATTGCCCAGGAAGTCTTCAGCGTCACCCAGCAAGGCGTGATCCTGCAAGGAGCTGAGAACCCTGCACTGGTGGTGTATGCACTCGGAAAGAACCCGAAGAAGGCAGCCGACCTCTCAAAGATTACCGACCCCGTGAAGTTTGCTTTTGCGGTGGCAAGACTGGAGAAAGAATTGAAAGTCACAAATCGCAGAGCAGCACCCGCGCCTGAGCGCATCGTCCAGGGAACTGGCCGAGCATCTGGCACGGTGGACTCAACCCTTGAACGGCTGCGCGCCGAAGCTGAGAAGACTGGAAACTACACCAAGGTGCTCCAGTACAAACGGCAGAAGCAAGCAGCATCCAGAAACTGATTTTTGAAATAGGAGCCAATCATGGCGAATAGTTTTTCCAAAGAAGAGCGTGTTGCGTTCGAGAACCTGCTCGAAGGCTTTCACGATGCCCTGGTGCTTTCGCGCAACGTGAGCATCTACAACACCGACCAGACGATGATGGCTCGTACCAACGACATCATCTGGCGTCCTCAGCCCTACATCGCGCAGTCGATCTCCTCGACTCCCGGTGTGGCCATCCCTGGCTACCAGGACATGACGCAGTTGGCTGTTCCGGCCACCATCGGCTTCAGCCGCACGGTGCCCTGGACCATGACTGCGCTTGACCTGCGTGATGCACTGCAGGAAAACCGTCTGGGCGAGGCTGCCAAGCAGAAGCTGGCCTCGGACATCAACCTGGCGATCATGAACGCTGCTGCGAACCTCGGCTCGCTGGTGGTGGACGTTGGCGCTCCTGCTGGCACCTATGATGACGTGGCCCTGTGCGACAGCATCATGAACGAGCAGGGCGTGGCCAACTATGACCGCTACCTGGCGCTGTCCAGCCGCGACTACAACGGTCTGGCTGGCAACATCGCTACCGGCGCGACTGGTACCGCAGCTCGTTCGTTCAACGGCAACAAGTCGAACAGCGCCTTCGAGCGCTCGTTCGTCGGCATGGTCGCTGGCTTCGAGACGTTCAAGTTCGACTACGCCAACCGTCTGGTCGGCGCTGCTCCTGCAGCTCCTGTCACCATCGACACCCAGGCCGCGGCGAACAACTACTACGTCCCTGCAGCCACCTCGACCGCCATCTCTGGCGAAACCCAGAACGTGGACAACCGCTTCCAGACCATCACCGTCAACGCGACGGCTGGTGTTGTGGCTGGCGATGCGTTCACCATCGATGGCGTCGAGGCCGTGCATCACATTACCAAGCAAGGTACTGGCCAGCCCAAGACCTTCCGCGTGGTGAGCGTGCCTGCCGGTGGTACCGACCTGGTCATCACCCCGCCGATCATCTCGGCTCAGGGTGGCTCTGATGCTGAACTCCAGTATCAGAACGTGATCGTGACCCCGAACGCTGCTGCTGCAATCACCTTCCTGAACGTGAACACTGCTGCAGTGAACGTGTTCTGGCAGCGTGATGCGCTTGAGCTGCTGCCCGGCCGCTACGCTGTTCCGTCTGACGCTGGTACCGCAGTGATGCGCGCTACCACCGACAACAACATCGAAGTGGTGATGCAGAAGTTCTACGACATCGACAGCATGACGATCAAGTATCGTCTGGACACGCTGTTCGGTGTTGTGAACAAGCAGCCCGAGATGTCCGGCATCTTGTTGTTCAACCAGTAAGCTGACGGCAAGAGTGGGGGGACTTCGGTCCCCCCATTGCCAAGGAGACACACATGCCACTGACCAAAGGCTATTCGCAGAAGTCCATCAGCAAGAACATCTCCAAAGAGATGAAGAAGGGCATGCCGCAGAAGCAGGCTGTCGCTGTGGCGCTGTCCACTGCGCGCACGGCTGCCAAGGCTGCAGGCAAGCCTAGCAAAGCACCGAAGAAGGCCAAGAAGTGAAGGCCGGCCTCTACGCCAACATCCACGCCAAGCGCGAGCGCATCGAGCGCCAGAAGGCTGCAGGCAAGACGCCTGAGCGCATGCGCAAACCTGGAACCAAGGGCGCGCCAACTGAGGCCGCATTCAAGGACGCGGCCAAGACCGCCAAGAAACCGAAGGCCAAGAAATGACCACGTTCCCCTGCCTCGTCTATCGCTCGCCTGGCTCAATCCAGCGCGCACGCTATTCCTATGACGCCATGCCGATGCATGGCCAGGCGCAACTGGACGCCAAGCTGGCTTCCGGCTGGCATCTGACGCTTGGAGATGCCCTTGAGGCAGCAGGACCGCTGGCAGCTCGCCATCTGATGGGTCGCAAGCCCAAGAACTCCAGGCGCACACCTGTGAAGCAGAAACCGCCTGTCGAACGGCGCGCATCGGTGGTCAAGGCGGCCAAAAAGCCAGCCCCTGCGCCAGCACCGGCACCAGTACCTGCTGCGCCTGTCGTTGATGACAACGCACCACCGACTCGTGCAGAGCTGGAGGCCAAAGCCACCGAGCTGGCGATACCATTCAACAAGCGCACGTCCGACAAGAAGCTGGCCAGCCTGATCGAGACGGCGCTGTCGCAGCAGACATCAGGAGAGTGACATGGGATACAGCAAGCGCCAGTTCGTCTATGCAGCCTTCGAGGAGATCGGCCTTGCGTCCTACGTCTTCGACCTGCAGCCGGAGCAGCTTGAGTCTGCCAGGCGCAGGCTCGATGCCATGATGGCTGACTGGAACGGCAAGGGCATCCGGCTCGGCTACCCGATCCCGGCCAGCCCCCAGGATGGCAGCATCGACGAGCAGACCAACGTGCCAGACTCGGCCTATGAGACCATCATCTGCAACCTGGGCATCCGGCTGGCTCCGAGCTACGGCAAGCAGGTCATGAACGAGACCAAGGCCACGGCCAAACAGGGCTACGACACGCTGCTGCAGCGCGCCACTGCCCCGCTGGAGCAGCAATTCCCGAACACGATGCCATCCGGTGCCGGCAACAAGCCCTGGCGCGTGTACGACAACCCGTTCCTGAGTCAGCCGGTCGATCCGGTCACTGCAGGCCCGGACGGCCCCATCGAGTACAACTGAGGAACACACCATGCCGCAAATCTACCAACTCCCTCTGCTGGCCCAGGTATCGCCTGGTGACCAGGTTCCGATCTACAGCCCGAACAACGGAGATGCACGGCGTCTGCCGATCAGTGCGCTGCTGGCCTACTTCCAGCAGACCTTTGCCAGCCCCACGCTGGCCACCAACGTCTACACGCCTGGCACTGGCTTCAATCTGGCCGTGCCCACGCCTGTGGCACAGCAGCAGTGGATGCTGATTCAGCCGGCCGGCACTCTGGCCACCGGCACGGTGACACTGCCACTGAACACCGGGACGCCTGACGGCACCGAAGTGCTGATCACCACCACGCAGCAGATCACGGCTTTCACGCTGGCGCTCAACGGAGCAGCAGCGGCCTATGGCGACCCGACCACGCTGGCAGCCGAGGACTTTTTCCGCGTGCGCTTCGTGCAGGCCACTAACTCCTGGTACCGGATTGCCTGATCATGGCGGCCAAGAAAGACCCACGGCTGGAGCGCGCAGGCGTCGAGGGCTTCAACAAGCCCAAGCGCACGCCATCGCATCCGACCAAGTCGCACGTTGTCGTGGCCAAGGTTGGCGATCAGATCAAGACGATCAGGTTTGGCCAGCAGGGCGTCTCTGGGTCTCCAAAGAAGGAAGGCGAGAGTGCAGCCGACAAGGCGCGGCGCGAGTCATTCAAGGCTCGTCACGCTGGCAACATCGCCAAGGGCAAATTGTCAGCCGCATGGTGGAGTAACAGCGTAAAGTGGTGACTATGGACGCTCTTGAACTACCCAACCAGGTTTACCAGCGACAAGATGGACGCTGGTGCAAGCCATGCTCATCGTGTGGCATTGAACAGGATTATTTGCGGAGGAACTACGCAATCCTGTCGTTCTTGGGTGGCAAAGAGTGCAAGGCATGCAGCAACAAAAAAACCGAGAACTGCCATCGTGGCATGTTCAATGCCATCAGGATTTCTTGGTTCAAAAAATGCAAGATCGGCGCAGAGACGCGAGGCATTGAGTGGAGTCTGAACATTGAGGACGTGTGGCAGCTTTACGTCCAGCAAGGCGGCGTTTGTCATCTTTCAGGCATCCCGATTGTCTGGGCATCTGTCGGCCAGATTCACACGGCATCGCTTGATCGCATTGACAGCAGCAAAGGCTACGTCATTGGCAACGTCCAACTGCTGCACAAAGACGTCAACATGATGAAACAGGCATTCAGCCAAGAGCACTTCATTGCCATCTGCTCTGCGATTGCCGACAAACAAAGTGAAATGGTGAGGCCATGCAGATACCAATCCTGAACGGCATCTACACCGACAACGGTCCTGACCTGCGCACGAGCTACCCGGTCAACATGGTGCCGGTGCCAAAGCAGTCCGGCATCAGCAACGGCTTTCTGCGTCCTGGCGACGGCCTCGTGGCCAACGGCAGCGGACCAGGCGTGGACCGTGGCGGCATCAACTGGAACGGCATCTGCTACAGGGTCATGGGTACAAAGCTGGTTACCGTGGCCAGCAACGGCACTGTGACCGTGCTGGGCGACGTTGGCGGTCCCGTCAACACGCTGGTGACATTCGACTACAGCTTCGACCTGCTGGCCATTGCGTCCGGTGGCCGCCTGTACTATTGGAATCCTGTTGCCAACACGCTGACGCAGAACACCGACCCAGACTTGGGCATCGTGCTCGATGTTGTCTGGGTGGACGGCTACTTCATGACCACAGATGGCGAGTTCCTGATCGTCACCGAACTGACCAACCCACTGGATGTCAACCCGCTGAAGTACGGAAGCTCTGAGGTCGACCCAGACCCTGTGGTTGCTTTGCTCAAGCTGCGCAATGAAGTCTATGCGCTGAACCGCAACACCATAGAGGTGTTCGACAACATTGGCGGCACTTTGTTTCCGTTCAACCGCATCGACGGCGCGCAGATTCAAAAGGGTGTCGTTGGCACGTTTGCCTGCTGCGTCTACATGGAGCAGATCGCATTCCTGGGCAGCGGCCGAAACGAAGCGCCCAGCATCTACATGGGCGCAGCAGCCACGGCGCAAAAGATCAGCACGCAGGAGATCGACGAGCTGCTGCTGAACTACACCGAGGCGCAACTGGCCTTGGTCAAGATGGAGGCGCGCAACGACAAAGCGCACCAGCACCTCTATGTACATCTGCCAGACCGCACGCTGGTCTACGACGGCGCGGCATCGCAGGTGCTTGGCGAGGCTGTCTGGTTCACGCTGACCACCACCGTGGTCGGCTTCAGTCAGTACCGTGCGCGCAACTTGGTCTACGCCTACGACAAATGGCTGGTCGGCGATCCGCAGTCAAGCAACATCGGCTATCTGGTGGACACCATCGGAACGCACTGGGGTCAGAAAGTGCGCTGGGAGTTCGGCACGCTGATCGTCTACAACGAAGGCAACGGCGCGCTGTTCCACGAGCTGGAGCTGGTCAGCCTGACCGGGCGCGTGGCGCTTGGCGTTGACCCGCAGATCAGCACCAGCTACTCGCTGGACGGCCTGTCGTGGAGCCAGGATCGGTTCATCCGTGCCGGCACCATCGGCAACACCAAGAAGCGCCTGGCGTGGTTTCAGCAGGGAAGCATGCGCAACTGGCGCATTCAGCGTTTCCGTGGCGACAGCGACTCGCACATCGCATTCGCACGCCTTGAGGCGCAGATTGAAGGGTTGGCGTACTGATGGCCACCTCACCGTACTCCCGCAGGCTGAACCTGACGCGCGACCAGCTCGCGCAGTTTCTGACCGACCAGCAGCAGATCAGGCAGTTCGAGCTGTTGTTCTCGGTCGTGGACGAGCTGCAGGTGATCACTGGCACAGACTTCGAGTACCAGGCCGACACGGCTGCAGCCACAGCCAACGAGGCGCTGGCCCAGATTGCAGCACTGGCACAGGACACCTCGGTCGAAGATGCCGTGCTGAATGCCAAGGTCCAGCAGGCACTGGATGCCATTCCAAGGCTGGCCCAAGTGCTCAACCTGATGGCTCTTGCGCCAGTAGAGCAGCACAACAACTCGGTCACCACCGACTACATCGACTTCAACACCAATGCGCCTGATCCGGCCACGAAGGTCGGCCGGCTGCACTGGAATGGAGGCTACACGCTCAATCTGGACATGACGCCAAACGTCAACCAGTCCATCGGCGAGTCGCAGTACTACTACATCAAGGCCTCGGCCAACATTGCCAAAGGGCAACTGGTGATGTTCGACGGGTCTGTCGGCTCCTCTGGCGTGCTCAAGGGCAAACCATCAACCGGCTTGACCAATGGCCAGCTTGTCATGGGCGTGGCTGCAGAGGCCATCGCAAACAACGACTTCGGCTTGGTCTCTAGCTTTGGACTCGTGCGAGGCTTCAACACAACTGGCACACCATACGGCGAGACATGGGCAGACGGCGACATCCTCTACTACAACCCATCATTTGCTGGCGGCCTGACAAAGAACCTGCCTCAAGCCCCGACGCCTCATGTGGTGGTTGCGGCTGTGGTCAATGCTGCCACTGCAGGCTCTGGTTCTGTCTTTGTCAGGGTACAGGCCGAGCCACTGGTCAGCCAACTCTCTGACGTTTATGCGCCGACACCATCAACCGGCGATGTGCTGGTCTACGATGGCGTCCAGCAACGCTGGGAGAGTAGTCCGTTGACGCCATCTGTGCTGCCGGCGTTCGTCAAATCTAACCTGGTGCTCACATGGCTTTCGATGTAATTACACCCACCAAGCTGGGCCAGGCGGCGATCACCACTGGCGTGACAACGCTTTACACCGTCCCGGCCAGCACCAGAACGCTGCTCAAGGAGTTCAGCATTGCCAACACCACGGCGGCGGCCATCAACGTGCGCGTGTTCTTGGTGCCTGCAGCAGGCACTGCTGCCACGACAAACGCATTCCTCTACGATGTGGCTGTCCCGGCAAACAACGCACTGCAATACAACGGCGTGCAGGTCATGAACGCAGCCGAAACCATCCAAATTCAGGCGGCCTCTGCTGGCCTGACAATCACAGCAAGCGGCGCAGAGGCCGTCTAAGGAGAAACCATGACCGTCACCATCAAAGTGCTAATCCCTGCAAAGCAGGCAGAGAACACACAGACAACGCAGTACACGGCGGTGAATTGCAAGACCATCATCGACAAATTCACGGCCACCAACACAAGCGCAGGCAATGTGACCATCAGCGTCAATCTGGTGACCAGCGGCGGCACAGCCGGCACGACCAACTTGATTGTGGACACCCGTGCCATTGCGCCGGACGAGACCTACACTTTCCCGGAGTTGGTCGGCCAGGCTTTGGAGCCTAGTGGCTTCATCTCCACCATTGCAAGCGCAGCCACGTCACTGACCATCCGTGCAAACGGCCGCGAGATCACCTAAAGGAGTAAGACATGGACTACGCAAAGATGCCCAAAATGATGGTGGCCGGCTTCGGTGGCCTGCCCATTGACGAGCCGTTCCTGACCACTGCCGAGAACCGCAAGAACTACGAGACGGCCGTGCAGGACTGGAACTACGGCCCCGAGATGCCGACCAATGAGCCTGGCGCGAACAAGCCGTTCTATGTGGCGCTGGCCAAGGCCATGCAGTGCGACGAGAAGGACGCAAGGCGCAAGCACTGCTCCAACTGCGAGTACTACGACAACAGCCTGATGACCCAGGTCAAGATTGAGCGCATCCCGATGGCCGCCTACGACAAGGGCGCAGGCTTTCGCGGCCACTGCGAGAAGCTGGACTTCGTCTGCAACGACATGCGCGTCTGCCAGGCATGGGAAGAGCGCGAAGATGACGAGGATTGACCAAATGGCAAATTGTGGGAAAATAAAGGTGCTGAGCCGATTGAGCCGCCAGCAGCTCAAAGTCCCTACCAGGAGGATTCGATGAGCGATGTCGCGGTTCAGGAAGTTGCGCAGCATGCCAATGTGCCTGCCGAGCACTTGCCTATCTACCGCCTGGAGGCCGAGCTGCTGAAGCTCCCCCAGGTCGACATGCCTGTCGATCACGACTTCTGCAACGGCCTCTACGCTCGCACGATGCACATTCCGGCAGGCACAGTCCTGACTGGCGCTGTGCACAAGGACGAGTCCTTCTTCGTGGTTCGCAAAGGCCACCTGATCGTCACCACTGACGAAGGATCGGCCCAGGTCGGCCCTGGCTTCATGAGCGTCACCAAGCCCAACACCAAGCGTGCTGGCGTGGCTTTGACGGACGTTGAGGTCACCACATTCCACGCCAACCCGACGAACGAGACAGACCCGCAGGTGATCTGGGACATGTACACCGTCCCGGCACCGGCTCCCGTTCTTGAGGCCGTCCAACATCCGCACCTGGAGGGCAAAAAATGAGTTTTGGACTATCTGGAGCAGCACTTGCCGGCATTGCTGTCGGCGGCGCAACGCTCGTCTCCGGCCTGGCGCAGGCCGATGCTGCTCAATCTGCGGCGGCTGCACAGGCTGGCGCATCTGAGGCAGGCATCGCAGAACAGCGTCGCCAGTTCGATGCAGTGCAAAAACTGCTCGAACCCTACGTCACAGCAGGCACTGGAGCCATCGGTCAACTGCAGCCATTCCAGCAGGCTGGGATGCAAGCCTTTCAGCAGCAGCAGGCCATTGCTGGCCTACTCGGCCCAGAGGCGCAGCGCCAAGCCATCAGCCAGATCGAATCTAGCCCATTTTTGCAGAGCCAAATCCAGCGAGGCGAGGAAGCGCTACTGCAGCGTGCGTCAGCCACTGGCGGCCTGCGTGGAGGCAACGTGCAGGCTGCCCTGGCGCAGTTCAGGCCGCAGATGCTGCAGCAGGCCATCGAGCAGCAATATGGGCGGCTCGGAGGCTTTGCAGGCGCTGGCTTGGGAGTAGCAGAACAGCTTTACCGTGGTGGCCAGGCATCGGCAGCCAACCAGGCATCACAGGCCCAGGCTCTTGGCTCCAACATTTCCAACTTGCTGGCCCAGCAAGGTGCCGCACAAGCCGGCGCAGAGATTGCCCAAGGCCGAGCCTTCGGTGCGATTCCTGCGGCAATCTCTGGAGGCCTCGGCATCTTCTCCGGCCTCGGAGGTAAATTCTGATGGTCCAACCAATCAACTACGGCGTCGACATTCCAGACCCAACGCAGGCATTTCTGCAAGCGTTCAAGACCGGCACAGCCGTCACTGAGACACGTCTGGCTCAAGAGCAGGCCGCACGCCAGGCCGAGCAGCAGAAGCAGATTCAAGACGCATTTGCGCGGCTGCGGCAGCCTGGCGCAACAGTCCAGGATTACGCCAACCTGTCTATGTTGCTTCCTGAGACGCAGGCTAAGGCTGTGCGCGAGAGTTTCAACATGCTGACCACAGACCAGCAGCAGTCTGCGAGGTCGCAGGCTGCACAGGTCTTCTCAGCGTTTCGCTCCGGCAAGCCTGAGATTGCCATCGGCCTGATCCAGCGGCAGATTGACGCCAAGCGCAACACTGGAGATGAGCCGGGCGCAAGGTTCCTGGAGACATGGCGAGATGTGGCCAAGGAAAACCCCAACGCCACAGAGGATTACTTCGGTGGCATTCTTGCCGAGATGCCTGGCGGCAAGGATGTGCTCGCAGCAGCACTGACAATTTCTGCCGAGCGCAGGACTGCAGCCGAAGCTCCAGCCAAGTTGCTGGAAGCACAGTCAAAAGCACGAGAGGCCGAGGCAAAAGCACGAGTGGCAGTGGAAACTGCCACTGATGATATTGCCCGAGCGACGGCTCTGCGTGAATTTGAACAGGCCAGGGCTAGGAGAGAAAGAGCAGATGCAGATGTGGCTGCTGGTACTGTGCAGTCACGCATTGCAAAAGCAGCGGAAGAGGCCAAGCCTGACCCTGGATTTGCAATCATCCCAGAGGCAGAGAGGGCACAGCTTGGATTGCCTGCTGGCGTCTACCAGCGGAACCTGAAGACGCAAAAGATCGAGCCTGTCAGCAAGGAGCTGGTAAAGATCGACCTCGGCCAGCAGCGAAGTACGCTGGCCATGAAAGAGCTGGACGTGCCAAGGGCGCAGGAGTTCTCTGCTGCTGCCGCATCTGCTCGGACGCTGGCGCGAGATTCAAGGGTCATTGCAGACCTACTCCGGGGCAAGGGAGGCGGCACCACTGTCAAGCTGACCAGCGACTTCGCCAAGACTCTCGGTTTTGAGACTGACACCGTCAAAGCTAACGACCTCGCAAACTCTCTGGCGATTCGTGGTGCCACGCAACTCCGTCCTCCTGGCTCCGGCTCTACATCAGACACCGAGTTCAGGGCGTTTGTCTCGGCCTTCCCGTCGCTTGCCAACTCTGAAGGTGGCCGTGAATTGATGGCCAAGTATGCAGAGGCCTTTGCAACACGATCTGCAAAGCTCGCTGACCATGCGCGCATGCTGATCCGTGAAGACAAGTACACCGAGGAAGAGATCGCAAGGTTCGACACGAGTCTTGGCCCGATTCTTGGTCAGGATTTCTACACTGGTGCAAGAACAAGGGCACCTGCTGCTGCCCCTGCCCCTGCTCCAGCGCCTGCTCCAGCCACAGCGGCTCCAGCCGCAGCCCCAGCAATGCCGTCTGGCTTCCGCGTAATTCGGTAAAGGTCAAGACCAATGGCAAGATACAAAGTCCAAGCGCCTGACGGCAGCATCATTGAGCTGGATGGCCCGGACAACGCAACCGATGCGCAACTGATCCAGGCTGCTCAGGCGGCCTACGCACAGCGCCAGCAAGGCGCTCAGGCAGCGGCTCCTGCGCCTGCAGCAGCTCGTCCTGCTCCAACACCTGCCCAGGCAATGGCACCCCGTCCGGCTCCTGCGCCAGCACCTGCAATGGCAGCCCCGGCTGCACCTGCACCGGCTGTTGCTGCGCCTGCCGCAGCCGTTCCTGCAGAGCCTCCGAAGATGGGTTTTTTCGAGTCCATTGGCGAAATGGTCACAGGCGCAAGGCGAACCACGCCTGAGACGCTGGCACTGCCAGAGTGGACCGCGATGCCAGAACTCAATCAGATGAGCATGTCATCGTTCAAGTCGGCGCTTGGCACTTTGCTGACCAACCCGCAGGAGACGGTGCAGATTCTGCAGTCCAACTTCCCTGGCCTGCAAGTTCGGCAAGACGCCAAGGGTAACTACATTCTGCGGTCATCCGTCAACCAGAAGGAATACGCCATTCCGCCTGGCGCGTCTGTTGGTGACCTTCCTCGCATACTTGGTGGCCTATTTGCCTTCACACCCGCAGGCCGAGCAGCCACCATCCCTGGCGCTGCACTGAAGGCTGGCGCAACGCAGGCCGGCATCGAGGCAACGCAGACTGGCATTCCACCGCACGCTCTTCTGGGTGATGCGCTGAGTGTTGGTGGCGAGTTCAACCTTGGTGAAGTTGGCATGGCCACCGTCACCGGCCCTGCTGGGCAGATCATTCAGCGCGTAGCACCCCCGGCTGCAGCAGCCGTGCGTCGAGGCGTCCAGCGTGCCACCGGCCGCGCTCCTGCAACTTCTCCGGCTCCTGCCGCACCTCGCGTCGAGCCGACTTTTGACATGGGACCGCCTACTGGCGCACCAGAGGCGCAGCTCCGGGCGCTTGAGTTCGAGCTGGAGATGCTTTCCCAGCAACCGCTGCGGCAGGGTGAATCCAGAGGAATTCGAGAGGCCAGGCTTGGCGAGGTGCAGCAGCAGATTGACTCACTGAGAGGCAGGCCGGCTGCGGCGGCTGCGCCAGCGGCCCCAGAAGCGCCTGCAGCGGCTCCAGCAGCCGCAGCTATACCAGAGGCACCACCTCCTGCTCCTGGCCCTGCTGGCGCGCCTATGGGCACGGCAATGGCCCCTGAGGTGCCTCCCGCAGCAGCAGCGGCAGAAGGTGCAGATGTTGGTGAGGTTTTGAACCTGGCGCGCAAGGCGGCAGGGTTTGGTCCTGGCTCATCTGCGGCCAAAGCCAAGCTGGTCGATTTGGCGCAGGTCAACCCAGATGCACGCGCTGCGGCCGAGCGTCTGGGCATGGACCTGCCTTTCGATGTGTTCAGCGACAACCCGCAGGTGCGCAGTGCTGTGGGTCTGACACGCGCGCTGGTTGCAGGCGAGGCCGAGGCCGCATGGGAAAACACGGTGCGCCAAGCCATTCAGCGTGCTGACGAGGTGTCGCAGCAGTTCGACGCTGCCTTCGTGGCCGGCCGGCCTGCGCCTGGTGCTACTTCGCAGAAGATCGTGGACACGCTGCAGCAGACCCGGCAGACGCTGAAGTCTGATGCCAAGGCGATCTACGACCGGATCGACGAGATGGTTCCAAAGAACTCTCCAGTCGACCTGAACAACCTGAAAGCCTATCTCGATGATCTGCGCGTAAATCTTGGCGAAGCAGGCCGCATGACGCCCCAAGAAACCAACCTGGCCAAGATGCTGGAGAAGGGCGAGCTGACATATCTCGGACTTCTGCGCGAAAAGAACCTGATCGGCCAGGCTCTTGAGGGCGGCAAGTCACCCTACGAGAACATGGCCAAGGGCGACCTGAAGCGCCTGTATGGCGCGCTGGCGCAGGATCAACTGGACAACGTGGCGACCTTGGCAGGCGAGGAGGCCAGGCGCGAGCTGCGTGCGGCCAACTTGCTGACCGCCAAGCAAAAGGCGCTGGAAAAGCGCATCGTCGGCGCATTCGGACAGGAGATTGACGGCAGTGTGGCCCAACGCATGCAGACGGCCATCACCACGGCCGCCAAGGGCGATGCAGCGGCCTTCAACAGGCTGATGAAGGTGGTGCCGGACGAACTGCAAAAAGAAACGCTGGCCACGGCGCTGGCGTCTGTGACGGCCGGAAAGGCGGCAGGCCGAGCAGCGGCTGGGGCTGTCGAGACTGTGTTCAGCCCTGCTGAGTACACCAAAATCTACCGCGGCCTGCGCGCCAACCCGCCTGTCTATGCTCAGATGGTCAAGATCATGGGGCCAGAGTGGGACCGTGCATCGCGTGACCTGTACGAGATTTCCAGGCGCATTGCTGACGCACAGGCTCGCATTCCAACCACTGGCAAGGCCAACCAGATTCTTGGCGAGGCAGCAGTCGAAGGCCTGATGGGCAAAATCATGTCCAGCAGCCTGGCGCAACGAGCCGTCACTGGCACTGTGGGCACCATTCCTGGCGGCGGCTTGATTGCGCCTGACATCGTGCAGTGGATGTCGGCTGCCAAGGGCGCTGGCGTGCAGAAGGCATCCAAGCTCTTTGCATCACCAGAGTTCCAAGAGCTGGCCGTGCAAGCTGCCACCAAAGGTGGACAGCCAAGCCAGGCATCGATCCGACGCACAGCCATGAGCAAGGCCTTCGGGGATTTCGCAAAAGAAGCCAACCTGCCACAATCTTTGGACGCGCGAATCCAGTTCTTGCAGAGCGCAATCCAAACCGGACGCCAATTTGATCAGGAGAACCAACGATGACCGCACTATCCATTCAACCCACCTATCCGATATTTACGGACATCGATGGTCAGCCCCTTGAAGACGGCTACATCTGGATCGGCCAGGCCAACCTGGACCCGCAAGGCAACCCGATCAACGTCTACTGGGACGCGGCATTGACTCAACCAGCAGGACAGCCCATCCGCACTCGTGGCGGCTATCCAGTCAATACCGGAACACCAGCGAATCTGTATGTCAACAGTGACTACAGCATCCGGGTGATGAACAAGAACGGCAGCGTCTTGTACAACGCCCCTGAAGCAACGGAGCGCTTCAGCTCCATTGTTGTCAGTGGCGTGAATGCAGAGGATGTGATCTATGACCCGCCATTTGCTGGTGGAGTGCAAACGGACCAGGAGGAGGTCAACAGCAGATACCCAAGCGTCAAGGACTTTGGCGCTGTTGGCGATGGAATGGCCAATGACACGGCTGCATTTACAGCGGCAAGGACTGCATCAGGCGGCCGTTACTTTTTGCCGAGTGGAACATATCTGGTAGACGCATCGCCTGATGTCTGGGCAGATTGCTTCCAGGCTGCAGGAAACACGTTCATCAAGATTGGCGCGACCACTTACAACGTGAGTAATGCGTTCGCAGGCCGGCTGCGCTACAAGATCGCATCCAATGTGCTCACATGGATCACTGATGCTGTGACCGGCAACGATGTGATCGGCATGCAAAACAGCCAGCCAGGAACTGCGACCTACTTTAGAAAGGGATTGGCCTTCACCACTGAAAGCCACTGGGCGCAAGCGCAGCCTGCGCTGAATGGCGGCTCCACCGATCTGCTCTACCAGCGCTCGCGCGTCAATGTCCAGGCTGTTGTCACAGGCACGATCACAGGCACCACGCTGGATGTGACAGGCGTCACATCTGGCACCGTCTATGTCGGCGCTCAGATCAGTGGAACTGGTGTCACAGCCGGAACAGTGATCACAGCGCTTGGCAGTGGCTCTGGTGGCATTGGAACCTATACGGTCGATGTGTCACAGAATGTGGCATCCACCACCTTGACCATTGGTGATCCCGCAGGAAACCGATTCAACCAGACTTTTGAGGAGTCTGTGGATCGTCTGTTGCACAGCTTTGCCACCTCAAATGCAGGGTTTCCCAGCTTCGACACATACATGTCGGTGTTTGCTGGAAGCAATCCTTCGCTGAACTTTCCTGCGCTGCCATTGATGATGAATCAAGGTTGGAAGACGCAGACTCGCGCACTTGGCCCATTGAAGCTGGGATTTGTGCCGACTACTGCATCGACAGCAACCCTTACCGATGAGACCAGCGGAAATGTGCTGGAGAAGGTCAATCGCTCTCGTATTGACATTGCCGGTGTTGCTCTTGACACGCTGCTTGATACGCCAAGTGGAATTGAGCAGCCACGCATGTGGGGTGGTGTTTACAGCGACATTGGCTCCAACGCCAATGGAACACTGCCTGTCATCAAAAACTTCTGGAGCACCACAGGTGCAGCCAATGGCAATCAAGTGATTGGTTCTCTGATGGTTGCAATCGCCACCAGCAACGGAACAGTTGGCTATCGTGAAAGCAGGTTTGTGTTCAATGGTGCTGTTGTCACGCTGACTGATTTAGTCAACACGCTGCCCGTGCAAGTCACTGCCACCATTGCCGTGTCTGGGACTGACCTTCAGTTCCAAGCCTCGTATGCTGGTGGTATTGGCGGCGGCTGTACTGTCACGGCAATGTGTAACTGGTGCGGCGCAGGCCGTTAATTTAAGGAGAAAATCATGGCACTCAAGAAAACTGTCGTCACACCTCAAGGATTCCCCGCAGATGGCGCATACCATCGCGTCTCGTTTGTGAGGCTGGATGGCAAAACCAAAATTGTGTTTGTCGTCTCGTCATGCAAAGACGCATCGTCTCCCGCATTTGAAGAGCGCAGTTTTGAGGCTGCATACAGCCTTGAGGGAAGCAATCCAATCAAGCAAGCCTATGAGCATCTCAAGACCACTGAGATGTTCGCTGGCGCGGAGGACTGCTGATCATGTTGAAAACCGTAGGATTCCCATCGACACGCACAGGTGATCAAACCATTGTCAATGGCAATTTGGTCATTGGCACTGCTGGCAATGGCATTGATTTTTCTGCTGACCCTTCTGCGCCTGGCATGACCAGCGAATTGCTGGACGATTACGAGGAAGGTACTTGGTCTCCGATCTACAGCACGTCTACCCCACCGACCACGCCATTCACGATGGATGTCACAAGCGCAACTTACACCAAGATCGGTCGCATGGTGAATATCAGAGCAGTGATGCGCACGGATAATGTGAACACAGCAGGGTGTGCTGGTGTACTTGTGATCCAAGGACTGCCATTTGCATCGCCAGCAGGCGCGGCCGGACAAACGCCAATCCTTGTGGCTCGTGCGGAGTCGTGGGGCGGTGACTATCCAGATGGTGGATACGTTGAAGGTGGATCAACTGAGATCAATCTTCAATATCGCACTGCTGTCAATGGAGCGACTTCTTTCATGAATGCCGCAGACCTGACTGCAGGTGCTGTTGCAAACCAAAACGTCCTGCAAATCAGCGCAACCTATTACGTCTAAGGAGAAACAGATGGCACTCGAAAAGCAAATAACTGTTGACCAAATTGAGGTCACATCCAGCAATCATGTGCAGGTCAGGAAAAAGATCACTGTGCTGGAAGATGGCGCTGTAGTCGCGCAGTCTTACCATCGCCATGTTGTTGCGCCTGGTGACGACTACAGCAACGAAGACGGGCGCGTGCAGACTATTTGCGCAGCAACGCACACGCCTGAAGTGATTGAAGCATACAAGGCAGCCAAAGCTGCACAAGGAGTCTGACATGGCAACCAACAGCCAAATCGCATTTAACCCGCAAGGCGAGACCGTAGTCATCGCGGCTGCTGTCGCACCTCCGCTTGGCGTGCAGGTGCCGGTCTACGAAAAGTTCTCGGACCATGTGGCCGGACAAATGCGCATTGTCAACGCCAGCAACAACACGGTCCACCTTGGATTCGGTCCGACTGCTGCAGCGGCGCAGGCCAACGCAGTAGCGGCTGTGGCCGGCAATCCTGCTCCCAGCATCCCTTTGGTGCCTGGAGCTGTTGAAATTTTGCGCTTCTCGGCTGGGTTGTTCTTCTCTGGTGCGGCTGCCGGTGCCTCGACGGTCTACATGACCCCAGGCGAAGGCTTGTGATGGAGTCGGACACGATGCTGCAGGAACAACAAGAAGGCATTGACCTGGTCAAGTACGGCGTGCTCTGGCAGAAGGTCCAAGAGATGGATAAAAAGGTCGACAAGCTGGAGCGCAACATTGAGGAGCTGCTGGCCCTGGCCAACAAGGGCAAGGGCGGCCTGTGGTTCGGCATGAGCATCGTGTCCGGCATCTCAGTCATCGTCGGCTACATCATCAGCCTCTGGAAGCACTGACCATGTACAAACTCGGCGCACGATCCAGGCAGCGACTCAAAGGCGTGCATGAAGACCTGGTGAAGGTCGTCGAGCGCGCCATTGAGATCACCACCATCGACTTCACGGTCTTGGAAGGACTGCGCACGCCAGAGCGCCAAAAAGCGCTGTATGAGGCCGGCGCGAGCCAGACGCTCAATGGCCGACACATCACCGGCCATGCTGTCGATCTAGGCGCTTGGGTCGAGGACGAGGTGCGCTGGGACTGGCCCCTGTACCACAAGATCGCCAAGGCCATGAAAGAAGCAGCCAAGGAGCTGGACGTGGCCATCATCTGGGGCGGTGACTGGAAGGGATTCCCTGACGGTCCCCATTTCGAGCTGGACCGGAGGAAATATCCATGATTCAAGCCCTGATTCCGGCCCTGGCACCGATTGTCGGCAAGGTGGTGGCCAACCTATTCCCGGACCCCGCGGAGCGCGCCAAGGCCGAAGCAGAGGCCTTGCGGCAGCTCCTGCAGCACCAGGGCGAGATTGAGCAAGCAGCGGCCAAGATCATCCAGACAGAGGCGGCCAGCACGCACTGGCTGGCGGCCAACTGGCGGCCACTGACCATGATCACGTTCACGGCGCTGATCGTGGCCAGGTGGATGGGTTGGGTGGCTCCGAACCTCAGCGAGGCCGAGTACCTCAAGCTGTGGTCGATCATCGAGTTCGGCCTGGGCGGCTATGTGGTTGGCCGCAGCGTCGAGAAGATCGCACCAAGCATCGCCAGCGCCATGAAGCGCTGATCAGGAAGGCTGGCGCTCGCCAGTCTCGAAAGCCTCCCGGCCATCCATCGAGTGGTGCAGCCAGACGCCTTCGTCCAGCGTAGGCTTGCACCAGCACGAGCCATTGACCTCGTGCTCGCGCAGATCATGCAGCGGCACCACATGCCAGCCTGCGCAGTTGCAATCCCTGCCTTGACGGCAGTTCTGGTTGCAGGTCACCGGCACATGCCTTCACCGTTGTAGGCAGGCCAGCCGGCCTGGCCTTTGGTCTGTTTCCACAGCTTGACCATCTCGCAGTATTCGGCCTGCTGGCGCTCGGCCTCCTCGAAGTCGGACTGGCCGACGATGCCCATTGCGATCACCAGGCCGATCAGGCCCAGGATGACGTGGTAGCGCTTGAGTTGCATGGTGGTCTCCTTCAGTCAGTGATCAGGCAGCCGTTTTCGATGCGCATGAAGCGCATCAGGTCCAGCTCGTTGACCACCTTGATGATGTCCTGCTGGGCGCGCTTGGTCAAAGCGCAGCGCTGGCAAATGGCTAGGATGCGCGCGGCCGTCTCGTGGTGGCCGAGGCTGTGGAAGTCGCGCGCCTTCTCGATCTCGCGTTTCTGGGTCTTGTTCACGGTCAGCTCCTTGCTGGTTGGTTGCGATGGCCACATCTTACCACGATTTCCCACGATGGACGCAAGTAAGTGAAAACACTTAGACCACCTCGACATCGTGCGGCTGCTTGCGGCCGTCCAGGATGGCGTGGATGCGCTTCTCGGTCAGGCGGTGGCACCTGATCATGGTGCGTGCCGGCAGCATGTCCAGCAGCTCGGCATAGTTGGCCAGAACGGTGCGCACGGCCTGGATGCCAGGACCGTCCAGCCTGATGGGCTTGCCTTCGCGCTTGTGGCGCTGGCCGGCCAATGCCAGGCCGCGGATGGCGTCCATCAGCAGGCCGCTGGCGTCCTCGCAGACCTGCATCTCGACCACCAGGGTCTCCAGCATGTTGACGGCATCGCTGACGACCCGCCAATCCTCTCTGCCAGGCTCGGCAGCCGTCTCCAAGGCGTGCAGCCCCTGGTACATGCGCGTGAGCTGGTAAGTGCGCTGCTCCTGCGGCAGCGGCTCGCTGGCGCTGGCCATCAGCTCGTCCCAGTGCGTGTAGGTCACCTGCCGGCCAGCAGGCCTGCGCTTGCCTGACTTCTTCATGGCGCGACCACGTCCACCAGGCTGATGGTGCCCTGCTCACGATCCAAGAACACGGCGATGGCCGGAGGCCGCGGCCCACCGATGACCTGGCACGCGGCCAGGCTGATCGATGCAGGCCGCAGCAGCGCCACCAGGATGTAGCGCTTGTCGTTCGGGCTGTCGGCAGCCATCAGTA
>JACCEB011114861.1_pt1 | contig 28145 bp, 11 predicted proteins | sample 7454761 | NCBI WGS metagenome assembly JACCEB01 (sample SAMN15323454, study PRJNA562643) | freshwater metagenome | isolation source: river surface water | place: USA:Blue River Watershed | collected 2017-08-18
AAAGTTAATGCTGGTGATTTTAGTTTGATTGAGCTCACCGTATATCTAAATGAATATTTCAAATCAAAGCTCGACCAATTGGAAAATATGACTAAATCAAATAAAATTAATTTTGATAATTTAAATACTGTTTTCACTATTGGTGCAAAAATTGTTGGTTATGTTCATAATAATCAACTAGTTGGTTCAGTTGTTCATTCTACAGAAGTAGTTAGTACTATGACAGGTCGTATGTTTGAAATTACAGGTGTTTGTATTATGCCTGTTGGTTCCGAACTTAAACAAATTCGTAATACATTTTATATTGATGAATTTAGAGGTGTTCGTAGCCTAGATGATCTAGAAGTTCGACTTATGAGTGGGGCTGATGAATCATTTCTTCGTACCCGCGGTGAAACTTTTCGTAAGTTTTGTTCAGATTCTCACTACTGGGAATATGATGGTAATATGTGTGTTGCAACAATGTATGGTTATTCACACTTTAAAGCAGATGGTCGTATTATGATTGATTCCAAAGGCTTCAATCGTATGAATCCATCATATTTAAATAAATATACAAGTTGGTCTGCTACAATTCACGAAATTAATGAAGAAAATAATTTTATGTGTTGGCCTTATCTATACGGTTTTAGTTTTAGTGCCAAACGTTGGGGTGAACTTTACATTGACCATCTCAAACCCATTACATTTGATGATGATGCATTTGATTATCTTGTACTTGACGACCAAGTTAAAAAGATGATGAAAGCTCTTATCGTAAATGTTAAATATGGTTTTAAGGATATTATTGGTGGAAAATCAGGTGGATGTATTTTTCTTCTCCACGGTCCTCCTGGTGTTGGTAAAACACTTACATGTGAAGCTGTGGCAGAACTATTACACAAACCACTCTATTCAATTACAGTTGGTGAACTAGGTACCAATGTTGAATCTCTAGAGAAAAAATTAAATAATATTCTTGAAATTGCTAACTCATGGGATGCTGTAATTTTGATTGACGAAGCTGACATTTTTATGGAAGCTCGTAACAAAGACGATATTGAAAGAAATGCAATGGTATCAATTTTTCTCCGTTTACTAGAACGTCATCAAGGAATTATGTTTTTAACCACAAATCGTAATGAAAACTTGGACCCTGCTTTCAAATCTAGAATTTCAATCATTATTGGATATAATGAACTTGATTTCGAATCAAGAAAAAAAGTATGGAAGAATCTTCTTCATGCGGCATCAATTGACTTGTGTAATCATGACAGTGTTGTTTCACTACTTGCAAAAAATCCAATTAATGGTCGCCAAATCAAAAATTCAATTCGTATGGCACAATCACTTATTAATGACTCCGAATATAATCCTGAGAAAAATAATTTGACAGTTAGTGATATTGAAGCAGTAATGAAATTTATGGTATAATTTATAATTATAGCCTAATTAAAATTATTTTATTTTAATTAAACAATAATTTTATTTATTTATCCAAAAATAATATTGGAAACTGATTGTAAGTTTCTATTTGATTTATTAACGTTAACAGGTAATGGTAATAATTTTCTAGGATTATTAATTTCATCAAGATAGTCGATACGTTGGTTTGCATTTGTAATAATATTTGGTAGAACTTCACCAACGACTCTACAATTTAATTCTTTAATTTGACCAGCAATATCATATGGTAAATGACGAGAATGTTCAAGAAAAACATATCTCATAACTATTATTAAATTTTCTTTAGATTGTTCACTAATTTTAATTCTACCATTAGTTTTTTTAAAAACAGATAAAATTAATTGTTTATTTATTAAACTAATATTTTCATCTGAAAAAAATACATTTTCTAAATCTCCTTGTTCGCATTCACTAATTCTTACTTGATTTTTAATTAATTCGGTTCTTAATGAATTCGACTTTATATTATCACAAAAATATGCGGTAGGTAAATCTTGAATACCAAATCTAGGTTTATTTGATGCCATTAATTTATACTAGAAAAAAAATTATAATGTTTAATTAATTGCATCAATATTATAAGTTTCGTAAATATGAGATTCATCATATTTCATATGTTGTTTTGATTCTGGTAAAACTTTTTCATTTTCAGGATAACCATATAATGTATTTGTAAATACTGGTAATTTGACATAATCATTGGCTACTTTAGTTAATATTTCTTTTTTCATTGGATTAACATTACCAGATGGTTCAATATGATCTCCAACAAAAACAACCCATTCGTATTCTTGAAATCTCTTTTGCCATACCATTAAATTACCTTTGGTAAAGTTTGGTCTAGACATCATATTAATATTATCTTTTTCTGTTTTTGTTACTAATGTACCTACTCTATTATGTACAAATTCACCAAAATATTCATGAATAAAATCTTTGATATCATCTAATGTAGTATTATTCCACATTTTTCTTAATAAATCTAATATTGATTCATCTGGTATAGAACCACCTTTAACTTTCATATTATGTGAAAAATTATCTGGGTCAATTAAACTCTTAAATTGTGTAAGAATAATTGGTTTCAAGTTAATTCCATCAAATATAGAATTTTCTGAATATATAGAGCCATATATTTTATATTTTTGGTGTGTTGATGTTGAAGATTTAATTAATGATGAATCAGTTTCAATATCAGCATATTTGGAATCAACAACTAAAATATAACCATAATTAGGTATATAGTATTCTACATTATCTACTTTATATATCCAAGAACCAACAGCATTAGGATCTGAAAATATATCTTTGATATATATGTTATTTTCTAATGAAAATTTTTCCATACTAATACCTTTCTTTTGTAAAATAGCACATGCATATACTAATTGGAATAATATTGATTTCCAAATTTCAGGTGTGTGATAACCAGTTGAAACCATCTTTTTAACACTACCAAATGATTCATATATTGTTGACGACCATTGAATAATATTAGATGTAGGTGCTTCGGTTAATAATACTAATACTTTACCTGAATTAAGAGTCAAATCTTCTTTATTTTCTGGTTTTATTGTGTCACTTGATTTTTTACTTTGGTTATCTAAATTTAATTGATTTCTAAATTGTAATGGAATAAGAGATTGAAATAAACCAGCCGATTTTTCTAATTGATGTCTTAAATTAATTTTTTGTTGATTTTCCCTTAATTCAACTATAGTTTCATTAGGTGAACCTTTTGATTTGAGCATTTCTAATTTTTGCCAATCTATTTTAGATTCAGAATCAATTTTATATAAAACAGGGCAAATAAAATTAGGTGACACTTTCTTTTTTACAATTTCATCTCTAACCCAGTCATAATATTTAATTTCTCTCCATAAATCAAATTTATCAACATTAATATATTTATTAATAGTTTTACATCTTAAATCACCTAATGACATCATATACATACGAATATTTAAACCCATAGAAGGTTTACCAATACCAATTAATTTATTTTTATCATCAAAACGTACTGGATAACCAGCTCTGTATAATAAAAAGTTTCTAGCTAAATCAATATAAGGATTCTTTTTAACAGTAAATGGATTAACGTCTAAAATTTTAATATATGATAATAATGAATTTTTACCACCAGTAACATTCATTTCTTCGCCGTCAACTGTATTTAAAATGTTATTACGTAAATAGTCAATTAGTTGTTTACGTTCAAATAATGATAAAGCTGTAAAATTGTATGGTTCACCTATTAAAACATCTTCATAAATTTTATTTATTGATGTGTGGTTTCCTAATGGGTTAGATAAACTTACATTATATACTTTTTGAACAGGTGGTTGATTAGGAACTTGAGAATAAGGTAATAAATGATTAGCAACTTCTCCATCTTGACCATATAATGGAATAAAAGTTGGTGGAAATTGTGATTTTGGTGCAGGTTTTTGTGATGTGTCATAAACTTTTTGTTCTAATAAAACAGGTGGTTCTCTTACAGGATTTTCAAAACTACGTTTCTTAAAAGTTTCTCTTTGATCATTTGAAACAAATGGAGTATTTCTCTCTGCTTTATATGGTGCTAATTCAGGTTTATCACCACCACCAATTAATTCATTATCATTTGTGTTTGATATTATTTTACGTGTACCTGAAAATGATTTTTCAGATTTTTCAGATTTTTCAGAATGTTCTGAATTATTAGATGATTGACTAGCACCACCTGATATTCTAGATAATCTATTTTTAGGTTTTTCTACTTGTTCTTTTCTTATTGTTCTTGATTGATATAATTTTTCTTGTTTTTCTGATTTTCCTAACTTTTCAGAAATTGTCATTATATTAGTATTAGATATTATTTTATCTTGATTACCTAATATGGAATAATTATCAGAATCCATATATGTGTCTATATTTTTACCAGTCAAGTATTGATGATTAGAAATTGATTCTTGTACATAATTTTTAGATGGTTTATTTTTAAAATCTTCAAAATATTTATCGTATAATAAATCTATAGGTCTAACAACTACCATATTTTTTGTAAAGTTTTTATTATTTAATCCTCTAATATGTGGTGGTATAACTATATTTAAAAATTTTTTAGTTTCAGCATCACAACTGTTACTTTCAGAATAAGATGACATAGTAGTTGTACCTTCTAATAAATCATTTAAAAATACAAATAAATCATAATAAGGATTGGGTTGATCAGCAAATTTAATATTGGGATTTGTTGATTTAGATGATTTGGGTAATTCATAATATTTAGGTATTGATGCATGTTCAAAATTAGTTATTTTAATATCGAATCCACTATTTGGTAAATAAAATTTATCATTTCTAAAACCATCATATTCAGTATATGAATCAGATGTCTTTTTTAAATAAACTAAAATATTTTTAAGTTGTAAATTATTATGTCTAAATCCATCAAATTCAGATTGTAAAACTGCTAATGTATGAATAATTTGAAATAATAATGTTTTATAAGAACATTTATTTTGATTCAAGTATTCTTCTAAATTAGTTGTTCTAAAAAAATATTCTCTTAATTGCAAACAACAATTATCTGTAATATCGCCATTTAATATAGCTGATTTAATTTTTTTATTAGAAACATCTTCGTGTGTAAAATGTTCTATTTCTGAAAATTTAATATCACAATTTATAATCGGTAATAATATATGTTTTGTTTTTTTAGCTAAAACTAATTGACTTAATAAATAAGAAAATAACGAATCATTATTAATAGGTGAATTAAATGAATTTGTAACTTTTTCATCTGAATAAAAGCTAACTTTAACATTTACTGGAAATTGATCTGAATATTTTTTTAAAGTAAGTTGATATGTATCTTCATCAAATGATAATAATTTAAATCTCCCATTTAAAATATCTGATTTTGATTTTTCGTAAAATTCTAAATCTTCTTTATTGTCTGGATTAGCAAATGGAATTTTAATATCTTCTAATCCAACCTTGCCTAATGTAATTTTATTAAAAGAAAAACAATTTTTAGAGTTTAGATTATATAAGTAATCATAAATTAAATTAATTTTATCTTCCAAATCGTAATTATTATTTTTTTCTATATTTTCCATAATTATATAATATATATATATTAGATTTTTATATATATTATAAAATTCAAATTTCCAGAACATCTAAATTGTAATTGTAAATATAATCATCATTCTCATTTTTATTATTTAACGTAAATAAATAAATGAGTCTCACAATATAAGCTTCCATATGTATAATATGACGTGTTCCTTGACTTAATCGTTGTTCAAATATAGAAGTAATATCTATAATATGATATTTTAACTTTATATTATCAACCTTTTGTATTAGTTTTACCATTATTTTTCTAATAATCATTTGAGTAGATATATTCGTAATAAATAATATATAAAACTGTTCTCTAATCTTTTTCATTGTACTATATAATTTTTTATTAGTCTTTATTGATGGATCTATTATCATTTCAATTATATTGTCAATCACATATTCCCAGTTCTTTTCATATGTGATACCATATTTATGCATTTCTAATAACCATATTGCATGATTAACTTTATTATCACAATTATTTAATATATCATTTAATTTTATCCAAGGTATAGAAATATTTTCTTTTTGACAAATATAGATTAGTGTTTCTAATATTTGATGGTTTGATGGTAAGGGTACACGTATCATTAAACAACGTGATCTTATAGGTTCAATTATTTTAGAAAGTTGGTCTGATATTAAAATAAATTTGCATGTGTTTGAATATTTCTCCATAGTTCTTCTAAGAGATGCTTGTGCATAATATGACAAATTATCTATTTTATTAATTACAACAACTTTGAATAATTTTCTGTGTTTAAGAATATTTAATGGTTCGGATTTGGCATAATCTTGAATAATTTCTTGTATTAGATATTTATCAAAGCCATTTGAATTTGGTTCAATAATAATATGATGTTTTGATTGTTTAATCATAATTTTAGTTTTGGTGTTGGAATATCCCGGGACTGTGTATTCAACTTCTTTTAATTCTGTACCAGATTTTCCATAAATTTTTTCTAATAATTTATTGACCAAATATTCTTTGCCACAACCACTCGGTCCATAAACAATTAAATGTTGGAAGTTTGAATATCTCCAAGTCCCATATTCTAAGTCATTAATAACTTTATGAAAATCATGTTGTGGTAACTTTATTACTGAATTTACATTTGAATAAATTTGATTATGTGCATCAAAACTTTCAATGATTTTATCAATAATAGTTTGATGACATGTTATATAATTTGAATCATTATAATACTTATCAACTAAAAACATATTATTATAATATAATGAAATTCTTTTAAATAGAATATTTGATTATTCATTTCAATTATAATAAAATAAAAATTGATATTTTATTTTTAATTATAATAATTTCTATTATTAATTGAACTAAACAAATGGAACATGGCAAACATATTAATAATGAAAGACCTAGTTGGAATGACTATTTTAAAGAGATTGTTCAAGTTACTGCGAAGCGAAGTTCTTGTGAAAGATTACATGTTGGATGTATTTTAGTAAAATCTAATCGAATCGTTTCACAAGGTTATAATGGATTTTTACCTGGTTGTGAACATAAATCTATTGTTCGGGATGGACACGAACAATCAACAGTTCATGCAGAACAAAATGCATTATGTGATTGTGCTAAGAGAGGTGTTAGTTGTGAAGGTGCAACTGCTTATATTACACATTATCCATGCATTATATGTACTAGATTATTACTTGCATCAGGCGTAACAAAAATCAAATATATTAATGATTATAATAATGATCTTTTAGTTGAATATTTTTGTAAACAAATGAATGTTGAAATACATCAAATTTAATTTATCTAATAATAAAAATTGAAATTTTAAGTGTATGGTATGATCTTATAATGTTGACAATGACGTTCTCAACAAGTTCGAAAGTAAATACCAAATACTCGTTTCTACCGTTAGGTGAGACGACCGCTTCTTCGTTACAATTAACGAAGAACATTCTCCTTCACAAAGAGGGAGAAGGTGCTTTGGAATCCTTTCCATTGCATTTATTACCTATCTCCAAGTGTTTTCACGTCAGCGGCAAAGATGTCGTTGATATGTTACATGGACTCACAGGCTACATTGTAGTTCCTGTGTACTTGGACAGTTATGGCAAAATAACTGATTTTCAACTCGCTGTTACAGGGTCTTGCTTGCTTTTTGAAAAAGAGTCAGACACATCGGCGATTCGAGAAGTCCATGAAGAGATTGGCTGCGATGTAAAACAAAGTTACATCGTAAATACCCGGAAAGTTCGCGGAAACTATTCGGGTGTTGCTGGATTTGCAAAGGTGTTCATACCATCCTCGACACCTTCACCGGCAGTTCCACCAGCGAAGCCACTCAACTATACCAAGGCAGACGACGATCACCACCGCAAAATCATCGCGTGGTATAACATTCAGAACCCGTCGGATGTCGTCGTGCGTCGCCGGATCGCTTCAACAGACAAGGCAGGTGCGGTTGTTGCAATAATTCCCGTCGCAGACATCATTACCCTCATTAACCGTCTATTTTAAACTATTACTATTACTTTACTCCCCGTTTCGTTAAACACACAACATTTTCGCTTATTTTAAAAAATTGATTTTTATATACAAAAGAATATATTAATTATTAATAATGGCTAATAATGACTTTATTTATGGATTATTTGGTGGTTTTACTGGTACTTTAATTTCACATCCATTTGATACAATTAAAACACGTATTCAATCTAATACAGTTCCTACAATTAAACAAGCAGTTTTAATGAAACGTTTGTACTCTGGTATAACACCACCATTAGTTGGTATTATGTTAGAGAAAAGTATTGTTTTTGGATTTTATGAAAAGGCAAAACAACAAGGACTAAATAATTTTACAAGTGGTTTAATTGGTGGTTTTATGAGCACAGTTATTGTAACACCAGTAGATAGACTTAAAATTAATTATCAAAATAATGAATTAAAATTAAATTCACTCCAAACAGTAAAACAAGTTTTTAATCCAAAAAATTTATACAAAGGTTTTACCCCAACAATTTTTCGGGAAACACCTGGTTTTGGAATTTATTTTTCAGTTTATAATCATTTGGTAAATAATTATAACCAAGAAAATAATTTGGCAAAAACATTTTTATTTGGTTCATTGAGTGGATTTACGGCTTGGATTTTTATCTATCCTAGTGATTTGATTAAAACTAATTATCAATCTGAACATAATGGTAATTTATCATTATCACAAACTATTAAGAAAATTTATAATACTCCTAATACATCTAATCAATTTATTAATCCATTTAAGAATTTTTACCGTGGATTTGGATTAGCTATTTTACGAGCAATGCCATTGCACGGTGGTGTATTTCTTGGTTATGAATTATCCAAAAAATATTTGGATTTTCAAAATACTAAACCCAAAAAAGATTTTGTTTATTAAATATTAGAAAAATTGAAAATAATACAAATTATTTTTTGATTACCAATTATTTAATGAAAATTAAAGAATTATCGAGCAAATATGAAACACTACTAGATACCAGTGTAACAGTTAGTGGTTGGGTATTATCAGTACGAACACAAAAAGATTTATCTTTTATTAAACTAAATGATGGTTCTGATGCTGCTGGTGTTCAATTGATTGTGGAAGGTGTTTTGGCGCAAACACTTGAACGAGTAAATATAGGTACTAGTTTAACCGCGACTGGACTTTTAGTCAAGTCCCCCGCAGCAGGACAAACATATGAAGTTCGTGTAAATGATATTAAAGTACACGGATATGCTCAATTAGATGAATATCCTCTATCCAAAGGTAAACTACCATTGGATTATCTTCGTAACTATCCTCACTTTCGTGCACGTACGTCAACATTTGGTAGTGTATTTCGTATCAAGTCAGGTATTAGTCATGCAACTCATAATTTTTTCATGGAAAAGGGGTTTAAACATATTAACCCAAACATTATTACAGTAAATGAATGTGAAGGTGGTGCTGGTGTTTTTCAATTAACAGAACATGATATTTCAGATCATTCAAAATTGCCAACTTGCGGACCTAATAAACATGATTGGACTAAAGATCATTTTGAGCGGGCTGCATATTTAACTGTTAGTTCACAACTATCTCTTGAAGCATTGGCATGTTCATTGGGTTCAGTATACACAACAAACAAAAGTTTTCGTAGTGAACATTCACTAACTAGCAAACATCTAAGTGAATTTGAACATTTAGAAATTGAAGATACATTTATTACAATTGATGAACTGATGCAAGTTGGTGAAGATTATATTAAATATGTTGGTCAATATTTATTAGATCATCATCTTGATGACATTAACAATCTTGGTAAATTTGTTAGTAAGGGATTACTTGAACGTATCCAATCAATTGTTAAAGCAACGTTTGTGCGAATTAAATATTCGGAAGCTATTGAAATTCTAAAACAAGCAAAAACTTTATCAAAACAAGTAGTGTATGGGGAAGACTTGTGTTCTGAATATGAAAATTATTTAACAGACCATTTTAAAGGACCAGTATTTGTTTCACATTGGCCAATTGCAATTAAAAGCTTTTACATGAAACAATGTGATGATAAAGTAACATGTGAAAACTTTGATTTGTTAATGCCATACAAAGTTGGTGAATTAATTGGTGGTTCTATGCGTGAAGACGACTTGGATAAAATGCTTGATATTATGAAACAAAAAGGTGTAAGTCCAGAACCTCTTCAATTCTATCTTGAATTACGTAAATTTGGAACTGTCCCACATGGTGGTTTTGGATTAGGTCTGGATCGGATGTGCATGTTATTTACTGGTATGGAAAGTATTAAAGATGTTGTAGCATTTCCAGTATTTTACAAGAATTGTACTTATTAGTCATTACTAATAATTGTTATTTTATAAAAAAATTGATACAATAACATATTATACGTATAATTGTATATATTTAATGTCTGTTAAATTAGAAGCTTTAGATCAACAAGTTGTTGAATACCTCCATAAATTATGGAATAGTCCAGAAAAAGTATTAGTTCCACAAGATGGTACTAACTCGTCTGACTCAATCGACTCGACTACAACTACTACAACTAATCAAATCAAACAATCTAATTCATTAATTCAATCACTCATTGATATTAATGCAATTAATGGAACTGTTCAAACTGATCAAACTGATCAAACTAATCAACCTGATCAATTTGTATCTGATATTGCAACTAGTACTGATACCGTTCCTGATACCGTTCCTGATACCGTTCCTGACGCTGTTTGTCCTGAAATTGGTGAAACAGTTTCAGATGAAGTTTCTCATCAAGATTATACTGATATGCCACCACTACTAAATAGTGATGGTACAGTGTATGTTTCTGATAATGAAGTAACTACTGTTAATAATATGACTACAAGTAGTGATAGTGATGATATGCCACCATTAGTTAGTGTAGATAATTGTCTAACTGATCACGATCATGATCTTGACCATGAACTAAATAATTCAAATAATATTGATTCAGAAGTTGATTCATTTGAATTAGATGTTACCGATAAACCTAAATTTAAGAAACAAGTAAAAGAAAATTTACGGAAAATTCGTGAAATTGGATTTAGAGTTTATCAAAATGTTGGTTTGGAAAAAGAAGTAAATCTAGTTACAAAATCAGTAACTGACGATGATATTAATAAAGTCTATAATTTTAAAGTTGCATCTGGTTTAACTAAAAAGGGACTTATGAACGATATTAGTCGTTGTACAATTTTTCCAAAATATAAATCAGGAGATGTAACTAAACCAGAAAACTTTCGTTACTTGGTAAATCATCATAATACCGTAAAAATCTTGGACCGAATTTGGTGTATGGAAGTTATTACCAAATGTGGACAAAATTTACCAGATAAAAATATTTATCGTGCAACATTAGTTAAATCATTTAATGGTGCTATTATCAATACTGCTATTGAAAATACAAATTCAACTGATTCAGTTGTACTTTTAGATATTGAAAAAGCATTTGACTCATTAGATTGGGATGTATTAGAAGATTTACTAACAAGTAATCTAACCCGTAAAATCAATAAAGAAACAGCAACAGAACTTGTTAGTCAATATATGACAATTGTTAAAAATAGAGAATTATATTATAATAATCATCTAATTCAAATTTCAAAAGGTATTTCAACAGGTCTACCAAGTTCTAATCTAGTATTTACACTAGCACTAGAAGAAGTTATTTTTAGATGGTTCAAGAAAACATCTTTTGCAAATAACAAAGAATTTAAAATGGTAGTATATGTTGATGATATTTATATGAATATTATTGATAAATCAAAATCAAATTATATAATTAATAGTTTAATTGATTATTTAGCATCATATAAATTAAGTGTTAATAAATCAAAATCAAAAGCTTGTGATAAATTAAATGTAGATATTCCAAATAAATTAAAACCAACAGATTATTATCTAGGTATTCCATTTACTCGAGATATTAAATTATATGGTCAATTAATTTTAAGAGAATATCAATTAAATAAAGCTAATTTATCATGGTCTGAGATTTATAACAAGTTAGCTTCAGAAGAAACATCACATGAAGAAAAGAGTGCAATTGGAGGATTTATGAATTATAAATTAAGACCATTCCTTGATTTTAGTGATGAAACAAAATCTAAACGAGATGTGATTAAACAATTTATTTTTGATAATTATGTAGTTAATGAAATTAATGAAAATAATAATATTAAGAAAATGTGTTATTATACAACTGTAGCAATTCTACTAGTTGCTCTGTTTGCAGTAACATTTCAAACTTTAAAACATTGAATTTAAATAATTCAAATAAAAGTTGAATATTAAAATAATTACTTTATAAATTATAATATTAATAATAATAATAAATAAATGATTCAGGTTATAAATAGTTATCATGTTGATTATTGGGCAAAAAATAAAATTATTGATTGCAGTAGTATAATACCCAATAACCAATTAAATATTTCATTTGATGACTCCAACCTAACCATTCAAGACGACTTAACCGACCTAACTGATCTAGCCGAACTAGCCGATCTAGCCGAACTAGCCAATCAAGCCGACTTAGAAAATCATTTATTTAGATCTGAATTTGATACTAATTGTATTGTTAAAAATTATTACAAGTCTGATATTAATAATTTGAATAGAAAAGAAAAATTGAATAATAATTATAAAAATTTAGAGTCTAATATAGTAAATGAGTCAAACTATAAATTTAACGAATCAAAAGATATTGGAGATTCAAAATTTAATAAATCAAATAGAAAACGAACCAATATTGAAGATAAATATCGAAAAAGAAACGATAGAATCGAAATTATACCTGATAGAGTGTTTATTAAACAACCAACCAATAAACATATCAGTTTATACCAAAAAACTGATACCAGTATCAACAAAAGAACAATGCAGACATTGCCAAAGAATAGCAGGATACATGAGTTTGAATCAAGAAAAAGAGTTGTATTGTTGGATACATTCACAAGACCTAAATTAGGTTGAAAAAATTGAAATTAGCGTGTATTCTATCAAGTTTTTATTTATTAATGAAAAAACTAAAAGAGCTTAACAATCTACATAATGTATTTGTAGATGCAATAACAGATTTAGATCTAAAATTGCAAGCACAACTTAAAAAAATTAAACAAGAATATCAACATAATGTAACAGATGAGAAGATCAAGCTTTTATTAGCAATATGTAATGGCGAGGGTTTAGATTTTGATAAACTTAAAATAAAATATTTAAAATCCAAAGAACTAAACCATGTTTCAAAAGAAGAATCAACAAAAGAAAGTGATATTATAGAAGAAGATTTACTTGATAAAATTGTAATAGACGGTCAAGAATATTATTATGAACCAAAAGAAAAAGGAATTGTATATGATATGAGTTCCAAACCAGTTGGTATATTTAAAAATAACAAAGTTATCTTAAATTAATTAATTGAATAAATCTTAAAACTGATTTTTTAGACCATTTATATTTACTTGTAAATTTATTTATATTTTCATCAGATAGTTTTTGATTTTTAAAAGTATCTATAAATTCAAGTAAATCCGAATAACCTCCTAATAATAGGTTTCCTTTAGTATTAAATTTATTTAAATAAATTTGTGGAAATGTATTAATTTGTTCTGTTTTATATGTTTCTTTTTCAGATTGAGATACCCATGTTGCTTGATTTGGAATATTATGAATTTTAATTAAATTATCTGCAGCAATCGAGTATGAACAACCTTCTAATAAAATACATTTAATAAAATAATTACTCATTATAATAAATAATATATTTAATAAATTTTATATTAAATATAATTAAAGATTATTTTCTATTTTCAACTAATAATGACTGGAGGATTAATACAATTAGTAACTACTGGTATCCAAGATTCCCCAATTATTGGAAATCCAGAGATTACTTTTTTTAAAACAGTGTATAGACAACATACAATGTTTTCATTATGTCAAAATGAGAGATTTATAGGTAATTTAGATTTTAATAAAGAATCTACAAAAATCTTGGAGAAAAATGGTGATTTACTTTATAATCAATATTTTAAATTAGAGATACCATATTTTGATATTGTTAAAAAATCAATCAATACAGAAGTTGTTGATTTTGGATATAATATTAATGAGTTATCGGTGAATTACATGAATGATAATTGTTTGGTGTTTTTATATAATGATTCATGGTATATTGTTCCTGAAAATTTATATAATTTGTCATCATTTGATAGTATAATAAATCAAATTGATGCATCTTTATTAGTACCAGAGTTATTACCAGAATATATTAAAATATCAAATGTTGGACAATATGCTAATTATTATCAAATAAAAGATAATGAATTATCATCAGTAATTAGTATTTTAAGAGTGACATCTAACTTTTTTGAACAATTCTGGATTGATTATGTATCAAAAACCGATGATATTAATATGTTAAATACATTAATTACTATTAAGAGTGATTATGCAAGCTTGAATAAAAATTTAAAATATAGAATATTAAATTTATTTTTCTCCAGAAATTTTTCGAAGAAAAATTTAAACTATTATTATTTTGGTTTTAATACAGGTCAAGTAGATTCAAGTTTAACACAAGTTGAAAAAACAGAAACTGAAAGATATTTTGAATATTTAAATTCATTTGATATTGCTAAAAATAATAAGGAATATTATGATATTGATATAGCATATAATTATTGTGTATCAAATTTTCTTAATTTTGATGATTATAAAAATAATATATTACCATATAATTCTTTATTAATTTTATTAATCTTAAAATTATTATATTCTTCGCCAAGTTTAAATTTTTTATTTTGGAAGAAATATAATTTGGATAGTAATAATGAAGTTAAACCAAATATTAAAATAACTGAAACTAACTTGGGTAGTGAATGGAAAGCACAATTTGATAAATATTTAGAAGAAACTATTGGTAAATATGATATTAAAAATCATATTTTTGAGCAATTACAAAATAAATATTATTTCGTAGAAGAACAAATTAATGGGATCTTTGAAAATTTAGAATTAGATAATCCTAAAGAATTATATATTAAATTAAAAACTATAATGAATCGTTTTTATAGTATTCCATATTATCAATTAAATTTTAATGATTATTATTTATCAACATATTATGGAAAATTACCTGAAAATATGACTGAAAATGATGTTGATGTTAATAGTTTATATCTAAATGATAATTATGATTATTTGTTAAATAATGAAACAACTAATTATCCATTATTAATTAATAATTTAACAAAGTTAGATTTAACAAATGAAATGAATAATATAACACCTATTGATATCCAAAATATTTATGGTATTATTGCTCAAGAAGTTATTAATTTAAATTTTAATACAACTTATTTGAACAAAAGTTTAAAATCCTTTTTTATTTTATGGAGAAATTGTGTAATAACACGATTATATAAAAGATATTTGGAAACATATGAAGAAAATAAAACAAATGGATCGTTATTTGATATTGGAAATGATGCTCGTAAATTAACTTTTTATCATTCATTGTTTCCATCATCTATGTATTTTTACGATGATTTTAAAAATTCATTTTATGAAATGTTTTATAAAAATAGTTGGTTAGGAAATTGGAGTTATGATATTGGTAAATTTATTAAAATAAAAGAAAATATTTTTAATGTTGATGTTGAAGATTTATCATTAATTAACGAATCATCTAATAAAAATTTTAATAAATTAGAAATATCAAATAAATATACATACCAATATTATATTGATCAACAAGATACTAACTATATTAATAGTGTCAAAAATTATAATATGGAAGATACAGATAATTATGGAAAACATAACTTTAAAAAAATAAAATTAAATATTGAAACAAATGACTTGTATGTTAAATATGATAATTTTTATGACAAAAATAGTATTATTACTTTATTTATCAAACAAATGGACCAAAAACTTGATATTACTCAAGTAATATTTGATGGCATTGAATATAATATTCAAAAGAATGAAAGAAATTTTAACAGTTTATACTTGGTATTTAAAAATGTTAAAATAAATTATAATAATTCACTAAAAAAATTGAGTAATATCTATCATCAACCAGGTGCTACATTAGATTTAAAATACTTAAATTTAACTATTAATGTTACATATAAAACTTATTTACCTGCTATTTGTTTTTCAAATAATAAATATCCAAACTTTAATGTTAATAAATATTATCTACTAACTAAATTTGAAAACAATGAACCAAATATTTTAAATATTAAAAATAATAAAATAACAATTGATAACACTATAATTAACAATGATAACATAAAGGTATTAACAATTAATTATTTAGATTATAACAATAAATTAATTGCTCCACCTAAATTATCTGGTTTAGTAGAACCATCTGATGATTTAAATTCTTTAGATATAGGTAAATATTTATATAGAGTATCATATTATTCATCAACAGCAGAATCAAATACAAGTGAACCAATTGAAATTAAACTAACATCTGAAAATAATATTATTAAATTTATTGTTCCTGTTTCTGATAACTATTCAGTTATTGGTAGAAAAATTTATAGAACACGTGCAGACTCTCAAAAATTTTATTTATTAGTTAATATTAAAAATAATGTTGATACATCATTTATAGATAATATTAATAATGATATTTTAGGTATTGGGTACGTATTTGATAATAATACTAATAATATAGAAATACCAGAAACTAATAATAAAACAACCAAACAAATTATTAAATTAGTACCTAATGGTGATTTATTCACTGTAACTGATTTAAATGATAAAGAAATTATTTTACCAATTACCTACGAATTTATTAAAGATATATATATTGAAGAAATAGATTTTTCTGGAAATAATAATGATACATTAAAAGTTATTCAAAATAATTGTTATACAATTAATAATGGTAAAATAACAATTAATAAAATATCAGCTACTGTTAATGATAAAACAGCAACTTTAGATGGTTATTATATTGTAAATGAGTCGGGTGATAAACTATATCAAAGAAATAATGGAATATGGACATTACAAAAAAATGGTATTTTTCTACTTAATATTTTAGATCAAGATTATATTTTAACACATAATAATAAATATATTGTTGTTAATGTTAATGGATCTTTTGATATAATTAATTCAAATGATTTATATTCAAATTATCTATATTATTTAGTTGATTCTAAAAATTATAAAGATTCTTGTAAATTAGTAGTTTCAAATCAAGTAGTACCTTTTCAAACAGTACCATTTGTAGTCATAAATAATAATACAATAAATATGGAAACAATACAATGTTATTATTATATTACATTTTATAATACCATAACTAAAAATGAATCATTGCCATCAAAAAAAATATATTATTATAATTCAGAAAAAGATATTAAAATTACTAATTTTTCACCTATTTATGATAAAACATATAATTCCTGGAATATTTATCGTACAAAAACAAATTTTAATAATGTTTTTTATTATGTTGGAACATTAATACAATCAGAAAATAATATATTTATTGATAATATTCCCGATTCACAATTAAATAAAGTCTATAAAGAACCAGAACTAAATATTACAAGACAAATAAATCAAGATTTGATAAATCGTCCTACTTTAAAACCAGAAATAATTACAACAAATACAAATAACAATTCTGGAATATATAAATATGTAATTACATATTATAGTAAATTGGCATTAGAAGAAGAAGAAACTTTACCAAGTGATATCAATAGTATATACACATCTGAAATAATATCAAAAAAATTGGAAACATCTGTAAAAATTAAATTACCAATTTCAAACGACATTAGAGTAACAGGTAGAAAAATTTATAGAACATTGAAAAATGAAAATGACTTTAAATTAGTAAATATAATTATGAATAATACGCAAGAATATTATATTGATAATACCCCAGATAATTTACTAAGCGACTCATTAGATTTTACAAAATTAAATACTAATGCTAATAAAAAAGAATATGTTATATTAAAAATTAAAATAAATGATTTTGCACCAAATTTAAATAATTTTATTAGTCATAGTTCAGATATTAATTTTTTTAATAATAAACAATTATCTGATTTATCTGATTACATATTTAATAAACCATTTATTATGTTATTTAATAATTCATCAAGTAATATTTTTACTGATTCATATGATATTATTAATTCATTTAATACAAGAAATATTTATTTTTATAATATTCCATTTAAAATTAATGAAACTTCTACAATTTTACTTAATGATGAAAGTGTAACTTATTTATTACCAATATCTACCCAACAATTTTTTGTAAAAGAAATTAATGAAAAATATTATTCAATTAATAATATATATAAACCAGTTGAAACAAATGAAATAATACAAACTAGATTTAATCCATCATTTGACGAATTTAATTTAACAATGGATTTTTTAAATAATAATTATTATTCAGATATTTTTATTGATAATGTTGTTGAAAAATTAGATATTATTATTGATACAAATTCTGATTATAAAAAAATTATTAATGTGATTGATCAAACTAATAATAAATATATTAATATTTTTACTGATTTATTAAAAGAATCAAATTATAATTTATATGGTTTTACATCTAGATTTATATTAATTAATTTAGTAAACTTGAATAAAATACCTGGTATAAATGGTAACCAATTAATTAATTATGATTTATTATCATATTTAAATCTAGATTATTTGTCGTATTCACATAATGCATTATCAAATAGAATAATTCCAAATATAAAATTAAAATCAAATAAAAATCTATCTATTTTATCCTCAATATATCAATCATATAGTTCAAATAATAAAATTTCAAATAATCTAAGTGAATATCTTAAAGGGGTTAATATCTTTTTTAATAATCATATTGAATATGTAAATAAAAACTTGGACTATCTTAATATATCAGAACCAAATAATTATAAAGAGGAATTGTTATCTTTAGATGAAATACAACAACATAAAATTAATAATTTTTATGATTACAAAGGAACAGAAAATAAAATAACATTGTTACATCCAATAATTGATTCAAATATTCATAAAATTAAAATAAATTATCAAACAGATAAACCTGTAATTATAAATAATTTTAAACTTGATGAAAATGATCAAACTATTATTATTACACCAGATTACAAAAAAAATATAAAGCCGAATAATTATTATGATTCAAAATTTATCGTAGAAAATATAAAACAAAATACACAAACAAAATTTAATTATATGGGTATTTTAAGTATTGGTATTGATAGTAAATATAATTTTAATGATACATATGTAATAAATTCAGGTTCAACATATTTTAAATTTGATGATGATAAAATTTATAATGCAAATTATAATTCAAGTTTAGGACGTTATGAAATAGGTAATAATATATATGAAAATAAATCAGAATTATTAGATTGTTTACAAATTAATCCAGTTGAAATGAAATTTAGTAGTCAAAATAATAAAACCTATGAATTAATTAATCTTGTTAAAAAATTTGGTTCAGTACAAAACTTTTATAAAGTTAAAATTTTTTGGGAAAATAACGAAAAAGAAATAACAGCAGATGTTGGTAATATTTATATTACATCTTTTACTAATAATTATATAATTCATATGGATAAATTATTTGTAAATAATAACAATAAATGGGAATATGCTGAACCAGGAATATATTATTTGAATTCTAATATTATGAACTATAATAAACAATATGTAAGAATTATATCTGAAGGAGATATTGTTATGTTTACAAAATTATCTAAATCAATTGAAACAATATTTTATATTAATGAAACTAATATTAATGGTTATTATGAATATGTTAATGATGATTATGGTTATTTATATATAATGTATCCTGAAGAATTATTTTTTAATAATAATAACATTATGTATCAACTAAATAAATCTGATTATAATTCTTGGGAATTTACAAAAAAAATCAAAAATTATTCAATTGAAATATTCAAAAAAGTTAATTATAAATGTGAAAATTTAAATTTACCAAACTTCAAAAATTATATTTATAAATTTGGAAATAAATTTCATGAAATGTCGGATACTATTGAAATTTTTACTGGTACAAATATAGATGGTATATATTTTAATATAGATGATAACGATAAAGAAATATATCAAGATATTAAAATTACTCTTGTTAATAACATGTCAGAACCTACTAATAAACAAATAAACACATTTATATTAAATTTATCAAATAATACATTTTATAAAGCCATTGAAGTAACAAATGATAAAACCAAAACTAGTGAAATTAAATGGGATAAACAAGTATCAGGATATTTTCATATTTTATCAGAAAATAGTTTTTATAATGATACTTATTACAAAATTCTATCTGATGGAAAAATTATTAAAAATTCAATTAATATATATGAAAAAGAAGAATTTATCAAAATAATAGCAAATTATGGAAATCCATCAACAACACCTGTAACAATTAAAGAAAAATATTTAATATTTGATAATAACTTGTATGTTAAAATAAATAATTCATGGATTTTAGTTATATATGGATATTTTTATATTAGTTCTAATATTGAATTATTTAATAATAAATATGTTCAAATTTCTATTAATTCTATATTAAATGATAATATAAATAATACATTGATATCAAATGGTAATGTTTTTGGTAAAATTAATAAATTGTCTGCATTAAATAGTAGTTTAGAATTAGAACCTTATGAAGGATATTATATAATTGACAAAAAGTTATACAATTTTAATCATGATATATCTCAATGGGTACTACAAACATCTGGAACTTATAAATTAATATCAAATAATAGTTATTATAATAATAAGGATGTAATTATTGAATCAGATGGAACAATTAGAATTATTAGTAATTCAATCACTATTTATGATTCTACATTTAACAGTTCTAATTTTATAAATATTACAGCCAATTATTATGATATAATAAACAAAAATCCAATAATTAATAGATATGTAATAAATAACGATAATTTATATATTGGAAAAAAAATAGGTTGGCAAAAAGTTGTTAGTGGTAATTATTTTATTTCATCTGATATTAATATATATGATCAAAAATATGTTCAAATTAATTTGGAAGGAATAATTAAAATCATAAATACCTTTAATAATATTAGAGTAAATGATGGTAATATAAATGGTAATGTTATTAATAAAGAGTATATAATTGATAATAATATATTATATTATGGTTATAATCAAAAATGGGTTCAAGTTATTTCTGGTAATTATTTTATTAAATCATCAAATTCTAACTATAACAATAAAAATGTTCAAATTGTTCCAGTAAATAAATATAATAATTCAAACTTGCAAATAATTACAAATACATTATATGATCCAATAATAAATAAAGTGATATGTGTTAAGAAAAATCCATTTATAATTAAAAATAATGTAATTTATTCATACCATAATGATTTTGATTACTCTAAACAAATATTACAAACAGATCCAAATAATTTTGTTTTATTAACTAACTTAACATCTGAACCAAACAGTCATTATATGTTAGAAATTAAAGATATAGAATCCAAACAAATACCAGAAGGTAATTATTATTGTTGGATACTAAATAAAAACTATTTAACTCTAATTTCTTATCAAGTTAATATGGATATAGATGGTATTGGTAATATTCAATTTAATTCAGAAACTAAATTACCAACCAACTCATACTATATGATTAAATATAAAGATAACTCTTGTATTTATTATTATTCAAATAATAGTTTTGTGCAAGTATACCAAGATATTAAATATTATAATATTAGAAATGTAAATATTGATCAGATATTTTTAATTGATAATGGTTTATTTAATGTTAAAATGAAACAATTACTTAAAATAACTAAAACAAATAAATCATCTGAAAATTTTATTACAAAAGAATTAGTTAGAGATATAACAGAATTCAAATTTGATTATGAAAATATTGATAATTTGTATTATGATTCGGATTTTATCAAAGATCAATTTAATATCAAATATTGGAACGATAATAATATAGGTTTAGTTGGTAATAATGAAATATTTGCTATAAATTGTTTACAAGTAAAATCAAATAAAATGAAAATATATAGTCCTGTTGTTGTTAAAAAATTCGAACCATTTGATATTCCAAATTTATTATTTTATATTAATCTTTCTAATTATAATTTAATCAATCCTACTCAAATACAAAATTATTATGATTATAATTATAGTACGTATCAAAAATCACAAATAGCAATTTATATTAATAATTTATATCTTAATGGTACAACATTAGCAGAAACAATTATTATTGGTAAATTAAATATTAATGAATCAAATACAGATTATTTCAAATCATTAAATCCAAATTTAGAAATAGATAATGTAACTAAATTAATTAGTATTAGAAAAGGTTACGATATTACATCAACTAATTTTTCAATTCATTTATGGAAAATTGAAGCAATTAAAACAACAGAAGAAATATATAACATATATATATGGACTATATTTAGTAATGATTTAACAACAATTAATAACTATTTAACATTAAACACAAAAAAATATAATAATATGGGTATTAATACAAATATTGGTATTTCTGAACCATTATATACAGATATTAATGGAAATTTAACAATACCTGGTTTTGGTCAATCTCATTATTTATTAGGAGGATTACCAAATATATTTATTCAAAATTCAAATGATTATCAATTAATTTTAAATGATCAAGAACGTGAAATAGGATATAAATATTATTCTGATACTAGAGATGTTGATACAACAAATAATATTTATCAAGTTAAACAGTTAGATTATAATATGTTACATAATATTAAACCAACAATTGATTTATGGACTAATAATAATTCTAATACAATACCAACATCATCAGAAGTATATTCAAGTGCAAATATTTTTATAATCACATATAATATTAAATCAACAAATGAGAAAAATATAGTAGTATTTTTAAAATCTGAATTTAATATGTTTGTAAAATTAACTAACAATTCAGATATTTATAATATTTCTACATATTTTTCAATAGATTTTCCACAATTTATAAATAATAAAATAATACTAACAAAAAAAATTAACAGTTTATACTTGATTACTAATTACAAAAAATTATTATTAGAACCAGGTGAAATCATTGTATTAGATTCTAATTATTTTTATGTTGAAGGATTAAATGTATTTAATGATTATTATGAATTAACGTTGATAAGAAGTGGGAAAACATTAAGAAATATTTATAATGGTTATTATACAATTGGAAATTATTTAAGAAAAGATAATAATATTATTCCAGATATTTCCTATCAAAATCTAACAACTTTTTATTCAAGTAAATTATTATCATATGGGGATATATATTATTCAAATATAAAATCTAAATTAGTAGTTTCTGATAACATACAAACTTTATCAAATGTCAATTTATTTAATGAATCAAACCTTAATGTTAAACTATTATATAATTCTGGTAATTTATTTTTGTTTGACAATTTTATTAAACTTAAAATATTAGACAAAATAATGTTTAATGACGAAATTTATGAAATAATTAATATACGCGATTGTCAAATATTTTTAAATAAACAATTTTTATTAGAAAACAAATACGATAATAAATTTATTAATTTTACATTACCATATCAACCTTTTATTACCAAATATATAAATATTGATTCTGATGGTAATATATTATCAGAGTCTATACCAAATAATCAAACTATAATATATGACTATTTAGATAGTTTAATTCAAACTATTACTGTTACTATCGACGATACTGGAGATATTCTAACATCTGAAGTTTTATTAGATAAGTATGTTATTAATGAAAACACGCTTTATTTTGGTGATAATAATGGTTGGGAAAAAGTATCAGTTGGTATTTATTTAATTATATCAGATGGTTCTGATTATAATAATAATTATTATTGGATTGATGTTAATAACCAACTTAATTTATTTAAAAATATAGAAGTAAACAATCAAACTAGCTTAAACGTAAAAGATGTAGATCAAGATTATATTATTTATAAAAATAGTTTATATACAAAGATAATTACAAATAATCAAGTATCATGGAAAAAACAAACATCTGGTTATTTTTATATTAGTGATTCAAATATTGAAGAATATGTAGATGAATTAGTTACAATTAATGAAAATGGTAATATAATAATTTGTACTCCTAATTTATTTACTGTTACAAATAATAAAATAGATATTAAATTAATTAAATTATTTGGACAATTTGATTCCGGTTATAAATGGGTTAGAATATGGGAAACCAATTATAAATCACAATTTGAAAATTTATTATATATTCCTGAAAATTTATCAGTTAATGATTATGAATTTAATTCTAATTATCCAATTAAAATAGAAACAGAATATGATTCACAATCTAATAGTTTTAAATTATTAAATGATTTATCATTATTATCCAAATATAAATTTAATTATTCACAACCTGTCCAAGTATTAGGAACATATAATTATATAAAATCTATTAATATTGATAAACAAACTAATATTATCTACATAAGTTTGATTAATAACATATTATTTAATCCAGACAATCTGCAAGATATTCAAATTCATATGATTATTTCTCCACAAATAATTAATGAATACGAACACTTTTCACAATTAAAATTCAAATTTAATTCAGCAATACAATCACATAATTATAATGATTTGAATGGAAAAACTATTAATGTGTTAAGATATATTATAAAAAATGATAATTTAGTATTTACTCAAAAATATATAAATAACAAAGAAATACAATTTACATATGGATTATCAATAGCTGAAAATGAAAAATTAAATGAGATACAAAACATAATAAATGGTGAAAAATACGAAAGTATTTATTTTTATAATAATAGATCATTAAATTCAGATGGTACAATTGATGCATTTGATACATTAATCGGTTCTTGGCATCAAGTGTATGAAAAATATTTAGATTTTGATAATGTACACTTGGCAAAAATAATATATCCAAACAAAATTAAATTATTTACCCAAATTCAACCATATTTTTATGATTTTAGCTTGGATAGAATGTTTGGAATTAAAGTTAATAAAACGGGTGAATTTATATACAGTTCTTTGGTTATTACAGAATCTCGTAAAATGATTGAAATTAATGAAAATGTTGTTGAAATAATTAAAAAATATAATGTGAGATTAGTTGGTATACCAAATATAACTAATGGAAAGTATTATCAAGAAATAATATTTACTAACAATTCTACTATATCTGAACCAGTAAATTATTTAATTTATTCAACAATATATTTAGATGATAAATTAGAAAAAGAATATTCATTTATTTATGATGAAAATGATAAAAAATATTTTATAATATCAGATGAATATTTAGTAAATAACATTAAATATATTTATACTAAAAATATTAACTACATGATAAGTTCAGAAGGTGATACTATTAAAAAGAATATGTTATTAGAAGATCCATCAATCGAATATTATATTAAATCAAAAAATATTAATACAGAATTATTAATTAATAATATTTCATTATCAAAAATAAATCCAAATAATACAAATTATTATTACAAAAATATAGATGATACTATAAATTTTAAGTTAACAAACAATGAAAATTATAAAATCGGTTCAAATTATAATAAAGTGTCAAATATAAATCCACTAAATAATGTTTTTACTTCTACTAGTTCTGTTGATATTGATGCACTTGAAAATTCTAATCAATTTGTTAAAACAGTATTATACATAGAAAATCCAATTGATATATCCAATATTGTAGATTCTGTTAGATTATTTAATAATGTTAAACAATTAAGAACCAAATTATTAAGTAATAGCCAGATTGATACTTCTGTTATATTAAATTATGTAAAATCTTGGAAGGCATGGTCTATTTTATCTACCCTATCTATTAATAAAATATCACAAGTAGTTAATTTGGTTTATTTATCATGGGATTCATCTAGTCAAAAAGTTATTAAAACAACAAACCCTACAAACATAAAATATAGTTATTTAACTAATAATGAATTAAATATGTTATCATCATTTTTAGAATCAATTAACAAGTCGAATGTTACTAAATCAAATTTTATTACTATGAAAAATATAATTGAACCATTAATTTTTAATAATTTAATAAATTGGATATCTCACCCATCATTTTTTCTAAATGTTAAAGATAATATTAATGAAGTACTAAAATATTCGGGTTATGATGTTTATTTTGATGGGAATAATATTTTATTTAATGATGACACTAATACAAAATATATTACAATTGATGAACAAAAAGAAATAACTAATTATATTTCTAATGAATTTACATATGATGAAAAATTAAATATAGTATATCGTTCAACTAATTCATATAATAATATTAGTAAACAATTTGGAAATTGGATTAACAAAATTAATAGTAAAGATATCAATGAACAAAATTTTGGTGTATCAGTTCATAAATTATGTAGATATTTAGTTGTATTAGGCGATCAATTAAAAGAATTAATGAATTATTTAGTAAAACCATTAACTGACACACCAGAATATGTCTATAATAATCCAATTAAATTCCTGATTAACAAATTATGGGAAAAATATAATAAAACTAATAAATTAATTAAACTTAATAAAGAATTTACAGATGATATTGTATTGAAGTTTGATATAAAAACAATTGATAACATATATTCAAGTATTAATTATTTTAATAATTTATCAATAGGTTTTAATGGAAAATATAGCAAAAATAGATTTATAGAGTTTTATTACAATTCTGATTCAGAATTTAATATTACTAATATTAATATTGAATATCCAAATATATCTACATCAATAACTCCTGCAAGAAAATTAATTACAAAATCTGTCTATCCATATACACTTAATTTTTCCAACAATGAAATAATACCAAATTCAAAGTATTCTATTGATTTTTTAAATGGAGAAAATATTACGACTGATATTATTATTGATAACCCTACAATTAATCCAAATCAAATAAGTTTTTATTCTGAAAATAACATTAAAACAAATGATTTTTTTGTGGTTAAACAAACAAATGAATTTACAATTAATAATACTATATTATTGGGTCATCATTTTATTGTGAAATTTAATGATTATATTAATAATAATTATATCGACCAAATATATTATAGAACATATGACTTACCGATTATTAAGAAAAATTTAGAGGCCGTTAATTTTGTAATTCCATATGATAATAATGATTATGACGAATTAAGTGGATTAGCTTTTAATGATTTATTAGAATTAAGAAGTATTGTACTAATTAAAAATAAAACAACAATTGGAGATAAACATTATTTAAATTTTTATAACCTCAAATTTAATTTTATTAATGGTAAATCATTATTAAAAACGACTAATAAAACTTATTTATTAATGGAAGAAGAATTTGAAACTCATACTAAATTTTATATAATTGATAATAATATTCCAGACTTTTCAGAAAATCCTGTTATTATTACTCTTGTAAATCCATATTCTATTACCAATATGAACGAAATTTTATATAGATACAAATTATCATCTCAATTTAATAATTCAATATATTTACCAGAAAATGAAAATTTAATTGTACCTTTAGAATTTAAATTAAAAAATTCAAAAACTAATGTTGAAATAACCCCATGTAAAATAAGTTCATTGGGAGATAATAATTTAATATTTTATTTTATAATTGATGATTTTAATATTATTAAAACTAATAATGGTTGGGATAAAATAATTCAAGTTAAAAAAATAGATCAAAATATGGTAAATCAAATTGAAAATATATATACAGAAGATGAATACTTGTATAAATTTACATATCAAATACCACAAACTACAACTACCAAAATATTTTTATATACAACTGGTGATATAGATATTCCTAATGGTATTTTTGAACCAATTAATAATCAAAAATTAAAAACATCAATTTACTTTAAACAAGATAATGATATGACATCATTTACAACAAATACAAAT
>JACCEB011409288.1_pt1 | contig 28121 bp, 23 predicted proteins | sample 7454761 | NCBI WGS metagenome assembly JACCEB01 (sample SAMN15323454, study PRJNA562643) | freshwater metagenome | isolation source: river surface water | place: USA:Blue River Watershed | collected 2017-08-18
AAAAAAAAAGAATTTAATATTTATTTTAAAAATTAGTACTTAAAAAAAAGTATTTTAAGTATAATAAAAAAAGAATTTAATATTTATTTTAAAAATTAGTACTTAAAAAAAAAGTATATTTTATTAAAATTTAATAAAATTAATTAATTTTATTATTTTTCATACGAATAAGAGTTTGACGAACAGATGTATGAATATCATTAACTTCGGGATACCATGTTTTTAATTTTTCAGTATCTAAACAATTATTAGAACGTTTTGAAGCTAAAATTTGATTTTGTTCTTCAATATTAAAATTTTTCCATGTAAAATCGGGGTCAACTAATTCTTTATACATTTCAAGAATTTCATTATGTGTTATTAATCCAGGATTAGTTAGATTAACAGTTCCTGTTTTTCTATCAATTGCCATTTTAATCATTATTGGTAAAAGTTCATCTAAAACGGTCATTGAATTTGGTACTGAACAAACTTTTTCATAATTTGTTATTTTAGTTATAAAATTTCTTGAATTAAATTCATCTGTTATGGGCATTCTAATTCTTACATTTAAAGTACAATCATTATAAAAAGGCATTAGTTGATCAGTAAATCCTTTAACTATTGAATAAGATGAGCCAAAAAAATTAGGTTTTGATTCTTCAGTAAAACCAGTTTGTGTATTACCAAATGGATGATTATCATCAAATTCAAATATACAACCAGTTCCTAAATAAATAAAATGAATATTATATTTTTTTGCTAAATTTGCTAATACAATTGGAGAAAATAAATTATCTCTTACATTTTCAACTAATTTTCCAGGTTTTTCAAGATAATCGATTGTTCCTATTACTTCATTATTATATACACCATGAGTACGTCCTATAAAACTCATAATATGAGTTGGTTTTAATTCTTGTATTTCTTTTTCAACATCTTCAATATTTTCAACTCTTGATTTAGCAGGATGAACAATATAATTATTTGATTTTAAAAGATTTAACATTTTACCTCCAATCCATCCACGGTGTCCAAATAATAGAAAAGAACAATTTTGATTTTGATTTTGATTTTGATTTTGCATTTTTTAGTTTATATTTTATTAAAATATAAAAAAATATAAAAATAATCGAATATTTATTTAATTAAAAATAATTTATAATTTTATTTATTTATTATTTTTATTTTTTTTTTTATTAAAAATTAATACCTGTTCCTTGTATGTTAGAATTTAAATTATCACTATTTTTTGCATCAACTGTTACTTCTAATTCATAAGTTAATTGAAGTTTATGTTGTAAAATAAATATATCACCTGATTGATATTCATAATCATCTGCTATACTTTCAAAATACTGTTTTAAATATAACCATGGTATTTCTGAACTTATTTTAAATTGATTAACTTTTTCAGAAGTAATTTGATTAGCATTTACAAAAGTACCTACACGATATATATAAAATCCATTTTTATAAAATATTGATTTAGGGTCTTCTGATTGTAAACCTTGTGGATTATTTTTTACAAAACCTATTTTTTTTATTAAATTTTTTTTTATTTTATTATTAAATACATTTGTTCTCTTTAATAATACACTATCTCCTGAAAATCCAGTTATTCTAAAATAATAAATTTTTAATCCTACATGTCCTGGTACTTTTTGTGATATTGCAATATAATATTGATTATATATATTAAATGTATTTGTATTACCACCTGGTATAAAATTTTTAAATATTATATTTATTTGTTCAGAATTTTCAATATATCCAGCTGTTAATTTAACAGTATCTGTATCAACAAAATCAATATCAAAAACTTCAATATATTCTTCTAAAAATATTATATCTTGTTCTTGTGGTAAAGTATTATAAAAATAAACTAAATCACCAGGTACTAAAGGTGTAGAATTTAATTTATTACAATTCTCTCTAAATACACTAAATTTAGAACAATAATATTCGTATTCATCACTTTGATTTAAAATTATAAAATTAGTTGTTTCATATTCATCACCACAATATCCGGAATATCTTAATGTACTTTTTTCAAAACTATCTATATATAATTTATCTATACCAAAATCATATTCTTGACCTCTGAAATTATATATTGTTGGTGTAATTTTATCTATTTTACCATTTGAAGTAGGGTCATATCTAAAAAAATCCGCTCTATCATCAGGTGTTAATTTGGTAAATGTTGATGTATATATATTTATAAAACCTGAATTTGAACCATAATCTGGAATTAATTTTGAAAAAGCTTTATTACCTATTTCATCCGTTGCATAAAAACAATGTTCTAATTCGGGTATTACCATATATAAACAAGGTTCTTTAAATACACCTTGTGCTATACCAGTAGATATTGTAGATATTGGATTAAATTGACTAAAATCATCAGCTGATTCGCCAGTTGCTGGTCTTGCTGAATTATAAATTACAGGAGATCTACCTCCTTTATAAAATGTTATAACAGGTGAAACTATTGATAATAACGATACTTGTTTTATATTATCAAATGTTATAGGTATTTGAGCTCCATCATTATCACCTGTAACTATTGTTCGACCACTGTATATTAATTTTCCGTTTGAATCTACATATTGATTAATTACATAAGATGAAGATGCAGGATTAAATTTTATTTCAAATTTATTTTGATCTGGATATAATGCTTTATTTCTATCTAATGAATTAATTTGAAATCTATATCTTTTTTCAACATTATTTATTTTAGGAGGTAATATAAATGATGATAATGATCTATTATTATATGGTCCAAAATCTAAATTATTATTATTATTTAATCTTTCTAAGTTATTTTTTTCATTCATTAATATATTATCTTTTATAGGTATTATTTCTTTTTCAAATAAATCACTATATATTTTCTGTGGTTCATCATTTTTTTCTTTTATTTCATTGTATTCAAATGTTTTTATTGTCTTAGGTAATACTATATTTCTATTATTTTCTTTATGTATTAAAAATTCTGATGGTTCTTCCAATAATTCTTTTTTTTCTTTTCTAATATGTTTATTATTTTTATTTTGGAAAAATTCACTTCCTATCAATAAATCATTCGTTGGTTTTATTTCATTAAATCCATTATTAGTATTATTAATATTATTTTTTTCATTATTATTAAATAAATTTTCTTCTAAACTTTCATATGGTTTTATTTTATCTAAATTATTTTCTATTTTTTTATTCATATTTCGTTGACCTTCATCAAAATTATTTATTGCCATTATTTGATTTTCATATTCTTTTAATTTTGCATTATAACTTTTCATTAATTCTTCACTGTCCTTTTCTTTTTCTACCTTTTTTGTTTCAAATGAACTTTTAAAATTAGGTCTTGGATTAATTTCATTTCGAATTGTATTATAATCTAACATTTTACCATCTAAATTACTTTCATTTAATTTAGTATTTTCTGAAAATTGTGGATACTCAATAACTGGTATTTTTTCATAATTTTTCATTAATTCTGGATCAAATAAAGGATCTATTCTTTTCTGTTTATTTATAAATTCTCTATTTGTATCTTCTCCAGGTCTTATTATATTATTTGCATTATCTACACTAAATGTTATTTTTTTTTTATCTTTATTTTTTTGTTCCTGATTTTTTAATCTTTGGTATTCCTTTTGCATCATTTCGTTTTCATGTAAATTATTTTCACCTACTTTTCCATAACTATCATAACTATTATAAAATTTATCATTTTTATAATTATTTGACTTATTAGTATTTTCTTTTTTAATATTTTCTTCTATTATTGGTTTTATTATATTATATACTTTTTTATTCATTAAAAAAAGATATTCTTCTTCTGACATTGTTTTTAATATATCTTTTGATACATTACTTTCTACATAATTCATAGTTTCTTTTATAGCTTTATCATAATCTTTATTCCACATTAAACTTGTTTTAGAACCATATTCTTCAGATAAAGAATTATTTATTAATTCTTTTAAAATTTCGTGATTTTTATTTGAATTAAATTGTATAGACATTTTTTTACTATTCTACTTTTTTAAATTTATTTTTTTTTAAATATTAATTTATTTTTTAATTAAGCGTATTTTTATTTTTATTTATTTATTTTATATAATTAGATATAAATAATATAATTCATAAAATGTCTAATTTTTCATCTTTTCCAAATGGTATTACTCAACAACTCCAAGTTGAAAAAAAAGATTATTCACAAAATATTATTAAACCTCCTGAACCAAATGTAACCCAGGGAAGAATTACTAAAAAATTTGTTGTTTTAAGTAAAGATAGAGATTTACTTTCTTATCCCAACTCAAATAAATATCGTATTAATGTTCCACAAGAATGGCGTGATGTTGTTTCTGCTTCTTTAATTGAAGCTATTATTCCAAATACATATTATAATATTAATGAAAATAACAACATTTTTTATATATCAGAATCACCAACAGCTTTGTATTCAATTGAAATCCCTTTAGGACAATATTCAAATATTTTATTATTAAATACTTTAAATGGTAAATATGGAGATTTATTTATAAATTGTCAAAATAAATATAATTTTTCACAAAATCCACTTGATAAAACTTTAAGAATTCAATCTAATAGAGCTAATAATTTTGACTTTATTTATAATATACATCATTCTTTAAATACTAGTTGTTCACCATGTGCTGTTAATTCTGTTGATTTTACTATTGGTTTTACTAATAAGACATATTATTCAAAAGAAATAAATTTATCATATATAAATGTAACTTCAATAACAGATACTAGTACACAAAGTGACCAAGATTATAATGTTTATAAATTAATTGCAAATAATGTTGATTTTACTAGTATTTTTTATGTTGATGATTATTTTATTTTAGATGATGGCTCGGGAAATAAAATATCATGTCAAGTATATCAAATTAAAAATGATAGAACTATTTTTTTTGAAGATTTATCTGGTTCTGCATCTGCATTAATAACTTCTTTATCCGGTAATATTTTTGATAATATTAGTGTTCTTTTTTCACCTAATTTATATCAACTCGAAATTCAACCCGTCATTTATCTAAGAATCAAAGATTTTTTTAATTTTAATTCTACTGCTAACGGTGCTGAAAATTCTTATGCTATTTTACCTTTATTTCAAAATTTCTTTTCTAATACAGTTATTAATGCTTCAACTCTTCCATATGGTGGTATTACAAAATATTTTAATCCCCCATTACCAAGATTACCTTATATGGATATTGAATTTGTTAATAGTGATGGTACTTTATTTAATTTTAGAGGTCAAGAAAATACTCTAGTATTTGAATTTACATGTCTTAATCAACCAAATAAATATAATTATTAAAATTTATATTATCATCATATTTTTTATCATAGTATAAATTTATTTTTTATTTTTTATTTTTATTAAATTATATACGTAAATAATTTAAATCAATAAAGAACCATTCGGTACGGACTAAGATAATTAGCTTTGCCAATTATGTTAAATATAAAAAAAATGATTTTTAATATATTAATTAATTTATCAAAATAATAATATTTAATTATTAAATTTATATTAAAAATGACTTTTAGAATAATTGACGTAAATGGATTTTCTAGAGATTTTTATCAATTTGATAAAATTTTAGAAGAAGAACATGATAATATTAAAGAACTTGATTGTTCTCATGAAGAACTACAAAAACTTCCTGAAAATTTATATTTACTTAAAAATTTAGAATATATAAATTGTTCAAATAATGAACTGAAAAATTTATCTGAAAATTTCAATTCTTTTTTAAATTTAATTAATTTAACTAAAATTGATTTATCTTTTAATTATTATTTAAAATCAGTTCCTTTACAAATATATAGTTTACAAAATTTAAAAGAATTAATTATTATTGAATCTGAATTATCTGAAATTCATGAAAATATAGGAACTTTATTAAATTTAGAATATTTAAATCTTTCAAATAATAAAATTAATAATTTACCTAATTCTATTGGTAATTTAGTAAAATTAAATTTTGTTGATTTGTCATATAATCAAATTAAATATTTACCTAATACCATTGGAAATTTAATTTTACTAGAAGAATTTGATATATCAGATAATCCTTTAAAAACACTACCTTTAGAAATAAATAATTGTGAACTTTTAAAAAAATTTATGTTTGATACTGTTGATATGGAATATATTCCTATTTCTCTTAAAAACAAAATATATGAATGGTATGAAGATAATGACTTTAATGAAGATGAATTATTTGTTTAATTTTAGTTTATATTAATAAAAAATAATATATTTATAATTTATATCATTATATTTTATAAAAATGTCTTTACCTGAAGCAGCTTTAATTAATTTAGAGTATAAACCATTTGTTTATATTCGATTTAAAAATATTCAAATAAATGATGAAATTTTTGAAAATTATACAAGAAAATATTTAGAACTTTTATTATCATGTAAAAAAAATAAAGAAAAAATATATGTTATAATTGATATTAATGAATTTGAAACTTTACCACTACCATATCTTTTAAAACAAGCACAATTTAATAAAAAAATATTTAAATTTAATCAAAAATATTTACATTGTGCTTATATTTATTGTAAAAATAAGGTTTTTAAAAATATGATTAAAATGTTTATGATGGTTGAAAAACCTGCAGTACCAATGAGAATTATTCGTTCAGTATCAAAGTTAAATCAATCTATTCTTGATAATTATAATATAAATGTTGATATCAATATATTTTTAAAAGATTTAAAAAATTCAAAACAAAATAATAATGAAAATTATGATAATAAAAATAATGAAATAGATGAAGACGAAGAGACATCTAATGAATCGATTGATGAATTAAGAGAAGTTGATAAAATTAGAAATTACTTAGATATTAATAAAGAAGAAAACAATTTAAAATTTAATTATAATGATATTATATCTAATCTAGAAAATTAATTTTTTTTTTTTTATATTTATATTTAATTTTTTTATCTATATTCATTAGAATAACATTTATTATAATGAATATTACATTTATTAAAGATACTATAAGTATTCCTAATTTTACTAATAATTCTAATTCTGATAAACAATGGGTAAAAGTTATTTTATATCTTTTACTTTTTATTGTTTTATTTTATATTATTTATATCTTTGTTAAATTATTAATTAAAACTAATAAAGAATCTAATATAATTAAAAAATATGATTTAATTTTACCAAAAGAAGGTGATGGGAAAAACTTTTTAGACTGTCCTAAAGGTTGTAAAAGAGGTGTATGTGAACTTAAAGAAAAACACAAAAAAGAAAAACCTTTAAAAGGAGAATGTCAATATGATTTTGAATGTCAATATTGTGAAGATACTCATACAAAACAATTTTATGTAGGAGGAAATTATGATAATCAAATTAAAATTATACCAACATATGAACAAAAAGAAATTCGTAAAGATGATTTATCATTATTAAATCAAGATATTGAAAAAAATAATATTTATATTCACAAATTAAATGAAAAAATTAAATATGAAAATTCAAAAACAATTTAATAAAATATATTTTTTATTTATTATACATACATTGATACATTTTATATAAATTATCCATTGCAAAATTTTCTTCACTTAATTCTTTACATTTATTTATATATAATTCTAAATCACTTGAACCTCCTATTTTAGAATAAATATCCTCTTCTTCATCCATTTTTATAAATATCATTGGAAATGTAGACATCCCCATTTTTTCTTTATATTCTTTTTTTATATTATCATCATTTGGTACTATAATTTTTTCAAATTTTATTTTATTTGATGACAACATTTTTAATGCTTTTTCACAAAACGGACATCCTGATAAAACATATAATACTATCATTTTTATTCTAATCTATTTTTAATTAATATTTTTTTATTTTTAATTTTTCAAATAATATTATAATATAATTTAAATATAGATTATTGTATATAAAAAATGAAAAAAATTGCAATTTTTCCCGGTTCTTTTAAACCTCCTCATAAAGGACATTTTAATCTTATTGAAAAAATGTTATTAGAAAATAAGTTTGACAAAATTGTATTATTTATCTCTTTCACGCCTCGTCCTCTTGACCCAACTTTATATGAACCAAAAAATATACCAACTGAAGAATTATATAAAATTTTAATTAATTATGATAAAACTATAAAACCAAGTTTAACAAAAAAAGAGTATTTACAAATTTATAAAAATTTAATAAAAGAAAAAAAAATACCATATATTAATGCTGAACAATCTATTCTAATATGGAAAATTTATCGTGATCATTTATTAAAAAAATATAAAGATAAAAATTTACCTGAATTAGATATTAAAATATCTTATGCACCTTCTCCTATTTTAAGTACTGCTACTTTAGTTAAAAAATTAGTTAATAAAGAAAATATTAAACAAACAAATATTCATTTATTAAAAAGTTTTAAAAATAGAAAAAATCAAAGATTTGATATTGTAAAAAAAGATTATCCAAAAGTTAAAATTAATATAGTTAAATCGAATGATCCTTTAATACATTCTAAAATTTTCAGAAAAGCAATTTTAGATAAAGATAAAAAAATTATTAAAGAATATTTACCGAATGAATTATCAACATATCAAATTAATAAAATAATTAAAATATTATTTGTTTAATTTAATTCAAATATCTAAAATATATTCGATCTATTAAAAATAAAAATATTAGAATTAAAACAATTATATATAATTTAATTATATAATGCATATTTTTTATATAATCTATTAAATAATAACAACAATTTTTTATATTTAATCTACTACTATTATGACTTTCATATAAACTATTTTGAGAATCCGTTATTTGCATCGTAATAAAACTACCATATTCTATATCCTCATTCATTTTTCCTATATTTTTTTTTGATAATTATATTAAAATATTATATTTTAATATAATATTTATTTTATATAGAGATATATATATTAAAATTAAAATGTTTAAAAAACTTAATATTAATTTTAAAAATAAATTTATTTATATTATATTTTTATGCTTTATTTTTATAATAATATTTTATATATTAAATAATCAATTAAAAAAATTAGAAAATTTTAAAAACAATGAAAATAAATATAAAATAAATTCTTTTATTATTTTACTACCTAATAATAATGAAAGAAAACATAATGTTTTTAAAAATATTAATAAAATAGGTAAAATAAATTATAATATTTATGATGCAGTAGTTGGTAAAACAATAAATATGATTGAATTTAAAAAAAATCAAAAAAAGTTTGATAATTCATGGTTAAAAAATGAACCAAAAAGAAAGAATCAATTAGGGTGTTATTTAAGTCATAAAAATATAATAGAAAAAATTAAGGATGATAAAAATTATTTAGATAATTATGATTATACTATTATATTTGAAGATGATTTAAAAATATTAAACAAAAATTTAAATAAAGAGATAGAAAAAATATTAGATAATTTAAAAAAAACAAATAATGATGATTTTGATATTATTTTTTTAGGTAATTTAAAAAATAATCATGGTAAAAAAATTATAGATAATATTTATGAAATTGATAAAAATAAAAAATTATGGGGTACTCAAGCTTATTTATTAAATAATAATTCATTAAATAAAATTTATAATAATTTAAATAAAATTGATAAACCTATTGATGAAAAATATCTTGATTTATTTAAAAAAGAATTATTAAAAGGTTTTATCATTTATCCTATTTTAGTGTCACAAAATGGATTTGATTCAACTATTAATATTTATAATAAAAAGTTTAATAACAAATTTTTATAACTTTTTATTTAAAAAAAACTATTTTTAGAATCTATTAAAAGTGAATCTTTGAATGGATAAAATAAACATGCCCATATTCTTTCTATATAATGTCCTGCTTCTGGATTTATATCATCATCAATATAACATATAAATTTTTTATATAAATCTATATCATATTTTAATAACATTTCTCTTCTAACACTAAACATTCCTGTATAAATAACATAATCACAATCATAACAACTTTTATGTTTTTTTTCATCTAATATTTTTTTAAACCATTCACCATATGGTCTAATAGGAGATAACTTTAGTTTAAATGGATTATTATTTTTTTTATTATTTATTATTTGATTTACTTTAAATCTTGTTTTAAAATAATTCATCTTAAAATTATATAATTTTATGTAATTTTTATTGTTTAATTTAATTGTTGGAAAAACTGGTTTTTCTTTTTCTTTTGTATCTTTAATAATTCTTAAACCTTTTGATCTTTTAAAATTCATATAATAAAATGAAGCTGGTAAAAATATAATTAATTCTGGTAAATTATTATAATTATTTATTATATGATACAAATATGTATGGTCACATTTTCCTACATTAGGAAGTTTATAAATTTTTATATTTTTATTATTTATTATATCTTCATCCATTATCTCAGTACCTTTATTATATAAATGAATTATTAAATTATCAAAAATATTAGTTTTCAAATAACTTATATCCTCATTATATCTTGCTAATACTAAATGTATTTTACTTAAATTATAATTATTTTTTCTTTTCTCTAAATCCAAAATATAATTATCTATATCATTATCAATATCACTTTTATCATTATTATCATTATCATTATCATTATCACTATCATTATCATCATCATTATCAATATTATTTTTAATATTTTTTTTTGAATCTATATTTTTATTTGTATTATTTACTTCATTAATAATATTTTTATATAAATTTTTATTATTTGTAAAAAATTCAAAGTTATTTATATTATTTATATTTTTTTTAGAAAAATAATAACAATTATTAAAATGATAACAAATTAATATAATTATTAAAATTAAGATAATAAAATAAAAATACTTATATTTTTCAATATTTAAAAACATTTTATTTTTATATATATTCTAATAAAAAAAAAGATAATTTATTTCATAACATATAATATTTGTCTTAAATAATTCATATCTTTATCTAATATTTTCATTTTTGATATTTCATACATAGATGTACCATTTAATCTTTCTAATATAAAATTCATACTAAATATTGAACATTCTGAACCACCATATTGATGACGTCTGTCGTTATATATTATGACAGGTTTAATATTATTTTTTTCAAATTTTTCTGCTAATTGTTTTAAAAATTTATAAATTAATGGTTGTGGTCTTTCTCCATATGAATCATAAAAATTAATTTGTGCATTTTTATCATCAAACTCTGAAAATACTCCAACCCAATGTTGTCCTGGACCATCGGATGTGTCTGTATTAAAAATTATTCCTGCTTTATTTATACCTGTATTTTTTATTTTATTAATATCTATATTTGATAATTCACAAGTTATTTTTGTAGGACAATCACTAGGAACAACACCTAAAAATATAAAATCATCTCTCATTTTTTCATATTGTTTCATAACAAATAATATATCATAAGTATTTAACCAAGTATAACGATTTTTTTTCCATTCTTCAGGAAATTTTGGTTTAAATGTATAAAGTTCAATATTTGCATCTTTTAATCTTTTTACAAAATCCTGTTTTCTCCAACAATATTCATCATATCCACAAATACCACTTAATTTATTTCTTAAAATATTCCATAATTTTAATTTTGATAATCCTTCTGTTTTTATTTTATCTTTTGGATGTTCTTTTGAATATGCATCTGCTATTTTTATTAAAGACTCATGTGAATAACAAGTATTCTCTTTTTTTTTCTTAATTTTAAAATCTTTTGTTAAATTACTTCCTTCTGAACTTACACTACATGGACAATTTGTATATACTGCTTTTTTACCTTTTACTATAATCTTTGACTCAGTAGATTTTTCTTTTTTTATTTTTTTTGTATTTTTACCTTTACCTTTTTTTACAAGAATTTTAAATTGATGTTCTAATTCAGAATTTTTCATTTATTTTCTATCTAATTTTAAGTTCTATATTTTTTATATATTTTCAAAAAAAATAAACTCATTATTTATAGATATTAAAATTCTTTTAAAAATGTTTTATTTAAAAAATAATAATAATATACCTTATATAAAAAATATTGTTATAGGTGGTGGTCTAAGTGGTTTAAATACTCTATTTGAATATTATTTAAAAAATAAAAAATCAGATATTTGTTTATTTGAAAAAGATAATAGATTAGGAGGTCGTATTAAAACATTTAGAAAAAAAATAAATAATAAAAATTATTTATGGGAAGAAGGAGCTGCTAGATTTAATGAAAATCATAAACAATTAATTAAATTATTAAAAAAACTAGATTTATATAAAAAAAATATTAAAATAGGAGCTTCTATCAAATATTATCCTAAAACAAATAAAGAAAGAATAAAATATTCTAATTTTAAAGAACCTTTTTATTATATTTACAAAATTAATAATTATTTTAATAAAGATAAAAATATAAAAAAAAACAAAAAATATTTAAATTATAATGTTCTTGAATATGCTAAAAAATTTAAAATCTTAACTAAAGACGAATTTAATTATTTAAAAGATTCATTCGGTTATAATTCTAAATTAACTCATTCTAATATAAAATATGTTTTAAACTTAATCAAAAAACATTATTATCCTAAAAATCAATTTTTTACTATTAAAGGTGGATATGATCAAATTATTAATAATCTTTATAAAAAAATAAAAAAATTTAATATTCAAATTTATAATAATTATGAACTTAAAAATATTAAATATAACAAAATAAATAAAATATTTACTCTATTTATTTTTAATACTAAATCTAAAAAAATTAATATTTATCAATGTTCTAATCTTATTTTAGCTATTCCTAAAAATTCTTTAAGTTCAATTCCCTACTTAAAGAAAATTAAAAAAATGATAAATACTATAGATTGTATTCCAATGAATCGTTTATATTGTATATATCCTAAAGGTAAAAAAAAAGATAAAGTATGGTTTGATGAATTAGGTAAAAGTACAACTAATTCGTGGTTAAGATATGTTATACCAATAGATAAAAAAAAAGGTATAATAATGATAAGTTATACAAATGATAAGAATGCAAAAATAGTAAAAAAAATAGTAGAATCTGGAGTAAGCAAAAGACTAGATAAAAATATAAAAGAAGAAGTAAAAAAAGTATTTGGAATAAATATAGAAAAATCTATTTTTTGTAAAATGTCTTATTGGGATTGTGGTGTATCTATATGGAAAAAAGGTATAGATTATAATAAAATTTATAAAAATATGTTAAAACCTATTAAAAATGAAAATTTATTTATTGTTGGTGAAAATTATTCTTTAGACCAAGCATGGATGGAAGGTGCTTTAGATACTTCTAATAAAATTATAAAATATTTATAATTTATATTTTATTTTTTTTAAGTACTTGTTTTAACTTAAAATAAAAGACATATATTTTATTTTTTATATTATTTTTTTTAAGTACTTGTTTTAACTTAAAATAAAAGACATATATTTTATTTTTTTCTTTTTTAAAAGTAGAGATTAATAAATAATAATGAAAGAAAATAATATTATTAATGCTAAAAAAAAAAATAATAATAAAGTAAATAATTTAAAAAATAGAACTTTAAGAAATAAAACAACTTGGGGTATTGGTATAGAACATGAAATGCGTGTAAGATTTGAAAAAGGTTATTTTCAATTTAGTAAAGAATTCAGTGAAAGTTTTTTTCCAGAATTAATGATTAAATCTTTAAAAAATTCTTCAGGATATATATTTGTAAATGCTTTAGTTTTAATGTATTATTTTTTTGAAAATGAAGTTTTTCAGATGAAAACATATTTTGAATATGCAAAAACAAAAGAAGAATTATTATATTCTAATGAAATATTAATTTTATATGATTTATTCAAAAAAGCAAAGAATAGACAAATGTATCCATTAGATAATGAATTATATTTTAAAAGAAGTAATGATAAAGAACAAATTAAAAATAATCTTAAAAGATTTAAATTTTATTTAAAAATATATAATTTATATCATAATCCATTATTATTTTATGATATTAATTTTAAAGATAATGAAGAATATGATATTAAATTTAAAAATTTATGGGATTATAAATATCAAATAGAAAATATTGAAAATCAAGATATATTTTTAGATTTTATGAAAGATTATAAAAACTATTTAAGTGGAGGATTGTATAAAATATGGAGAGATAAGTTAAATTTTATTTTACAAAATAAAGATATTAAAAATGTTTATATGGATTTAGAATATGATGTAGATGAAAGTACTGGTCAAGAAGAAATCAAAATGGTTTTAAATTTATCTTCTATACAAGAATATAGATTTACAAACGATTCTGATTTTCTAAAACAAATTAGTTATCAAAATATTAAAGATGTTGAATATAAATATATTAATGCTTTTAAACAAATGATTGATAATAATCCTATTAATGATTTTAATTCAAATGAAGAAAAATCAAAATTTTATCATTCTTTATATTTAATGTATAAAAATAAAATACCAGTTCTTGATTTTGCTACATCTGCTTTAATGATTGAATTTACAACTGTATCTTTTAAAAATATATCTTTCCAAGCTATACATGAACAATTATTAGGATTTGAAAAATCATTCTTTAAAGTTATGAATCATATTCCAGTTTTTAATAAATATACTAAAATATTTGGTGGTTTAACTTATCATAATATTGGTTCAGTATCTGATACAATTGAAATTTATGACATCGTTAAATTTGATTATCAATATTTTGAAAAAGATTATACTGGTTCTTATCATATTTGGATAACTCCTCCTTATCATCCTACAACAACACCAAAAAGATTTAGTGAAGAATGTGCTACTCTTGCTAATAAATTTCAATTAATTGAACCTTTAATTGCAGCTCATTTTACATCACCTTCTATGGAAGCTTTTGGTGATGATAGAAGTGTACCTCGTTCTAGTTTAAGACAGTTTGTTGGAAGATTTTCTAATTATGGTACAGCTGATATTAGTTTTTTAATGGGTGTACCCCATCATGTAATATCTAAATATTTTTTAAATGAAGAAGATTTAAAAAATTATATAGAAAAAGGTGAAAATAAATTTATTAAAAACTATATTGAAACACCTATTTATTTAATGAATGGTAAACCTTTTTTAAATTTTAATAAATTAGAAGATAGAATTTTAACTTCAGATGTATATAAATCTTATACAAAAGGAAATATTAATTCAGAACCACCTAAAAATTTAACTGATTATTATTCTATTGTTTTTGATAAGTCTAAAATTCGTCCTATTGACAATAAATTAATTTTAGGTCCAGATATAAGAACAAAAGATTATGGACGTTTAGTTTATCCTATTGATCATAAATGGAAAGAAGAAATTATAAAAAAAGGTAATAAATTTTATGTTGTGTGGGTTAATTATGATGAAGGTAAAATATCATATGAACCTGTTTTTGATAAAATTGAAATGAAAAAAAGAAACGAAGAAGAAAGAATTGGTATTGAATTTAGAGTTTTTGATCATTTTAATACCGAAAATTTAGAACAAATTTTAAGAATTTTATCATGTTTAACATATCAATCAGCATCACATCCTTATAATGTGTCATCTAAAAATATGTATATCCATGAAAAATGGTGGCATGAAGAAATGGCTAAAGTTATTATGGAAGGTTATGAATATAAACCAAGTACTATATATTTAAAAAATTTATCTAAAGAGTTTGATATATCAGATATTCGAATTAGAACTGATTTAAGTAAACACACAAAATTAAGTAAAACTTACACACAGATTGTTTTTGAAAAAATATATGAAAAAATGAATGCTAAATTTATTAAATCACCATTATATAACAAATTAAGATTTAAAAAAAATATTATACCTTTCCAAAGTATGAATAAAAAAGCTTGGTATAATATTTTTACTTTCTTTTTATTGAAAAATCCTAATTTATATAAAAATTTATCTACTCATAATCATGTTGAAGATAGAGATATTTTACAAATATTAGGTCAAAAATATAGATATAATATTAGAAGAGTTAAAAAATATATAACTAATATTAAAAATATCAAAAATAAAAGTAAAACAGAATAAAAAATTAATATTTAATAGAATTATAAAATATGTTTTTTAATTTTATTATTTTATTTATTTTTATAATCATTTTTTTCTATATTATCTTTTATAATTTAAAAACAAAAGAATTTTTCACTGAAAATAATGATAAAACAATAGACTTAGTTATATCAAGATTTAATGAAGATCTTTCTTTTTTATTAAACGAAGATTTTAAAAAATATAGAGATGAATTTAATATTATTATTTATAACAAAGGACCTAAAATTGAAAATAAAGAATTAAATTATTTATTTTTAATTATAGATCTTCCTAATGTAGGTCGTGAAATTCATACTAATTTATATCATATTATTGAACATTATAATGAATTATCAGATGTGACTATATTTTTACCTGGTTCTTTTTATAATATGAATCATAAAAAACCAAGGGCAATAAAAACTTTAGATATAGTTAAAGAAAAAAAAAAGGGAATATTTTTAGTTGAAAAATCAGATAAACCTATTTATGATTTATTTGCTGATTTTATTATGGAAAATTATGAAGCCTCTTCACCTGAAAATAAAAAAATAATGAATAAAGAACAACATATTCTCAAAAAATCACCAGAAAGACCTTTTAAATTATGGTTTGTTAAAAATTTTCCAAATAATAATATTAATATTTATTTTTATAATAGTATATTTGCAGTTGACAAAAAAGATATTTTAAAAAATGATTTACATTTTTATAAAAATTTAAATAAATATTTAGATAATCATACTAATCCTGAAGTAGTTCATTTTATGGAACGTTCATGGTGTGCTTTATTTAATCCAGATGATGAAAATATTATTTATGAAAAACAATTTTAATTTTTATATTTTATTTTTTATTTTAATATTATACTAAATATAAATTATCTAAAAATTATCTTTTTTAATTATTAAAGTATATTAAATAAATGAATATACCTGAACCTTTTATTATTTTAGATTTAAGACCTCCTAATGATTTTAAAGGAGTAACTATCTGTGGATTTAAAAAAACTGAAGTGACTACTGTTTTTCAAAATAGTATTATTAATGGAAAATTAGAAGATGCTTTAAAATGGTGTGTTGAAATGCATTCTAGTGGAATGAATAAAAATTTATTTGATATTTTATTTTCTATTTATTATAAATATATTCATATTCATCATCCCAAATTATATCTTTATTTTATTAAACGTTTTAAAGAATATAATAAATTAATTAAAAATTATCCTAATAAAAAACATGAAATTTTTACTAGAAATGACCAAGAAATTAGACATTTATTTACTGAATTAACTGTTTTAGCTACTTTAACTAAAAAAACTAATTTATTTTTACCTAAAAGTTTACCTAAAATTGATAAAAATTTTTATTCTAGAGAAGAAATTGGAAGACGAATGATTGCTAAATCTACTGATAATATTTATAATTTTGTACCTCTTCAAACTGATAGTGATATTGTTTTTGCTTTAAATGAAATTTATACTTCTTTAACTACATCAAAAGCAACTTTTGAAAATTGTATTTATTGGCATTTATGGTTAGAAAAAGTTGAAGCTATGAAAAGAAAAGATAATATTGAAATTAAAAAAATTGAAAAAGAAGATTTAAAACCAATAGAAGGAGTAGAAGATCAATTTTGGGGTTTATGGGTTTGGTTTTTATGGGATATTATTTTAAAATTTGTTAAAAAGACTGAAGATGAAGAAAAAATTTTTTTAGTTAAAAAAATGTATGAAGATTTTAAATATGAATTTAAACCATTGGTTATAAATCGTAAAAAATATTTATTTTTCGCTTGTTATTATTTAATAAAAAAGAAAATTCATTTTCATAAACCTTTAATTGAAAAAGAAGAGGAATATTTATTAATTCAATCATGTGCAAATATTAATAGAATGTATAAAGAAGTTAAGTCTTATAATGAAAATCATTTAAGTTATGAAGACAAATCAAAATTATTTGGTGAATATTCTTCTTTATATATGAGAATTGATGAAATGAAAAAACATGAGAAAAATTTAATTGAAAAGAAAAATCTTAAAGATATTCAACAAATTAAAGATACTTTTATCACTCAAATTGACCCTACTAAATATCCTGATCTTAAACCTTTATCAAGAAAAGCTATCCAAAAAGATAAAATTAATATTGAATACCAAAATATTATTGAAGATCAAGCTAGAATTTTAGAAAATCAATATGAAAAAGAAATTATTAGTGGTCTTAAATCTAAGATGAAAGATACATCTAATGTTAAATCTATGGTTGAAAGAATAAGACGAAGAAATGATGAAGAGCATGTAGATGAAGAAGAAGAACAAAAAGAACATGCTAAAGAAAAGAAAATGCAATTATTTAAATCTTTTATTGCTTATAAAAATGATGGTGAAGATGAGAAAAATAAAGAAAGACATAAACATAGAGAAAAAGATAAAGAAGATAGTTGGAAAACTATTGAATTTTCAGATAGAAAAAATAAAAAACATCAATGGATGCAAGAAAATTTAAATAATAATGATAATTTTGAATTTTATGAACATAAAAATCATAAACATAATAAACATCATAAACATCACAAACATCACAAACATCATTCTGAAAATTATGATGAATATTCAAAAAAAAATAAATATAAAATTGATAAGCAAAATGGAAAAGATAATGAGTTTAATTTTAATGATGGTATAAATGAAAAAGAAAAGAAAGATTGGAATTATAATGGAATTGATATTAATTATGAAAATAATGAGTTTAATAATGAATTTGAAAATGAAAATGAAAATATTGAAATTATTGAATATATAGATAATCAAAATAACGACTTTGAAAATTAAAGATAATATTTTTTTAAAAATAAAAATAAAATTATTTTTAAATTTAATTTTTTTTAATATATTTTTAAATAATAGAAAATGTTCAGAAGAATATTTGGAAAAAAAAAAGAAGTTTCTGATCCTGATCCTGAATTTGATGAATTAAATGATTATTTTAAAACTATTAAAAATAATAGTGAATTAAGAAGAACTTTAATTGAAGGATTATATTCAAGATTTACTAATGAAAAAAGATTAAATAATATTAAAGAAAAACTTAAAAAAAAATATCCAAAACTTAGTACAAATATTAATTTTAATTTTAATACAGCAAAAGCAACAATAAAATCAAGACAGGAAGTTGTAAATAGAGGAAGTCAACTAATTGAAAATAAAAAAACATCACAAACAGAAAATAAAGGAAGACTTGAATCTGTAAATAGAAGAACACAAAGAACTGAAAATAGAGGAACACAAAGAACTGAAAATAGAGGAACACAAAGAACTGAAAATAGAGGAACACAAAGAACTGAAAATAGAGGAACACAAAGAACTGAAAATAGAAGAACACCACAAACTGAAAATAGAGGAACACCACAAACTGAAAAAAAAAAAATAATAGTACCAACTCAAAATATTTTGAATATATTAAAATCCCAAAATAAAGAAGAACAATTAAATTATATTATTTCTTTATGGGAAACTTATAAAAAAAAAAAAATATTAAATACATTAAAAAAATTAATTTCAACAAAAATTAAAAATATAGAACCAATATTTAATGAAGCTGAACAAAAATATCATCAAAAAGTTAATTTAGTTTCAGAATTAAATCCAATAAAAGAAGAAACTAACGGAGAAACATTAAAATCTATTTGTAAAAGATTAGAAAAAGAAGAACCTAATAGAAAAAGATTAGAAAAAGAAGAAGCTAATAGAAAGCGATTAGAAAAAGAAGAAGCTAATAGAAAGCGATTAGAAAAAGAAGAAGCTAATAGAAAGCGATTAGAAAAAGAAGAAGCTAATAGAAATCAATTAGAAAAAGAAGAAGCTAATAGAAAAAAATCAGAAAAATATAATAAATCAAAACTTAATACTAGAATTGCTGATCCATTACGTTTAATTAATTTTGCAGTAGAATTTATGTTAAGGAAAGGATTAAAAAATCTTGATACTCCTGAAAATCTATATTTATATTTTCCATTTAGAGATTATATTTTTAATTTAAGAAATGAAATTGTTTTACCAAATAGTAATTGTTTAATATCAAGACAAAATTCTCAGACTTTAGAACCACAAGCTTTTTTAAATAGAATTAAAGATCGTGTACCACCTTATAGAATTACAAATGTATCAGGAGATGGTCATTGTTCCGTTTGGGCATTTATGTTTGGATATTTTATGAATAATAATAATTTTCAAAATACAAGATTAGAACCTTTTTTAAATATTGCTCAAACTTATATAAGTATTATTAATGATAGAGAATTTAATCATAATGATTTTAAACCTAATTATATCTTATTAGCTATGCATTTTTATTTTCTATGGGTAGGAAGATATTATTTTGATATATTTTTACAAATAGAAAATCCTGATCAAATAGAAAATCCAGTTCCAATTCAAAATAAATTTTTAAATTATTTACCCTATTTAAATGAATATATACCAGATATAAATGATTTAATAAATTTTGAACTTACTCATTCTAAAGGTGAAATTGCTGTAAAAACATATTTAGGATTTTTAATAGTATCTAAAGTTTTTGGAATAGAACAAATTATGATAACACCAAATGATCAACGTAATAATGTTTTACAATTTTTTATAACAGCTCATGATGCATTAACTAGAAATGTAGGAACAGTTGATTATATAATTTTTAATTATTTATCATTTTTATTAGATACACCATATTGTTTATATAAATTAACAGGTATCAGTATTGATAGAAATGCTGCATTTTTATATTCTGGTAACATAGAAAATATAAAAGAAAAAATTAATATATATGGTTCAGGAGCTCATTTTTTTTCAATTAATAGTTTAACAAAATATCAACAATTTATTGCTCAAAATAGAAATAAAGAATTTGCTATTTTATGGTTTAATAATATGAAAATATCACGTAATCGTTTGATGATTAATTATTTTTCATATACATAAGATTAATAATTATAATATATTTTTAAAATTTATAAAAGAATAAAATTAATTAAATATTTTCCTTTTTTAATATAGAGATAATTAAATATTATGAATTTTAATTATAATTTATTTTATCAAAATCTAAGTAATACTTTATTTAAACATAAATCAATTTTTATATTATTATCTTTTTTTATATTTTTTTATTTTCAATCTTTTATTTATTTAACTACACATAATAATAAATGTAATGTAAATAACAAAAATGAAATAGAAGAAAATCTAAAAAAAATAGATAATAATATTTTATTAAAAATTTTTATTATTTTAACTATGATAGTATCTTTTATTTATGTATTTTATTTTTTAACAACTATTTATTCAAATAAAGATTCAATTTTTTGTAAAAAAAATGATTATTTTATTTATTTAAGTGTTTTATGTATTATGTTTTTTACATTCTTTATTAATTTATTTTTACAAAAATTTAATTTTAAAATAGGACATTCTTTGGTATCAAAGATATTTTCATTATTTTTTAATTTTGTATTTTTTATTATTTTATTCATTTATTTTTTTAATGATGTTTATTATGAAAGAAGTTTATTTAATTTAGAATTTATTATAGTTTTAACTTTAATCTTTTTATATTTAGTTTTTAAACTTAAATATTCTATTGATATTCAAAAAGAAATGTTTAACACTTTTAAAACAAAACAATATAATTTTTTAACTATTAATTGTTTATTAGGAACTACTCAAGATCAAAGTATTATTGAAGATTCTTTTGATAATACAAATTTAGATTCACCAGCTTTACTTCAATATAAACAAATTGTTCAACAAAAAGGAGGAAGTTATTTACAATTAGATGATGGTATACCTGTTAAATTTTTAAATCCCAAAACTAATTTATATCAAGATTTAATTTTAGCTGATTTTTATTATCCTGGTTCTTATTATTCTTATTTAGCTGATTCACCTAATAATGGTCATCCTTCAATAGAATCTTTAAAATTAGCTTTAACTGATTTTCAAAACAGATTTATTCATTTAGATTTATTTAATGGTTCAAATAATGAAGCTGTTGTTAAATGTGAAAAAATGGCAAAAGATGCAAAAGAATTAAAATTAAAAGATTGTTTATCTTTAATTAAAAAATATGGTTGGGATAATAATCAAAAATATCCATTATTTTTATATTTAAATATAAATGGAAATCAACCTGAATCATTTTATACAAATTTATATTTATTAGTTAAAAATATTTTTGGTAAAAATTTAATGGATAAAAAATATAGTTTTTCTGGAAGAAATGGTACTTTTCCCATATCTCAATGTCCTATAAAGGATGCAAAAAATAAAGTTATTATTTGTACAAATATTTATCCATCAAGAACTGTTTTTGATGAAATTATAAATGCAGGTAATGTTGGTAATCCTACTAATCCTAATTTATTTTTAAATATAGATTTATATAAAGAAAGTTATGTTGATTTTAATAGTTTAGGTATTTCACAAGACCAAGATAAAAGTAAATTATTAGAAAATCATAGAAGAAACTTATCTTTTTATTATACTTTGCAAAATACTGATAAAATAAGAGAAGGTGAAAATAAATCAGGTTTATATAATCCTAATTTTCAAGATTTAGGTCAATATGGAATTCAAGGAACATTAATGTATCTTTTTGTACCCGATAATAATTTAAATAAATGGTATATGTATTTTAAGAGTAAGAATAATTTATATCCAGTATTAAAAGATGAATCTTTAAGAGCATTAGATCCTGAATCACCTAATATTAAACAACAAAATCCTATTCTCGGTTTACAACAACCTCAAAAATATTGTATTATACCAGGATTTATGGAAACTGAAAAATCGAATATAACTGTTGGTAATTCTAATAATTCATGTAATACATCGTCATAAAGCTTAATTTCTTAATTTCTTTTTTATTAATTTAGTTTTTTAATTAATTTATTTATTTATTAACTTTATTAAGTTTATTTAGTTTATTAAATTAATATTATATAATTTTTTTTTTTTATTTTATATTTTATAAATTATTTTTTATAAAAGTAAAAAAAATATCATAATTGAATATAGGTATATATAAAAAATGATGAATATTGAAAATAATAATTTTTTATTAGGTGTTGTTAAAAAAAATAAGAAAAAACAAAATAATAAAAATAGTTCTAATGTTAATAATGTTTTTATTCAAGAATTAATAAAAATTCAAAATTCAATTCGTCAAGAATCTAATAATGTTAAACCAATTATGAATAATACTTCAAAAAATATTAAATTAAATATGATGATTAATAAAGAAGAAAAAATTAATGAAAAAAAATCATTTAAGAATATTTTGTTAGGAATTATTAAAAAATTAGAAGATGATGTTGAAATTGTATCAAGACAAATTCATCAATATAATGAAGAAAAAAAAAGTATTTTAGAAATGGATAAAAAAGAAATTTTAAAATTAAAATCTTTAACTAAGAAATTATATCAAACTATTATGAAAATTTATATGTCTCTTGATGTCGATAAAAATGTTCGTATTGAATTATTAGAAAAACTTAAAAAAGATATTGAATCTAATAAAATTTTATTAAAAAATATAAATGAAATTGATAATATTAAACCTGTTGAAAATATTTTAAATCAACAAAAATTTAATCAAAATATAAACAAAAATATAAATAAAAATAAAAATAATTTAAACAAAGAAGAAATAAAAAATCAACAAAACCAAGAAATTGAAAATTTAGAAGAACCATCTAATGTAACTATTTTCAATATTATTAATGAAAATAAAAAATCTAAAAATAATAATAATCAATCTATTCAAGTTGAAAATAAAGAAGAAATTGAAAGTTCTTTAAATGAAACTAATGCAAATATTCAAACAAATGAAACTGTTGTTAATAACTCTTTACAAACAACTACTCTCAATCAACAAATTAAAGAAAAAAAAATTAATACTTCAAAAAAAGTATCTAAAAAATTAAATGAATTATTTGTTAATAATGGACAAGCTAAAACACTTCTCAATAATTTTTTAGTTGAAACTATTGGAACTTCCAAGGTTAATAATGAATTATCTTCTAATTCAACAAATAACCGTTCAAATTCAATTAATTCTAACAAAAATAAAAATAATAAAAATAATAAAAATAACAATAATTATCAAACTACACCTATGGCTTCATCTAATAGAAATAATGTTTTTATATAAATTTTAATTTTAATTAAAATAATATTTTTTTATATATTTAAGATACTCTTGGCATCTTAATAATTTTATCTTTATTATTTTTATCTTCTTTATTTTCTTCATCTTTTTCACTTTCTTCACCTTCTTCATCTTTTTTACTTTTTTCATCTTCTTCACTTTCTTCATCTTCTTCACTTTCTTCATCTTCTTCACTTTCTTCATCTTCTTCACTTTCTTCATCTTCTTCACTTTCTTCATCTTCTTTATTTTTATTAGGTTGGTCTTCATTATAATCTTTTATATTATTTTTATCATTTTTAATATTAATATTTGTATTAATTTCTAAAGTTATATTTTTTTTTATATTAATTTTTTCAGGATAAGTTTCTTTAAATAATTCATTCATATTTACAAAATCATGTAAATAAATATATTTATTTTCTGAATGATTAACACTTATTTGTATATATAGTTCTTGCAAATCTGATATAACTAATGTTATAAAAATATTTTCACTTTTATTCTCTTTTTTATTATATACAAGTGTATTAGATACATGTCCAATATTTTGATAATTAATATTACCTATTACTTTATATTCTAAATTAGATACTGATGAAGGTATTTTTAATATTAAATAATATAAACCTTCATCATAAAATATTTTTTTTTCAAAGTTAAAATGATTACTTTTTTGATAACTCATTATTTAAATATTTTTAAATATTCTTAATAGTTTAATTTTTAATTTCTTTAAGTTAAATTTATAAAATTATATTTTATAAAATAAAATAAAAATAAATATGAATTTAATTGTATTTAAAGAGGTTGAGCAGTTTGTGATGAGGTTTGATTAAGATTAAATCCCATTATTGGTTCCATACCTTGAGCATTAAATTCCCCTTCAAAAGTTGCAACAGCTGAACAAGGTTCACCTACAAGATCAAATTGATTAGGATCAGTAGAAAGACAGTTTGATACAGGTTCAGGGGTTGATGAAAAATTAGATTCATATTCACGATTAGTTAAAAATGGAATAAAGTCTTCTTTAACTTCTTCTTTTTCATCTTCATTTTCAAAATTTTCTACATCTTCTTTCTTTTCTTCATCTTCGTTTTCAAAGTTTTCTACATCTTTCTTTTCTTCATCTTCTTTCATTTCTTCATCTTCGTTTTTAAAACCTTCCATTCCAATTAAACCTTTAATAGTCATACCACGCATTGACATACAATATAAAACAGCTAATAAAATAGCAATAGTTATATTTTTAGGAGCAACCCAAATAATAAGAAGAATAACAATAACACGTACGATTTGGTTATTTAATAATTTTTTAACTTCATGATTAATATTAGAAAAAAGTCCAGATACTAATAAGAAAAGAATGAAAATTATAATAGAAGAAACATATGTATTATCTAAAACTTTGAGTGAATCGTTCCACATTTTTGATAAATTTTTCATATCCATTTTATATTTACTTATAATATTAATATAGATTTTAATTTTTAAAAAACAAAAAATTTCTTAAAAATTATTTATAATTTTATATTTATTATATATGAATTTTATTTTCTATTTATTAATTATGTCATTTCTATTTTTTTTTCTTAATTTTGTTTAGAGAAAATAAAAAAATGAATCAAAATATATGGGGTCCTAATCTATGGTTTTCTTTACATACAATGACTTTTGTTTATCCTTTAAGACCAAATGAAAATGATAAAATAAATTATAAAAAATTTTTTGAATCTTTGCAATATACTATTCCATGTTCTGTTTGTAGGAAAAATTATATTCGTCATTGGAAAGAATTTCCAATTGATAAAAATTTAAATTCTAGAAAAGAGCTAGTATATTGGTTAATAGATTTACATAATATTGTAAATACTGAGACTGGTAAAAAAATATTATCTTATAATTCTGTTATTCAAAAATATGAAAAAGTTTATGGTAAAAAATTAATATTAGACGGTAGTCAAGATATGGATGAATCAGAACAATCATTAAGTCATAATCTTTTATATGATGAACAAAATATTGCTGTATGTGTTCAACAATATTTTAATTATAGTTGGGTTAAACTATTATTAATAATTTTCTTAATTTTATTAATTATATGTTTTATAAAAAAATATTATTTAAAAAATAAAAATTAATAAATCAAACTATAAATTAAAAAATATTTTGTTTTCATTATAAAAGTTTTCATATAATTTTTTAAAATTTATTATTAAATCTTTTGTAAATTCATGAAAATTATTTAATAATTTCTTTTTTTCTATATGATATTCTCTTATTTTATTATATGAATCTGTAAAAGTAAAATAATTTATATCTCCTATTTCCATTTTTTGATGTTCATTATTTAGATTTATTTCTAAATTTTTAAATTTTAATATTTGTCCAAAATAATATGTATGTTTATATCTGATTTGATTTGAACCCATGAATAATTCTTCTAATGGAATTATATTTAATATATGATAATCATTTTCTATTAAGCCTGTTTCTTCTTGAAACTCTCTTTTTGCACAGTCTATGTTTTTTTCATTAAAATTTCTTCTGCCTTTAGGAAAACCCCATTCTGGTTCTGTATATTTTGTTATTGAAGAATTAATTATTTTTTTAAAATTTATTTCAAAATTTATTTCATTTTTTTGTATTAAATACCCTTTTTTTAATTTATCAAATTTTTGTTTTGATTCTTCATATTCATTTGAATAATTTAAATTATATGAATTTGACCATAAATCTAACCATAAATCTTCGAATTTACTATTTAATAATAAATCTTTTTCTTTGATTGTCATTAAATTTATTGTATTATGTAAATATTCATAATCATCTAAATCATATTTACCTCTCATAAAATCTACAAAACTTAAACTTTGTTTTCTTCGTATCATTAAATATAATATTGAATTATCTAAACTTTTGTTATCAAAATTTTTTAACTTTTCATATATTGTTTTTAAATTTTTTATTTCATCATTCTCAAATAAATATTTATTTTGTATTTTTTTACTATAAATTAATATTTGATTTAAATCTATTTGAAAGTTTTGTATATAAATACATATTATTCCTAAACTTATTATCGGATAATTACATTTTTTTGTAGTATGTCCTTTTTTTCCACAATTTACACAGTATAAATTTGTTTTGTTTTTATAATAACCATATTTTAAATTTTCATTTGTTTTATCTTCATCATCAATTTCATTATTTAATTCGATGGATTCATTTTGAATAGATATATCATTATTATCATTATTATGATTTTTTATTTCAAAACTAAATAAATTTTTTTTTTTTTCTAAATAACTTTTTTCTTTTTGTATAATATTATTTTCCAAATTATTTATTATACTATCTTCTATATTATTTTCCATTTTATTATCAATATTATTTACTATATTACTTTTTACTTCAGTTGTCTCTAAAGATTCTATACTATTTGTACTAGAACTTTTTGAACTTTTTTCTTCTAAAGATGAATAAAAATTATTTTTAAAAAAATTATTATTATTTTTTATTTTTTCTGTATTTTTAGGATATTTATTTTTATTCATTTTATTATTTTATTAACTACAAACTATAAAATATTTTATTTATTCTTTTATATCGAATTTAAAATTATATTTTTCTTTTATTTAATTAGAGATTACTAAATTAATTATGATTCCAAAAAAAAGAGTACTTAAAAAAAAATATAACAAAAAAAAAGATAATTTAAAAAATGAATTAAATAATAAAACAACAAAAATAATTAATAATAATAATAATAATAATAATAATAATAATAATAATAATGATAAAAA
>JACCEB010609712.1_pt1 | contig 28082 bp, 43 predicted proteins | sample 7454761 | NCBI WGS metagenome assembly JACCEB01 (sample SAMN15323454, study PRJNA562643) | freshwater metagenome | isolation source: river surface water | place: USA:Blue River Watershed | collected 2017-08-18
CCCTTAGGAAATTAGAGGACAAACTTGCTGAGCTTTGAGTATATTTGCGCCGTTAGTGTGGTGCTAACTGCCTCGGGTTTCGGCTCGGGGCATTTTTTTTGTAAATTTATTTGGTTTTGTGGAAAACACCTTTATATTTGCATCCACATAAGTACCACACTATGGATATTATCTACCTATTAATCGCCACGCCTGTTACCATTGCGGTAATGTACGGCAGCCACTGCGTGAAAAAAGCTTTACGCAAAACCAACGACGAAACGCCTGAGGCCGAGCCCTACAAATTCGAGCGCGACGAGTATCGCCCAGAGTTTGACGAGTTCACTCAGATGCTTGTGCAACGTCGTATGTATAAGGGGAGGGTTAAGTTATGAGCACCAAACAACACCTTATCGCAGGCCTTTGGGCATTGGGTTTAACCTATGCGGGCTTTGTATTTGCATCGTGGCAGTTTAACCCTGCAACGTGGCCAGAAGATGCGCGCTTTGCCTTTATCTTGTGCGTGGCAGGGTTGTATGTATTAAATTACGTTTCAGCAGTAGAAAAATAAAATGGCACCTTGTTATTCAGGCGAAGGTCAACCGCCAAGACATTACTCAGAGCCGAGCCCTCAGCCCAAAATCGTAGAAAACCCAATCACACTACGCCAAAACGCTCAGCTAATAGAAGAAAACAAATATTTAACTGCAGGCCTTTGTGCCATCATTACCGAATTGAATAAACGCGGAATCGCAAACGATGTGATTTCACAGGCAAGCAAAAGCGGGCTAATTGATTTGATGAAATTCTGGTATCAGCACGCATTCGAGGACGAGGTACGGCTTGCAGTTGAGTTACACAAATTCTCAGAGCAGGAGCAGGCAATTTTAAAAAGATTATTGAACGAAAAAAAGCATTTGAAATGATAGTAGCAATTATAGCCACTACCTCAGCCGTTGCGTTGGGGCTGGCATTGAATGCCTCAAGGGCACAGGTAAGAGGTTTGGCAAAGGAGTTAAACCGCACACAATACCGACTAGGTAAAACTGAGCAGCTGCTTTGGGATTCACAGGCAGAAGTTAAGTCAGAAAAGGACAAAGCTAAAACGTGGGAAGGCCGAGGCACTTCTGCTGAGCGTGATTTGAGAGCTGCGCTAGATCAGTTGTTTACATTGACAGAGGCCAACGCTAGACGCCGAGAATCGGCTAGAATTAGGAAAGCAAACTGGAGGGCTAAAAAGAAAGGCGAACAATGTACAGTAAAACACTGGTGAAGGCCTACGCCGTTGCCGTATTGCGCGAAGATTTGGGTCTCACATTCGCAGAGGTTGCCGAGCGGATGGATTGCAGCCCCAGCAACGCGCGGTATCTCTATGACACTTTGATACAACAGGAACGAAAAGGAAAGCAAACGCTAAAGCTATGGAACAAAAAGAGCAGACAATAAGCAAACATATCTATGATGTATGTATAATCATTACAGACATCGCAGAGAGGGATAAGTTGAGGGCCTATATAAAGGACGCCGAAAAGTACGAACTAGTAAGATACTCAAAATTGACACAGGATGGCTACGGATTATTTACAACAATACAGCAGAGCGAAAAGGGAGTATAAAGATTTGCAGATGAGATTCTACTCAATGACGGCAAAGTATGAGAAAACCATTGCACGCCTCAAAAATGAGCTACTCAATCCAAAATTTAAGTTCACCAGCAAGATGGACGATTTCGCCAAGGTTATGCAGTCAGTTTGCTTGACTTGCGACGTAACTCCAGCGCAGATTCTATCGACTAGCAGAGAGGGAGATATAAAAGACGCCCGTCATTTGTTGGTTTACATTTTGCGCCAACACTACGGGCTGCGTTATTCGGAAATTGGCCGCAGGTTGGGGCGCGATCACTCGACCGCTATCAATAGTTACAACGTCAGCCGCGACTACTTGGAATACAACAAGGACTATCGCAGGATTTACAACACAGTAAAGGAGCTGTTGGGGTTATGCAATTAAGGCCATACCAAGAGAGCGCAGTTAATGAGATTAGGGCGGCGTTCAAGGAAAGTAAAAGGGTTGTGTTATGCCTGCCCACTGGAGCGGGTAAAACGGTTGTTTTTTCTGAGATTGTACGGCGAGTACTGGAGAAAGGGCGCAGGGTGGCCATCGTTACCCATCGCAGGGAATTGCTAAGCCAAGCAGGCAAACTAAACCGCTGCGATATTTTGATGGTGGAAACGCTAAACAATCAAATAAAGCGGGGGAAGGTAGTGCTGAGCAGTTACGATTTGCTCGTAATTGATGAGGCACACATTGGGAATTTTCGCAAGATTTTGGAAGGGTTTGAGGGCTTTGTGATTGGAGCAACTGCAACGCCAGTAAGTAAGCCACCGATGGCGCAAAGCTATGGCAAACTGATTAACTCGGTAGGGATTGGCGAATTGATTTGCAAGGGATATCTCTGCAACCCGATTACCTACGCAATGCACCCAGTGGACACCTCAAAGATTGCTAGCAGGATGGGGGAATTTACGGCGCAGGGGCTAGACGATGCTTTTAACCGTCCCAAGGTTTATGAGGGTGTTGTGCAGGAGTATGTTAAGAGATGGAAGGATAAGAAGGCGATTGTTTTCTGTGTGAACATTGAGGCCAGTATAAACACGGCCAAATCATTTGCGCAGGAGTTGGGCGAGGGTAGGGTTTATTGCGTTCACTCGAAACAAAGCGCAATAGAAAGGGCTGACTTAATAGAGGAATTTGTCGCTAGCAAATATGGCATCCTAGTTAACTGCGGAATTGCAACCACTGGTTTCGACTGCCCAGATATTGAGGTTGTTGTTGTGAACAGGGCTACCAAATCCGTGGCGCTATGGCTGCAAATGGTGGGGCGTGGATCGCGGCCGACTCCAAATAAATCGGCGTTCACAATCCTCGACTTTGGCGAGAATGTGCACCGCTTAGGATTTTGGCAGGAGGCACGCGATTGGGGCAAGGCGTTTAACGGGACGGAAAACAAAAAAGGCCAAGGCGTGGCACCTGTTAAAGATTGCCCTTGCTGCGGTGCTGTACTTTATGCCTCCGCTCGTTTCTGCGAGTTCTGCGGTGAGGTATTTGCAACCGAAAAGAAAGCCGAGCGCGGTAGTTTGGAATTGATGGCCTACGAAAAGCTCAACGGAAGATATCTGTTTGAGATTGCAAAAACGCCAGCCGATTTATGGGAATTGAAAAGCCGAAAGAACTACAAGCAGGCATTCATTGAGCGGGTGCTGTATTATGCAAACTATACAGAGTTAAAAAGGTTCTGGAGGTCAAAGGGTTATACTGAAGGCTATACCAACCGCAGAGAGAGAGAATTCGCCGAGGGTGGCGCAGTTAAAAATTTTATCGTAAAATTATGAAAACAAACAATAAACAACAAACGGCAGTGGAGCAATTTGCAATTTCACTCTATGAAAATGGATTTTTAACAGGCAATGGAGATGAAATACAAGAGTTACTTGAAAAAGCCAAAGCAATAGATAAAGGGCAAAGACAACACACATTTGAACAAAGTAGATTAAATAACAAATTTATTGGGCTTAAGTATGAATCATTTGAACAATACTACAACGAAACCTACGGAGGAGGTGAGTAATGAGCAATAAAAATATGCCAACTTACTTGTCAGCAGTTGCATTGGCAATGAGTAATTCAGAAACCTACTACGGAAGCAAAAGAGAATTGCAAAAATCACCGCTTAGCAAAAAAGCGGTTAAGGCAAGGAATAAAAACAAAAGAGCAAAACAAGCCCGTAAAAAACGGAGGAGGTGAAAAATGAACGACAAGATAAAACAACTCCTTGAAAACGCAGAGCAATCAGATGCAATAGCAAGAAACAAATGGCGTATTGAAAATAGAGAGCAACTCAGAAAAGAGCGTAAAGAAAAACTCAAGGAACTAATGGAGAAGGATAAACAAGGAGGCAAGCAATGAAAACCTTTATAATAACAGTCGAAATTGAACACACAGACAAGACCTTTAATAGCACCGAAATTCAAGAGTTTATTAAGGGAATTTCACTACCTCAAGCCGAATGGGTGAAGGTAATGAAAAAGGCTTTTAAAGAAACAACGCTAGGACATAAAGCGTTTGGTATTGAGGTGACTTATGCGATTAAGGAATGAGGTGGACAGAAGAAGAAATTGAGCAGCTGCGGATTTTGTACCCTAAAATGATTACCAGGGAGATCGGCGAAAAATTGAATAAAACCAACCGCCAAATTTATGATAAGGCGCAACACTTGGGACTCAAAAAAGACCAAGAGTTTTTGATGGATTACTACCGACAAAATTACAAGGGCTACCCACGCACACAATTCCGTAAAGGAATGACAAGCTGGAACAAAGGCACCAAAGGCGTTATGATTGGGGGAATTGAAACCCAATTTAAAAAGGGGCAAGCACCGCATAACACCAAGCCGATAGGTTACCGTAGTTTGCGCGATGGTTACCTGGTTGAAAAGACAGAGCAGGGGTTTAAGTTTGTGCACGTATTGCTTTGGGAGTCAGTTAACGGCCCAGTACCCAAGGGGTTGTTTGTAGTGTTTAAAGATAAAAACAAGGCCAATATCACGCTAAACAATCTTGAGCTCATCGACCGCCACGAGCATATGAGGCGCAACAACATCAAAAATCTACCCCAAGAACTGAGGGAAGTATTAAGTATTAAAAGAAGTATCACACGAAAAATTAACCAATTAGAAAAAAATGGCACGCAACAAAATTAACGATTTGAGAGATCACTTATTCGAGGCACTTGAGCGCTTAAAGGATGGCGATATTGACATAGCAACGGCGAAAGCAATGGCCGACGTCGGGCAGGTTATTATCAATTCCGCAAAGATTGAGATAGATTTTATTAAGGCAACTGGCTCAAATAAAGACAGTGGTTTTATTAAGTTAGGCGAGGGTAATGAGAAATTGTTATGAAAAGAAAAGCAACACACGCCAGAATCGCCCACGTTGAAGTTACGCCCAACGGCATACTAATTAAGGCCATTCACCTACACGATGAAAACGGCGAGTATATTCGCGACGCTAAACTAAACGGGCAACTACTTTGCACGCTTACTGAGCACCTGCTTAAAATTACGATATGCAAATAACCTACCTGCCGAATATAAGACAGTCGGCAAAGCACCACACTATTACGATAGCGGATTATTTCGCCCTCGTCCGCTCAGGGCAACATTTGGCACTGATTGAGGCGTACAGAAATACCAAGGCACTGAGTAAGGACGAACAGGCCGAGGCAAAGCAGCGCATCCCAGCGGTTACAATATCGGGGGTGTTTAAAGACAACGTAAGCAATGCAAACCTCGTCCAACACTCAGGGTTTATTTGCATCGACTTTGATGCTGTGGACGATGTGGAGCGGTTGAAATCTGAACTTGCTAAAGATCCCTATACTTTTGCCGCCCTGCTGTCCGTTTCTGGCAATGGATTGGCGGCCTTGGTAAAGATTGAGCCAGAGCGACACCTCGACGCCTTCAACGGCCTGAAGCAGTACTATTTTAAAAATTACGGCCAACTAATAGACCAGAGTTGTAAGAATGTGAGCCGCTTGCGTTTTCTTTCCTACGATCCGTTGTTGTACGTCAACGAGCAAAGCAAAACCTTTAAAGAGTACCCAAAAAAAGAGGTTAAGCCCAAACAAGTGCACACAGTGCTCACTGGCAATGAGTTTGACGAATTGATTGATAGGATTTGCAGGGGCGGTTATGACTTGACAGAGGGGGCGTACAAAAACTACCTAGATATTGGCTTTGCATTGGCCTCTGAGTTTGGAGAGAGGGGTAGGGAATATTTCCACGCCATCGCTGGGCAAAATAGCAAATACGACCATATCAAAGCAGACAGGCAGTATAATTATTGCCTACGCGATACGGGGCAAAGCAAAATCGGCATAGGCACTTTTTACTATTACGCTAAGCAGGCAGGTGTTGAGCTGAAAAGCCAGCAGGCCGTGAAATTGGAAAATATTGCTAAGATGGCCAAAAAGCAAGGTCGTGCTCAGGAGTCGGTTGTTGAGATTGCGCGGCTGAGCGGGATGGACGTGGAGAAAGCCAGCGAGACCGCTGCCGCAGTGTTTGAGGCCAATGTATCGCTGCAGCTCACAGGTCAGACGCCCGTAGCGCTATGCCAGTTGTATTTGCAAAACAACCACCAGCTGCACTACAACACCATTACGGCCGATATTGAGGATAGGGCTATTTTATTTAATTCCAAGCCCAAGATTTTGGACGATATGGCGCTGAATACGATGTACTTGCGCTTCTCGGAATTGACTGATAATAAAATCAGTTTCGAGTTTTTTTGCCGTGTGATCTACTCAGAGCTAACACGATACTACAACCCATTTGAGGACTTTATTAACGCAAATCAATCCGTCCAGCGCAGCCAATCTTTCATCGACGAACTAGCGGCCTGCATCGAAACAACGACGCCACACGTTGCCAAATATCTTACGCACTGGGGCGTTGGAATGATTGCCAGCGTTTATGGGCATACTTCGCCTTTAGTGCTTGTCCTAGCAGGCGAGCGTCAAAACACCGGTAAAACTGAGTTCTTTAGGCGTTTACTGCCCAAGCCACTCGCCAATTATTACGCCGAATCAAAACTGGACGGCGGCAAGGATGACGATATTTTACTGACCAAAAAGCTTATTATTATGGACGATGAGTTTGGGGGAAAATCCAAGCTGGAGGCCAAACGCTTTAAGGAGTTGACCAGTAAAGCCAGTTTCTCAATTCGATTGCCTTATGGGCGCACTCACCGAGATTTGAAGCGCCTCGCCGTCTTAGCAGGTACGACCAACGATTTGGGGCTTATCAGTGATCCAACAGGCAACCGCCGAATCTTGCCGATTAACGTCTTAAGTATCGACCACGCTCGCTATAATTCAATAGACAAATCGGCGCTGTTTATGGCTTTCTATGATTTGTATCAGGCAGGATTTAACTGGCACCTGTCGAGTGAAGATATACTACAACTTGCAGAAAATAGCACAGAATTTAACGCTATTAATTTTGAAGCGGAATTAATTAACCAATATTTTAGAGTACCACAAAATGGAGATTATTGCGATTATTTAACAAATACCGAATTGAAAATCTATCTCGAAGTAAACAGCCAGCAGCGAATTTTTGACACTCGAAAGTTAGGTATGGAGATGAAAAATTTGGGCTTTGAACAGGTAAGAAGGAAGGTAAACGGCTCAACAATGCGCTGCTATTCGGTTGTAAAAGTGAACAGATGACAAAAAACGCATTTTCTCTGTACACCTTTTTTCTCAATGTTTTCGCGGGTTGGCGTCTCGGGTGTACAGAGAGCCACGCAAAAAACATAACTTCCCTAGAAAAAAATAATTTTAATTTTTCCCTTTTCTGTTTTTATGTTCTAGAAAAGTTTTCAGTTTTCAGTGTACACCTGTACACCTTTTGCCCTCAGCCCTTGCTACCATTGGCCTCAAGCGGTGTACAGAGAGCTTTTTTTCTCTGTACACCTCTGTACACCGCCTAATTTGATAACTTTGCTAATAATATGACAGAAGACAAAATACAACAGGAAATAATAATTTATTATCGCAATTATTTTCAGCGATTATATAAGGATTGTTTAATCTTTAGTATACCAAACGGGGGGCTTAGAGATAAGCGCACAGCGATGCTAATGAAGTCGACAGGGCTACTATCTGGAGCTGCTGATTTGGTTGTGATTTATTTCGGCACCCTTGTGTTTGTAGAGTTAAAGACAGCAACAGGAATACAATCAGACGAGCAGAAAGCATTTGCTCAACGCGTAAAAGATTGCGGCTTTGATTACTATCTACTCCGCTCGCTCGATGAATTTAAACAAATGCTAAGCCTATTATAATGCCATACTTTCCAGCATCCAAACGAACCAAGCCACGCCAAGACCGTGAGCACAGACATAAAGAGCCAAGATACCACACTACAAAATGGAGGGAGTTGCGCGCTTATGTGTTGCAAGGATCGCCACTGTGCACGATGTGTGAGCAGGTTGGAGTTGTTACACTGGCGCAGATGGTAGACCACATTCAGCCAGTGCGATTAGGTGGCGAGTTCTGGGATCAGTCAAACCTGCAGCCCCTGTGCAACTGTTGCCACGCTAGCAAGTCAGGCAAGGAGGCAAAGCTATGAAGGTGCAAGGCTTGGACGTTGAGATATTGCAGCGCAAGTGCACGCGCGCGGAACGATTGCCGCAGAGAAAGGGGGCGGTGTCGACCCCAACCCCCAAAAAACGCCCTGAAAGGGGCACCTCTTAACCGCTGGTGCTCTTTTCTTCACACTCGGGCAAAAATAGATTTTCAAATTTTAATGTATATTTGCAAATATGAAAGGAAGGCCACGCAAACCAACCGAAATAAAAAAACTGGAGGGAACTTTTCGCGCAGACCGAAACCCTGAGCAGCCGATGCTTGTTGAGCTGAGTGTTGGAGTTCCACAACCACCCGCTCACTTAAACGCTTTGGGCTTTGAGTACTGGGATATTACCTGCAAGGAATTGAAAAATAACAACCTACTGGCTGGCGCAGATTTGGGGCTTGTTGCTGGTTACTGCAATGAGTTGGGATTGTATAAAAAAGCCTGCGAGATAAACAACCAAGAGGGCGAGGTTGTGATTAACAGATTTGGAGAGAGAGTCGTATCTCCTTGGTACGATGTGCGCAGCAAGGCATTAAAGCAAGCTACACAGATGGGGCAGTTGTTTGGTATAACGCCATCGGCACGGGCAAAAATTGAAACGGGCAACGTCAAGCCAGTAAGTAAATTGGAATTACTGAAAAAAACTAAAACCGCATAACTATGAAAAAGACAGTTAACAAAGCTGTAAACAAGGCAGCATTTGAAACCGCACACGTTGAGATTGAAGAAAACAAAACTGAGTTTAAAGGACGCCAGTACAGAATTGAGAAATATGAACAGGGATTTATTATCGCTATGGATCACGGCAGCGGATTCCGTGCCTGTGGTAAATTTGGATTATGGGACGAGCCTTTTGTGTATCGTAACGAGTATATTGCAAAACTGGCTCTAGCTAAATTTGAATCGGAAAGAATTAAAAAAGATTGATTTACCACGATTACGCTCTAGGTGTTGCCTCTGGCGAGGTTGTAGCGTGTTTGCACGTTAAGAACTCCTGTGCTCGATATTTGGCAGACAGGGAGAGCGGAGAGTGGGAATTTAGCGACGAGTCAGCTCAGCACGCTATTACCTTTATCGAGGAACTGGAGCACACGACTGGCGAGTATGCGGGCCGTAATTTTACGCTGGAGCCTTGGCAGGCGTTTATCGTTGCTAATATTTTCGGATTCCTTAAGGACGGTTATCGCAGATTTACGCGGGCTTATGTTGAAGTGCCACGGAAAAACGGCAAATCTACTTTTTCCAGCGCCATTATGCTTTACGGCTTGCTAGTTGACGATGAGCCAGCGGCGCAGGTTTATAGTGCGGCTACTAAACTTGATCAGGCTATGATGGTTTTCGGCGAATCTGTTCGAATGTGCCAAAATATTAGCTGGTTGGCTGAGGCGGTGACTGTTAACAATTCTGTAAACAATCGGCGGATTTTATACGGGCAAAGTATTTACAGGCCGCTAGAGTGGAATCCAAACAAGCAGGACGGACTCAATACCCATATGGCGGTAATTGATGAGTATCACGCGCACCCAAACGATGAACTTTACAACGTCCTGCGCAACTCGATGGGAGCACGCCGCCAGCCGTTGCTGTTCACTATTACCACGGCGGGCTTTAATAAGGAGGCGCCCTGCTACAAACACAGGCAATATTGCGCCAGTGTGTTGGATGGCAAAATAAAAGACGATTCGCTTTTTTCGGTAATTTATACGCTGGACGCTGGAGACGATTGGACGGACTCGGCAAATTGGCGAAAAGCCAATCCAAACTGGGGAATTTCTGTTTATCCTCGCCAATTAGAGCAGGCGCTTACCGAGGCAAAGGAATTTGCGAGCAAGGAGGTTGAGTTTAAAACTAAGCTTCTTAATGTTTGGACAGATACGGCACTGACTTGGATTCCTGACGCTGACTGGAAAGAATGCGGAGAAGATGGCGAAACTGTCGGCGAATGTTACGGCGGCCTTGATTTGGCAATTTCTGGGGATTTTTGTGCTTTTAGCCTATACTGGCCTGATAGCGGCACTGTCAAAACTTGGTACTTTTTGCCTGAGGAGACAGTAAAGAAAAGAAACGACGCCGCAGGGCAATCGATTCGGCAATGGGTTGCAGATGGATTGATAACAGCCACCGAGGGCAACGTAACCGATTACGCGTATATAAAAGCGCGGATTTTGGAACTGGCAAGCAAATACGACATTAAGGATATTGCCTTTGACCGATTTAACTCTAGCCAGTTGGTAATTGAGTTGCAAATTGAAGGGCTGAGCCTGTACCCATTTGGGCAGGGCTTTGTCAGTATGAGCGCCCCAACGATGGAACTGGAGCGATTGGTAAAAGAGCAAAAGATAAAACACGGCGGCAATCCAGTAACGCGGTGGCAGATGGGCAACATTATGCTGCGCACAGATCCTGCTGGTAATATTAAAATTGATAAAGGTAAAAGCGGCGATAAAGTCGATGGGCCGGTATCAATCGTTATGGCTTTGGGCACTTGTATGCAGGAGGCCGCAAAAAATAAAAATTCAGATTTTTGGTTCGTACAGTTATGAAATCAGACGCTTGGCTCACCTACACCGATAATTTTATGCAGGAGTATTACAAAGAACTCCCGACATCTGCAACTTACCGCGAAGCCTACGAAAAAATCGAAGCTCGCCACTTTGCAGTATTTGATAGAAATAAGTTTAAAAATTACGAGGTGTTTCGCTCTACTTTATCGCGATGGCTCGACAAAAATCGCCCCTAATAGTTGTAAATGTTACAAGCAAAGAGTTTTATTTTCGCCCTATGCAGTTTAGTATAAAGAGGCTTTTGGGCTTTAAAGGGGTAGAAAAGCGCAGCTATTTGTCAGCGCCCTCTGAATGGCTTATTAACTCTCTAAACTCTGTCTTTGGCTACCAAACGCAGAGCGGACAAAGTATAAACCCACGGACGGCTTTAAGTATTGCCAGCGTGCACGCTTGTGTAAGGGTTATTTCTGACGGTATTGCTGGCCTCCAGTTGAGGCTTTACAGGGAAACAGCTCAGGGAAAGCAGCAGGTTTTCAATAATTATGCTTTGTCTTTGTTGAATGAGCCTAACCCGTATCAAACCCGCTACGATTTCGAGATTTTTATGGTGGGCGCTTTGGTGTTGCGCGGTAATGCTTACGCTTTTATCAATCGCGATGCCAGATATTTGGGCACTGAGCTACACCCAATTAACCCCGATTATGTTACGCCAGTTTTGAGCGATGGCCAGTTATTTTACAAAGTAACCGCCAAAGGATTCCCGCCAATGATTCCCGCCTCTGATATGTTGCATTATAAGGGGATGTGTTTGGATAATCCTCTTGTGGGCGTTTCGCCGATTGTGTTGCACGCTGAGACGTTGGGTATTGATTTGGCCGCTATCTCTGGAAATGCAGGGGTTTACAAAAACGGCGTACTGAAGTTTTTACTTACTTCAGAGGCACAGATAAAGCCAGAACAGGCAGCACCCCTGAAGCAATCGCTCGACGACGTTATAGATGGAGCCGCTCGCAGCGCCGTGTTGCCTAATGGCGTAAAAATGGAGCGTTTGAGTTTGAGCCCAGACGAGGCTAAGTATTTGGAAACTCGAAAGTATGACGCTGAGGAAATCGCCCGTATTTTTGGCGTTCCTGCTTCAATGATTGGCGCAGGCACTACAACCAAATCTAGCACAGAGCAAGAGTATCAAGATTTTTATTCTCGCACTTTGATGAGTTACGCGATAAACATCGAAGAGGAAAAGAGGCGCAAGCTTTTAACCGAGACCGACAAGGTAGACCAATATTTTAAGTACAATTTCAACTCATTGCTGCGCGCTTCTGCCAACGACAGAGCGGACTTTTACAACAAAGGCATCCGCGGCGGTTGGTTAAGCAGAAACGAGGCCCGCAACTTTGAAGATACAAACGGCTTTGAGGGTGGCGATGAGTACCTAATCGAGAGCAATTTGGTACCTAGCAGTAAAATTGATGCCTATATGGATGCAAAGATTGAGCAACTATTGAGCACCGCCGATAAAAACAACAACCCAGCAGGGACAAACAACCAAGAAAATATTTAAGATGAAACAAGAGAGGCGCACTTTTACGGGCACCGTACACACTAGAGCGGAGGGCGAAGGAATGCCTAAAGAAATTGGTGGAATTGCTGCCGTTATTAATTCAGTAACCGATTTGGGCTATTTTGAGGAGGTAATTGAGCGCGGAGCGTTTGATTATGCTTTAAATAAAGAGTATGATATCCGCTGCTTGTTTAATCACGAGGCTGAGCTTATTTTGGGCCGCACAAAAGCAGACACTTGCAAAGTTTTTGTAAATGCTGACGGCAATCTTGAGTATACTTGGGTTCCCGACTATGAAAACCCAACGCATATGAGCGTTGTGCGTTCTATTATGCGCGGAGATATTACCCAGAGCAGCTTTGCTTTTACAATTAAGGAGCAGAAGTGGAGCGACTCTACTAAATACGGAACAATGGGCAAGCGCACTATTACAGTAATTGAAGATTTGTACGATGTAAGCCCAGTAACTTACCCCGCTTACGCTGACACTGAGGCCGACGCTCGTAGTATTGTGGCCCTACGGGATCAGGAGCGCGAGATTGAAGAGGCAAAAAGAAGCCAAGCTGCTGCCGATGTATTGAAGCTGGCGTTGTTAAGATACGAAAACCTATAAAACAAAAAACCAAAAAAATGAATAAAATTAAAGCATTGAAAGAAGAGCGCGGCCGCCTGTTGGGCGAGTTGTCTACTCTGCAAAACACCATCGAAAAAGAAGCCCGTTCAATGGCTGACTCTGAAACCAACCGCTTGGCTGAAATCGAGGCTCGTTTGGGCGCGATTAAGTCAGAAGTTGAAACCTTGGAAAAGTTGCAAAATCTTGCAGCTCAAGCCGCTGGCCACACTGCTAGCCGCAGCGAGGAAAAAGAAAAGTCAGAAATGGCTAAATCTTACAGCTTCAAGCGCGCGATGGAAATGGCTATTTCTGGACGTCGTGAAGGTATCGAAGGTGAATTTTCTGCCGTTGGTGGTAACGAGTTTCAGCGTTCAGGCGTAAGCGTTAGCGCTCACTCTATCAAAATCCCTTCTGAAGTTTTCACTCGTGATATGACTGCTACAGGCGGAACTTCTGGCGATCAGGGTGGTGTAAACATCCAAACTTCTGTCGGTTCAATTATCGATGTATTGTTGCCTCGCACAGTATTGGCTGGCTTGGGCGTACAGCGTTTGTCTGGCTTGGTTGGAAACTTGGATTTACCAACTGCTCAAACTGTGCCCTCTGCTGGTTGGAACACTGAAAACGGTACTGCTACTGAAAAGAGCCCTACCTTCTCTAAGGTTACCTTCAGCCCTAAGCGTTTGGCCGCTTACATTCAAGTATCTAACCAGTTGATGTTGCAATCTAGCAACTCAATCGACGGTTATGTGCGTAACTGGTTGCTTAACGCAATGGCTCAATCTTTGGAAGCTGCTGCTATTAAAGGTGGTGGTTCTAACGAGCCTACTGGTATTATCGCAAACAGCAATGTTAATGTAGTATACGCAGGTGGCGCTTCTAGCAACTCTACCAACGCTAACGGTATCGCTCCAGTTTGGGCCGACGTTGTTAACTTGATGAAAGCCGTAGAAAACAGCAACGCTATGGGTTACGCTTATTTGACAAACCCATTGGTTAAAGCTGCTTTGCAAACTATCCCACGCCAAGCTTCTGGTGTTGAAGGAAACTTTATCTGGCCTGCTGGTGGTTCTGAGTTGAATGGTTACCCTGTAGCTACTACTACTTTGGTACCTTCAAACTTGAGCAAAGGAACTTCTAGCACTTTGTCTGCTATGATCTACGGGGCGTTCGATATGATGGCCGTGGCGAACTGGGGAGGAATGGAATTAGTTGTAGACCCATTTAGTGGAGCTACTGCTGGTTTGACAAATGTTATCCTTAATTCTTATATGGATGTAAACTTATTGCAACCTAAAGCCTTCGCTGTCTGCAAAGACATCGTAGCCTAATAATCTGCCCGCTCGGGGGCGTAAAAGTTCCGAGTGCTGAGGGGGGTCTTGACTGCACCGCCCTCGGGCCATTATGAAGATTAAATTTATTGCAAACCCTACAGGAAAATTTAACCTTTCCTATAATGCAGGCGAGGAGGTGATTATGGAAACAAAGCAGGCGATGCTTTTAATTGAAGCAGGAATTGCTGAGGAGATTGCAGTACTTACCCCAAGCAAGCCCAAAAAGGCTAAAACAGTAAATCCAGAAACCGAACTAGACGCCGAGTAAAATGTACAGAGCAAGACGATACACAGCCTACGCAAATGCAGCAACCGATTATGTTAGTTTATCGGAGGCTAAACAGCATTTGCGAGTAACTAGCACCGCAGACGATACCTATATAAGCGGTTTGATTTCTATGGCTGTTGAGGCTTGCGGCGCTTATTTGGGTTATTCTGTGCGCAAAGCAACAGCACGATATGGATATGACGCATTTGTAGGCCAGCCTGCGCTAATTAATCCAGTAAACGGGCTCACAATACCTTCAGGCAATTATCTGCGCGTAAACAGCCGCGTATTGGATGTGGAGCAGTTGTATTATGTTGACGATAATAATACAGTTCAAACTTTCGACGCTGCGGATTGGATTGTTTCGCCTGACCCGATGAGCAACTACACAAAAAATATTTTTATGGAGAGCGCCCCGTCTAGTGTTACGGACGATTTAATTAAGTACATCGTTGAAGTGACTGAGGGCTTTAATCCTGTCGGGACTTCTGGAGTTGACCCAGATACAATTTGCCCCTCTTCTGTGAAGTTTGCCGCGTTGCTTTTGGTTGGGCAGTATTACGATAATAGGCAGTCGATTACTGTAGGCGTAAGTAATACCCCGCTAAACTTTGGTTTGCATTATTTACTCGACCCCTATAAAATCCCAGTAATGATATGAACGCGGGCTTAATGGATGAGCTGATTTCAATTCAGCGCTATAGTGAAACAGTCGACACCAACACAGGCGAGAAGTTGCAATCTTGGACAGAGATAGCAGCGCCTTGGGCTAGGATTGTGGAACTTGAAACAGGCAGCGAAGAAGTGAACGCAGACAGGAGAGAGAATAAGCAAATAGTTAACTTTACAATTCGCTACACTTCCGATATTTCTGTTAACGACAGGATTGTATGGAACTCAAACAAATACAACATTATTTCGATTGCTGACCTAGAGCGGAGAATGTATGCTAAATTGCATACTGAAATCAGCTACAAAAATGACTAAATTCTCGCAGCAAGTAAATCAGGCAATCAGAGGCATAAAAACTCTGGGCCTACCGCCTCAAGTGGTTGGCGGCGTGATTGAACGCAACGCTAAGGAGTTTATTAATATAGCGCAAAATAATGTGCAAGACGATACGGGAAATCTAAGTCGCTCGATTGGATTCATTGAAAAAAATACTCGCTACAGATTTGCAGCAGTTCGATTGATAGGTGCAAGGGTATACGGTGGTTTTAAAGGCTACCACGCTTATATTTATGAGCACGGAACTCAACAACGTACTTACAACGGCGCAAGTCGTGGCAAGATGCCTGCAAATAATCAAATGAGCAGGGCTTTTAATTCATACAAGGACACTTTTACCAGCAACACAGAGCGCGATATTGTTAAGATAATTGCAGAGAATGCGCGAAAGGCTGGCTTTGACGTAAAATAAAAAAATAAAAATATACAAATGGCAACTACAGGCATTACAAACGGAACGCTAATTGCAATCTACAAAGAGGTTTCAGGCAGCCCAGTTAAAATCGCAAATGCGACATCTAACGACTTCGACATTACAAAAGATATGATCGAGACCACCAACAAAGACAGCGCAGGCTGGAAAGAGTTTATTGTTGGAGAAGGCGGCTTTACTATGAACGTCGACGGAATGTTTGAAGAGGACGGCTCTGTAGGTTCTGGCGGTCTATCTTGGAAAGATTTGATTACAGACCTTTTGGCTGGCACTTCTGTTACTATCGTTATGACTTCAAATGTAACAGGCGATTTGAAATTAAGCGGCTCTGCTTTCTTTTCAAACTTGACATTGAGCGCACCAAATAACGACGTTACAACCTTTACCGCTTCTATCCAAGGTACTGGTGCTTTGACTGTTGGCACTATCTAATATGCAGGAAATCAAAATTGGGGGTGTAACTCACCCCCTTTATTTCTCGATGCTATCAATAGAGCAGGTCTTTGCAGATTTGCAAGTTGAGGATTTTGCTAAATTGGGCGCTGTTATGAGCACCAAGACGGCAGGCAACTCGTTGAAATTTGGCAGAGCGTGCGCCTTCGCAGGGATTGCTGGAGGCTACAGAAAACAGGGCGAAAAGTGCCCCTTTGTTTCTGCCGATGCTTTGGGCGATGAGGTTAGCTCATTTGCTGAACTTGAGCCCGCAATCATTGGATTTACAAAAGCAGTTGAGGAGTTTTTTAAACCCGCTGACGATGTGGCTCCAGTGGAGGGAAAGTAACAGGCGGCAAAGCTGAGCCTTTGACCTTTGACCGCCTTAAGCAAATAGGCTTCGGCGAGATGCTTATGAGTGAGGAAGATTTCGCTAACTGCACGCCCTACTACTTTAGGCTGAGGTTGCACGGAATGAGAAAAGCCCAAACTCAACAGTATCGCAATCAATGGGAACTGAGCCGCTGGATGGCCGCCACAATGATAGCACCGCATCTAAAAAAACCGATTGCACCGCAGAAACTGATTAGCTTTCCGTGGGAAGTTGAGCAGGCTGAGAATGTGCAGGAGGTAATTGAGAAGTACAGACACATATTTAACAAATTAACCCCACCCCCGCAAGCGTGAAAGCCGTAACCGCAATTTACAATATACTCAGCAACAACGCAGCACTTACTGCGGTTGTGAGCAATAGGATTAATCCGCTAAGAATCCCAGAAAAAAGCACTCTGCCCGCTTTGGCTTATCAGGTTGTTAGTAACCGCGGTAATATGAGCAAAAGCAGCGCCTCAAAATCTGACTTTACTCGTATACAGGTAATGATTGTAGCCAAAACTTACGCCTCTGCTATTGAGGTGGGTAACTTGGTGCGCAATGCGATGGAGGTTGCAACCCCCAACACTTTTAACGGTGTTAAGGTGCAGGTTATTGAGTACGATGGCGAGGTGCATTTGGCAGAAGATAATGCAGGATTTGCAGGGCTTTCTACGATTGGGATGGACTTTATTATTAACTACACAAGATAATGGCAACGCAAAGCAGTATAAACATAGCCCTGAGCGCCGATACCTCTGGCCTTAATAAGAATATAGCCAAAGCGGCCGACACAGTCGAACAAGGCGCCAAAAGAATGGCCGAAACCAGTCAGAAGGCAGGCGAAGCTATTGCAAGCGCTTTGGGTAATATGAGCGTCCGCGATGCGATTAAAGAGGTAAGCCAAGCGATTAACGACCAGAAAGCAATTACCTTAGAATATCAGAAGCAACTGCAAAGCCTTAGAGATAAGAGCGCCGCTATGAGCGCTACCGATATCAAAGGACAGAGAGCGCTGAGAAAAGAAATCGACGCCGTAAAGGCTGCGATTGCTGGGCAAAAGTTGGGTATTGCGGATTTGGTTGCTGAAAAGCAAGTGCTAGAGGCCGAGCTTAAAAAGGAAATTGAACAGGAGAAGCAACTGGCCAAAGCCACAACCGAGGCCAACAAAGCAAGCCGAGAGCAGAAAACTGTAAACGGGGCGACTCGTGCAAGTTTGAATGGATTGGCTACGTCGTTTAGTTCCGTATCGTCAATTATGGCGATAGTTGCAGACGATAACAAGGAGCTGCGCAACGCTTTGATGGCCACCAACGCCGCTCTTAACTTTTCTGCTGCCGCTATGCAGGTGCGAGATCTCTCTAAGGAGTTCGGAGGTTTGGGCAATGCCGCTAAGGATGTAGGTAACTGGATTAAGGCAAACCCCTATCTGGTTGCTGGTGCCGCTATTAGCGCGATTGCTGTGGCGATTGCATCGGCTGAAACAGAGGCCGAGAAGTTTGCCAGATTACAGGCTGAAGTTAACAAGGAGCTGAGCGATGCAACCAGCAGCGCAAGAGCCAACGCCGTAAGTTTAAACGCTTATTTGGCGATTGTTAACGACACCACAAAAAGCGAAAAAGAACGCAATGGCGCACTGCTTGCATTAAAAGAGGCAGGCATTGCCGTTGACGATTTGAATATAAAAACCGCCGCAGGATTGAGGCAGTTGAATGCCAGAGTTCAGGACTCTATAAACTTATCAATTCAAAAGGCGATAGTTGACAAAGCCGCTTCAAAGATTGCCGAGATTGAACTGGGCAAAATCGAAGCGCAAAAAGATGCACGCGAAGGTTTAGGTGCAACCCTTGTAGATAATTTGTTCTATATGGGTTTGCAAGTGCAAAGAACTCGAGAAAGTAACGCCGCTCTAGCAGAAGCGGACGCTCAAATAAATTTGTACAAAACTGCGCTGCAAAACGCTTCCTCTGCCGTTGCTCAATTAACGCCAAATGTAGACGCCGCAAATACTGCGCAGACAAACTACAACAAAGGCGTTAAGCAAGGCGCAAAAGATGCTGCATCTTTAGAAAAGGAACTTAAAAAATTAGAGGACGGATTCCAAAAACTCGCCAAGCCTCAAACCACTGGCGGCCAATTTATACCTGTAGATCCGTTGAAAGAGGCACAAAGCGAAGAGGAGCAAATCCTCGACGATATTACCGCCTCGCAGGAGAAGTTTAAAAAGAAAGAGCCGCTAACTTCTGAGGATATTTTCGGAGCCGATGAGGTTGCAAAGGATGTGCAGGTAGTTACTACCGAGATAGGCAAGTTGCCACCAGCATACGAGGAAATGGCCAACAGAAGCAGCGAGGCTTTTAGGAAGCATCAGGCCGAGATGAAGGTGAGCGCAATGAAGGCAGAAGAGTGGGCGCAGAAACAACTGCAAGCACTCGACAAATTAAACGCTGCCTTTGCTACTTTGCAATCTGAAGCCGCTGTAAGTTTTGGCCAGTTTATCGGTGATCTAGTATCTGGCGAACAAGACGCGGGCAAAAATTTCGGTAAAAATATGCTGGGGGCTATTGCCTCCTTTATGGATTCACTCGGTAAAGCTTTGATTGCTACGGCCATTGCTTCTGAGGCGTTCCAGAAATTAATTTTAACTAACCCGCTGGCTGCTGCTGCCGCCGGTGTGGCATTGGTTGCAGGTGCTCAGATTGTGCGTAATAGTTTGAAGGAAGGCCCAGAGGTTACAGCCTTTGCTGAGGGTGGTATTGTTTCGGGCCCAACGCTCGGTTTGATGGGAGAATATCCCAACGCAAGGAGTAACCCTGAAGTTATCGCACCTTTGGACAAATTGCAGGGGATGCTCAACACTGGAAGCCAAAGCGGTTATGTGGCATCTACAACAATTACAGGGCGAGATTTGGCTATTGTGCTTGAGCGTTACAATAAAGACAGCAAAAGAGGTTAATTTCGCAATATGGCACGCAAATACTACGGCTCTTTTTATTCGGTTACTGGGATACTTCACAAGGTTGAAATATGGGACGCGCCTAGCGGCTCAGGAACTGGAGGCACAGAGTTAAAACTTGCGGGCAATGGCTACCAAATAGAACGCGATGGGGAGGGGGATACATTTTATACAAATCCTATTCGAGCTTCTCGCTCTACATCTTACTGGGTAATCCCCTCCGATACTATTATGGGCGAATTTCAAGCCCTTGCCACAAACTCAGAGCAGTATTGGGCGGTATTGATTTACAAGGATTCGGTATTGCAGCACGTTGGCCGAGTAGTTGCCGACCAAATGACTTTCTTACGCGAATCAATCGAGAGCAAGCCAGTTATTTCGTTAGCTGCGGTGGATGGTTTGGAATTGCTAAGAGGTTACAAAGTGAGTAGCGACTGGTTTACCGATGGCAAAATAACAGTTTCGCAGTTGTTTCGTAAATCATTGGACGAACTCGGCCTAAAAGATTACTGGGTTGTAGCTGGCACAAATACGGACTATTTTAGGGACGCTGTAAGCCCTTACTCAAGCGATGCGAGCCGCAAGGGTATCGATTTGCTGAAAGTCGATTTAAATACGTTTGTGAGCGATTACGACGCGTTTAAGGATATTACTGCGAGCGATGTGAACGCTTTTCAGTATGCCAGCGAAAATATGATAGATTGCAAGCAAGCACTCGAGCAAGTTTGCGAAATTCTACAGGCTCGATTTATGCACGAACTGGGTAAATATTGGCTTGTTTCGGCTGCTGAGTATTTAGATACAACGGTAGCCTATCGCCAGTACAGTTATACCCTGCAGTATATTGGAACGGGCACCTACACCCATACAGTGCAACTGGGCAACGATGTGCGCCCGCAATGGATGGCAAAGCCGTCGCTTACTTACCAAGCGGCTGCCAAATATGTGCAAGTTGACACCGAGCGCACGATGAACACGGGCGTTTATCGGACATATCAAAATAAAAGTAATACCAATTTTGGGGGTGCGTTCACAGGTATACCAACGGGCACCAACCCCGATGAGGCACCGCTAAGAGTAAGATTTGCTATAAAGTTTCAGCGTCATATTTTTACAGGAACTACAACAGGGCCAGAGGACGGAACTAAGGTCGAAATACAAATCTGGCTAACCGATAGCTCGGGTAATATTAAGATATTGGATAACACCAATTTCTATTGGGTTTCACATACAGGCGCGATTCCAGTAAGAGAGGAAATAATAAAAACAGATACACAGTCAACCACTTGGACATCATTTGTTTTTGATAAGCAATTAAGCACTGCGCCCGCTGGTTATGATACTTTGAACATTGGCGTTACTAGGGTTGTAGCTTACAAGGACAGATTTAATATCTTAGGCAAAAAGTTAGGCACGCCTGCGACATTTGACAAAGATTATTGGGGCTCTGTGCAGATTGCCTTTGCTGATCAATCACCCTACCAAAACCCTGATTTTACTTTTAACATTACCGAGGTTTATACGCCAGACACTACAAGCGGCGTAAATTCAAACCCGATAATACTGGAGCCAAAATATTATTACTCGTCAAACAAATACGCGACGGGTAATATTCTAGCCAACAACGGTACTGCCGATGTAATTGCAGACGATTGGTATGGTGGATGGGATTCTACAAGCCACGGATCACCGACTGAAATGCTCGGGCAGGGAATTGCAGGCCTGTATAAGGATTTTGTACCAACTATTCAGGGCACTTGGATTGATGCGGGAACTTTGACGGCTATTAAATCGCTTTACTTTGATGACTATAAGTGGCTATTTAACGGCGCGGTTTATACTGCACGCTCTGAGCAATGGGCAGGCGAGTGGTTGGGATTGGTTCCTGTGTATACAGGTTTGACCTCATCAGGCGAAGGTTTAAAGCTTGGCGGCGGCTTAAAGGATAGAGTCAACTATCACGATGAGCAGATAGGCCGTTTGAATGATTCAGTTCAGCGTGTACCTGCTTTGATGCTTTCCGAGTTGGTAAACAATGTAGACGGCTCTCCGACTTCATTTCCGACGCAAAATACCCGTTATGAGGTAATGGTGCAGTACAATTACGCCGATGAGCAAATGGTTTGGCACATACAGGAACACAATTCGCCTGTTACCTACACCGCAGGCAGCCACACAATAACAAACGGCTACGAGCTTATCCTGTGCGATTCTAGCGGCGGTACAGTAAACGTCGATTTGCCTGATCCAACGCTGAGCAAAGGAAAAAAATACTACTTTAAAAAACTATCTACGAATCACACTGTGGTAATCACTGGAGGCGGTGCGGATATTGATGGCAGCACAACGCTAGTACTAAACCAACTCTACCAAGCGGCTCAAATTATATGTGACGGCGTCCAATGGTGGGTTATTTAATTGTTGCAAATGTTACTCTGGTTATTGGGTAAATTGCGGGTACTATGGCACAAGCAAGCGCAGACATTATTGCAGGCTCTCAGGGTTTTGTTAGACACGGGGCGGCAACAGTTACCTCAGTAAGTTACGACGCAGTAATACCCCAAGAAGATACAGTATTCACATCGTTCACCGTTACGGCAGAAAACGGCACGGCAACCAATGTGCTGAGTGCGCGCGGTATGTCGGGCGTTACTTTTAAACAGGGCGCATTTTTGCCCGCTGGTAAGGGCAACAAGATTACTGGTTTCGTTACAAGTTCGGGCAGCGTAATAGGTTACTAATGCGCAGAATGGGCATAGGGTTGGGCGTTGGAATCAATCGTTCCAATTATGCCCAAGGGATTTTCTCGGCTTATCAGAGTCGGGTTATTGCCGATGGTGGAGTAACTGAGGCGGGCGCTTGTGTGGATGCGGTTAGTGGGTTGCTACAAACTGCATCCTTATTGCTTATTCCCTCGGGCTACAAGTCGGGCAAAGCGTATGCCGAAATCCCCACAAACGGGAACGGTGATTTAACTTGGACAAGGGCGAGCACGGCACTACGCACAAATAGTTCGGGATTGTTGGAATCAATGGGTTCGGGTGTACCGAGATTATCCTATATGTACGGCAGTTGTCCTGCGTTGTTGTTAGAACCGCAGAGGACGAATTTGGTTCTGCAGTCGGAAGATTTTAGTAGTGCGAGTTGGACAAAAACAAATAGTACCGTAACTGCAAATAGTACAACTTCTCCCGATGGCACAACTAATGCAGATTCTTTGGTTGATAATTCAGCATTGGGGATACACGCATTAAGTGCTGTAAATATAGGAGGGGCAGGAACTTACACATTTAGTTTTTATGCTAAAGCAAATACATTGAGCAGAGTTGGAATTTTCACAAATTCTGCCGTAAATATAAACTTGGCAACAACTGCATTAGTTTTTGATTTGTCAAGTGGGGTTGTGGTAAATTCGGTTAGTGGAATTACTGCAAGTATTCAAAGCGTTGGAAACGGATGGTATCGTTGTTCAGCAGTTATTCCATCAAGTGCAGCAGGAAATTATTTGATTGTAACATCAAACGGAGGCACAACAGTAAATTACATAGGAAGTGGACAAAGTATTTTTGTTTATGGCGCACAACTCGAACTTGGCGCATACCCCACAACCTACATTCCAACAACCACCGCATCAGCCACCCGTATTGCGGATACTGCAACAAAGACGGACATTAGTTCTTTGATTGGGCAAAGTGAAGGGGTTATGTTTGCGGAGGTTTCAGGACTATCAAACGATACGGTTAGGCTTGCAATTTCCGACGGGACAAATAACAACAACATATATATTGAATTATCATCAGGCGCTATTTCGACAGTTGGTCGAGTGAGTGGAATAAATCAATTTGCTATAAGTAGTTCGCAAACAATTACTAACCTTAACAAAATAGCAGTTAAATACAAACAAAATGATTTTGCTTTATGGATTAATGGCGTAAAGGTTGGCACGGATACAAGCGGTAGTACATATTCGGCAAATACATTAAACGCAGTCAAGTTTGATAGAGGAGATGGCTTCGTTCCTTTTTATGGTCATATCAAACAAATGATTTTATTTACAACTGCCTTAACCGACAGTCAATTAGTTGCCCTAACAACCTAAACTTATGACCTTTTCAAAATACTCTTTCACCAACCTAGCCGAATGGCTAACATACCAAGCCCAAATATCCACAACGGTTGAGGGTTCTATCGTTTACCAAAATTGTGCAGTACACGAAATCGGGCAAATCTGTTTAGCCACCGACACCGAAGGCAACTGCACCGACCTATCACCGCTCTATGCGGTGGACATTCTTTGGAACGATGAGCCGTTGGAATCTTTTGCAACAAAAGAGGTGTTTCCAAATCCGATTGGCGTTCATACTTTTAGTGGGTGTGAGTCGCTTTACCTTGCCCGTTTCTGTGAATTTAATCCGTCATCACCTTACTGCAATATCCCTGAATAATGACTGCACCAAAGAAAACCCCTAATGCGAATCCGCTTCCTGTTTCGTTTGACCAATTTCGCAAAAATCCTGTTGCTGCCGTGGCTTTTTGTATGCTGCTGGCTGTTAGTTACCTTTATATGGATTTGCGTGCGAACAATCAAACGCAGATTGATGAGTGCAAAAAGGAAATTGTGGCGTTGAGAGCCGAACAGAAGCAGGCATACAAGATGCTTAAGACGGCAGACAGTGCACTGAGCGCTGCCATCACTGAACTACGCATAATTAACTCAATGAAGAAACTTTAACACTATGCGACTGCTATATATCTTTACCGCCCTGTTTGCTCTCGGTTATTTGTTTACCGAGTCATGGGCAGTTAAGCCCGAGCCAATTAATGAAATGGATGCTTTGATAAAGAAGATTAAAGCAAACACACAGGCAGTTGGGCAGGCCACCAAGCAAGCGCACGAGGTAAGCGAGGCGATGGTAGAGCAAAAGGCAGAAGAAAAGGCCAAGCTAGTTGAGGCGGTAGTTGAGGCAGAGGTTAAGGTTCAAGCACTGGAGCAGGTGCAGGAGGTGTTTGTTGCCAAGATGATCACCGCAGGAATTGATACGGCTATGGTTGTGGACGAGGGTAAGAATGCAGGGCCTATATTTGACGCTTTTCTGGAGTACCAGAAGAACGGAGGTACTGAAGATTTTAACTGGTTCCGTTTATATATTTATAAGTAATGGCAAAGGCGAGCGCATCCGTAGGTAAATGGCAACCAAAGCCCAAGCGTAAAAACAAGGGCGTGCATTCAAAGAATAACAAACCACTCAAAAAATATAGGGGACAAGGGCGATGAAAAAACTATTAGAAATTTTTAAAGGCGACAACGGCCAACTATCTAGCAAGCGTTTCGTTGGAATTATCGGGGCGTTTGTTTTGTTCGGAACGATGGCGCACAACTCAATGAGCCCGCAGGAGATTGCACCCAGTGCGGAACTAGTTGCAGCTGTTGAGTGGGTAACCATTTTAACGCTCGGCTTTACCTCAGTAGATAAGTTTAGCGGCAAGCCAAAAGATGAGTAAAGGCAGTTTGACCGTTCTGCTTTTTGTGCTGCTGTTTGTGGGCGGTATGATGTACGTCGAGTTTGCCGTACCAAAAACCGAGCGGGTAGTGCACGGACCTGCTATTCGAGTAGTTGAAAAAGACCTCGACACGCTCTACCAAATCCGACTAAAGTACAAGGCCATCCACGATACTCAACTAGTAATTAATCAAAAATATGACACGCTCTATATTGCTCTCGCTGGTGATACTTCTTGCAGCACCACATTGCGCCTTATCGCAATGCACAGACAGCTCGACTCTCTCGGCAAATAATTACTATCTGATTAAAGGGGCTGAGGCTCGCGAGAATCTGGCACTGTGCAGAGAGCAGTTAAAGATTGATGCGGAAGTAATTGCGCAACAGGATAAGATACAGGCCAAGCTACTGGACGAGTTGCAGAAACGCGACAAACGATATAACCGGTTGCGTAGAACGACCTACACGATTGCCACTATCTTTTTATTAACTTTGATATTATGAACATTCACATTTTGCGTGCTACAATGGCCGCCAAAAAATATGCCTTCTTTGAAACAGGCGAGTACAACCTAAACATTATCGGGATTCGCAACAGTTCCACTGGTAAGAAAGTGACCAACGCCTTTGACGATAAGCTTGTTTGCGCTTACAAGGTGGGCGATAGTTGGGTAGTAAAGGAGTGGGCAGCCACAACCGACAACGGCGGCGGTACTGCACGACTGGTGCCAAATCAGTACAGAGGTAGCCACGCCATCGGATTGCACCAAGGGAAATACGAGGCGCTCAAACAATGCGCCCCTGTGACTGTGTATCGCGACTTCACCAAAGATGGAATCTACCAAGAAGATAAGACCGAGACGGGCGTGTTTGGAATCAATATTCATAAGGCTGGGGTGGATTCTGCCCGCGTCGACGACTGGAGCCACGGCTGCCAAGTGTTCAAACGCGTTGCAGATTTCAACGAGTTTATGGCACTAGCAAAAAAAGCGGCCACCATTCACGGCAACCGCTTTACTTATACGCTGATTGAGAGTAAAGACCTTATTCAGGCCCTTGGATAGTCCCAATCGCGTTAGGACTTAGTGGCGGCTCAGTAAACACTGCTTTGGTAGTCAGCTTAGCGTTGAGCGCCGCAACCCCTGCGGGCTCCTCGTGTTGAATATCTACAACCTCCTCAACGCTGTGCATACCCATCGTTATCTCGGGGGCGTACAGGCGTCCAAAGAAAGCGGCTGCACGATAGCGCATCATTAGCTCGGGCATTGTTTTCCATTTGCTGCCTGCCTTGCTTACCCACCCTTCAGCGTTTGCCATTGCCATCGTAACGGTTGGGCCTTCAACGGTTTCGCCTGTGGCCTTTTCGGTTGCAACAGCTTTAATTCCTTTTTCAAGATCACCGACAAAGCGCAAGGCGGTAAATTTCCCGCAGCCGTTTATTGCAGCGATTACAAAAGTACTAGACCAGCTTGGCCGCCCGTGAATGATGTGCAGATTTTGCATAACCATTAAGGGGCTAGCGCCGATGCGGTTTGCAATTTCAAGGGCAACCAGGGTGTTTGCTACGTTGCCTTTGTATTGCTGCGGTACTAGGTCGGAGGCGCTCAGGGCTTTTGCTTGGCGTTGTGCTAGTTCAAAGCTAGATAGTGGCGCTGGGTTTGTTTCTGTTATTTCTGTGCTCATAAATTCTCAATTTCTTTTTTGACTTCCTGCCAGTAGGCTAGGAATGTGTCGTAGTTTTCTATAATCTCATCGACGCAAATCAGTGCGCAGGCGAGGCCCTCGTTTCTTTGTTGCAGGCCGACCACGGCAAATTTGTCGACCAGTTCGTTTGCTTTTTCCTGTGGGCTCATAGATTTACTTTTGTTACAATTTCACTATACCCATTCCAAATGCCTGTTTGCTTGCATTGCTTGTAAGCCAGTAAGTTTTCACGATAGCGCTGGCGGGCATTGTTTAAATCCTCGCTACCGACAAAGTAAACGGCAACCAAATAGGGCGGGGCTTTCTCGACTGCGATAAACATAAAGCCGTTACAGGTCTTGCCAGTGCTTTCCTCGTATCCGTCAGAATAAAACGCAGCCTGTACGTCGTAGCGGTACTTCTTAACTGAGCGAGCAAATCCCACAGGGCTAGCGTCTTCTGTTGTTTTAAGGTCTACAATAATGCCGCCGTCAGTAATCCAGTCGGGCTTGGCTTTGCATTCTACCTCGGTCTGGGAGTCAGTCCAAAAAATGGGCTTCTCTGCGATGCCTTCTTTTAATAGGTAGGCGGCTGGTTTGTAGCGCAGTACCGAGGTCATTATGCGCTCGGCTAGTGTTGCGGTGTCGGCATCAATTACAATGCGCTCGCCTGCGTCTGCTACAAATGCCTCATAGGCTGCCTTGCCGTCCTTGGTGCGCTTGTCTACCTTGGGGGCGATTGCGTAGCGCTTGCCAAATTCAGACGGCTCTAAAACTGCACAGTGAACAGCCGAGCCAATGATCAGTGCGGCGGTTTCTTTTTGCGGTTCAGCGTTGGGGTTTAGATAGCGCTCGTAGTAAAGTGCAGGCGCTCGATTAATTAGGTCTAATCCGCTTTTTGAGATGCGGCTGGTGTCAGTGTGGTACGTCATAACATTTGCAAATTTATCGCTTTTTTTGTAAATTTGTTGCTATGGATAAAAATATAGTTACCCAGTTGAGGATTAAGGCGATTGAAAAAGGGGTAAATCTTACCCAACTTTGCACGATGGCAGGTATCAATCGTTGCGTGCTTACGAACTGGGAAAAGAGAGAGCCGAAAAGTTTGGCAACCCTTAGGAAATTAGAGGACAAACTTGCTGAGCTTTGAGTATATTTGCGCCGTTAGTGTGGTGCTAACTGCCTCGGGTTTCGGCTCGGGGCATTTTTTTTGTAAATTTATTTGGTTTTGTGGAAAAC
>JACCEB010114877.1_pt1 | contig 28074 bp, 28 predicted proteins | sample 7454761 | NCBI WGS metagenome assembly JACCEB01 (sample SAMN15323454, study PRJNA562643) | freshwater metagenome | isolation source: river surface water | place: USA:Blue River Watershed | collected 2017-08-18
AAGAGCTCACCCCTCAAATCGCCCGCCACGGCGTCTTCAATTTCATGCTGTCCAACGGTCAGGCCTTGTGGGCCCATGCGTCCACACACCTGAGTTACGTGGAGCGACAGCACCCCTTTTCCACCGCTACGCTGAGCGACCAGGACCTCAGCATCAACTTTGCCGATTGCACGATGGAAGACGACCGGGTGGCGGTGATCGTCACCACCCCCCTCACCACCAACGAGCACTGGACGCCGCTGGCCACCCAGACGTTGGCCTGTTTTGTGGAAGGCCAACGGTGGCGCTGAGCCAACCTTGTGTGAACTCGCTGCGTTTTCTGCACAATCCGCTTGTTGATTGATTTGTTTTTAACTGACCAGGATAGAACCCCATGTCTTTGCCTCGCCATCTGCTGAGTGTTGCCCTCGCCTGTCTGCCAGCCCTGGGCCTGTGCGCCGACTGGCCGCAACAAGCCGTCACCATTGTGATGACCTTTCCCGCCGGTTCTGGAGTGGATGTGGTGGCCCGGACCGTCCAGGACCCGCTGGCACGCCAGCTCGGACAACCGGTGGTGATTGACTACAAGCCCGGCGCGGCCGGTAACATCGCCAGCGAATGGGTGTCGCGCGCCAAACCCGATGGCTACACCCTGGTGTTTGGCACGGCCGCCACCCACGGCAGCAACGCAGCGCTCTACAAAAAATTGTCCTTTGATGTAGAAAACGATTTTGTGCCGGTGACTCCCCTGCTCGACGTCTCCAACGTCCTGACCATCAACCCGGCGGTGATCGATGTGAAATCACTCAAGGAATTTGTCGAGACCGTGCGAGCCAATCCGGGCAAATACAACTATGCCTCCACCGGCAATGGCGCCGGCACCCACATGGCCTTTGCCGAATTCAATTCACGCCTGGGCCTGAACATGACCCACGTGCCCTACAAAGGCGGACCAGAAGCCATCACCGCCGTTCTCAAGGGTGAAACCTGCTGCATCATGAACCAGGTGCAAACCGTGATGAGCCATTACAAGGCCGACAAGGTGCGTCTGCTGGGCGTCACCACGATCAAGCGGGTGTCAGCCATTCAGGAGGTACCCACCATTGCAGAAAGCGGACTGCCAGGCACCCAGGGCTTTGACAGTTCGATCTGGTTTGGCCTGTTTGCCCCCAAAGGCACCGATGCACGCGTGGTGGCACGTCTGAACGAGGCGATGCGTACCGTGTTGCAGACCCCCGAGGTGCGCAGCAAGCTGGAAAGCGCGGGCAACAGCATTCGCCTGGAATCACCCGAGCAATTCAAAAACACCGTGCGTGCCAACCGACTGAAGTGGGCTGAAGTCGTGCGGGCCGCCAACATCACCCTGGACTGACCTGGCTCACGGGCGCGTGGGCAGATGTCCCACCGCCTGCCCCCATCAGCGGCTGGCCGGTTTACCCACTGGGTCCAGCCCGGTGGACCGCACGATCTCTGCCACGGCTGCCGAACTCAGAAATCGCGCCAATTGCCGTGCGCTGTTGGCTTGGGTTGAGCCCTGGACCAGACCCGCTGAGAAGAAAATCGTCTGCTGAACCTCATCGGGCAAGGTACCCAGGAAATCCAGCTCCTTGAAATAGATGAGCTCGCTCACCTGCTGAAAACCCAGCTCGGCGTCGCCCCGGGCGACCACGGCGCCGACACGCTCACTCAAAATCCGCTTGGCCACCACATCGGTGTGCTGCGTCACGCCCAGCTTGGGGAACAGCTCGGAAGACAAGTATGTGCCGCTGGCGCTGGCGGAGTAGGCAATCGACCTGGCATTCAGAATGGCCTGCTTGAGCGCTGCCACGGTGCTGATGTCCGGCCTGGGTGTTCCCTTGCGTACTGCCACGCCGATTTGCGAGCGCGCCAGGTCCATGCGAGAGCCCGGCACGACCTGGCCACTTTTCTCAAGCGCCGCCAGCCCCCCCTCGGAGAGGATGACCAGATCAAAGGCTTCACCCCGCGCCAGTCGACTGGGAATGGAGTCGGGGGCATTGCCAATGGAAGCGCCAAAGGCACTGATCACCTTGTCGCCCGTCGCGGCTTCATACAGGGGCACCAGTTGTTTGTAGGCCTCGGTGAATGCCCCCGAGGTGATGACGCGAATCTCGGCGGCAGAGGCAGGCGCCAGCCACACCACGCTGGTGAGCAAGCCAGCAAGTATCCAGCGGCGTGCAACTTGACGAAGTGGTGGCATGAATCGTTCTCCAAAACAGGTTGAGATGGCAGCCACTGGCATCAGGGCATGGCAATCTTGCGCTCGCGGATCACGCGCCCCCAGGTGGCTGTCTCGCGGGCGATGTCTCGCGCCAATTCCTCCCGCGTGCCCGGCAGCGGCGGCAGTCCATGGCTGTTGAGCGCTTCCACCACATCCGGCGATTTGAGCACCTTCACCAGCTCCTGGTTCCAGCGGTCCAGGATAGCCGCGGGCACCTTGGACGAGGCAACAAACGCGTACCAGTTGGTCGCGCTGTAGCCGGGAAATCCAGACTCGGCAATCGTGGGGACCTTGGGATAACCCGGCAGGCGTTTGAGTCCGGTGCTGGCCAAGGGGATGAGTTTGCCGCTTTCAATGTGCGGCTGCGCCGTGGCCACGGTGGAGTAATACGCAGCGACACGCCCGGCCAGCAAATCCTGCAAGGCGGGTGCCCCGCCCTTGTAGGGCACGTGCACGGTGTCAATGCGCGCCATGTCATCGAGCAACTCACCAGCCAGGTGCGAGGCCGATCCGGGTCCGGTCGAGGCGTAATCCAGCTTGCCCGGATGGGCCTTGGCATAGGCCACGAACTCGGCAAAGGTGTTGATCTTCAGACCCGCGTGAACCACCAGCAAATTGGGGAAGTTGACGCCCATGGTGATGGGCGAAAGGTCCTTCACCGGGTCGTAGGGCAGTTTCATCAAGTGGGGGGCGATGCACAGGGGGCCCACCGATCCGAAGAGAATGGTGCTGCCATCGGTGGGACCCTGGGCGGTGTACTGGTGCGCGATGTTGCCACCCGCTCCAGGCTTGTTGTCAATCACCACCGCCACGCCCAGGTTGTCGGTCAGCTTTTTGGCAATGATGCGAGCAGCGGTGTCAGCGGCCCCGCCAGCAGCAAACCCCACCACCATCGTGATGGATTTCTTGGGCGGAAAGTCTTGGGCCTGTAAGCCCGGATGCAGCAAGCTGGCGGCAGCCAGCGCCAGCACGCCTCGACACCATGTTCGCTTGTTCATGAAAACTCCTGCCTGAAGGTTTATTCAGATCCCAAGCCCAGGTTGGAAGGCTGGCGCTTTTCCACCGCATGACGAAGCAAGGCCGCCGTGCGAAACACCCCGTGGGCAAACTTGCCGTAGGGCATGGTCAGCATCAAGGCCATCACAGCCCCCAGGTGCACACACAACAACACCGTGAGCCAGGGCGTACCGCGAGCCAACCACAGCGCCAGCCCGGTGGCAGCCGTGACAAACAGCAGACCGATGAAGGCCAGGTCCATGGGCCGCTGCGCTGCATCGCCATGCAAGGGATGGCGCAGATGGTGCAGACGCCACAAGCCAGCTGTTCCCGCCATCAAGCTCACACCGCCAATCACGCCGAGCACCTTGGGCAGCGAGGGCAGGTCGTAGGGGGCCACCCATCCCCACACATAGTGGTAGAGCGTGGCCACTGACGTGGCGGCCAGGCACAGCATGAAGCCATAGAAGGTCAGGTGGTGGTAACGACGCCGCACCTGGGTGGTGGCGTCATCCGCGTCGTGACACCCTTCGCCATGCCCTCCATCGAGGTACTTCAAGCGTAACACGTCGTGGGTGGCCTCGGCCATGGCCGGCGGGCTGACCGGCTTTCCTGAGGTGACGGGTGTCACCTCACGCCAGAACCGGCGAACTCCCAGGCCCAGCGCCAAGACCATCCAGGCGAACACCGGGACAAACATCAGAACCAGCGTGCCGTGAGGAAACACATCGTAAAAACTGCCCGGCACGGCACTGCCCCACATGGCCTGGTTGGAGGCTGCAGCCAGCCACAAAAACACGGCGCAAGACAGCAACACCGCCAGCCCCACGGTCAGGCCATTGCGCTGGTACAGGCGTCCGAGCGCGGGTGGCCAGGCGTAGTCTGCATAGGTCTGCCCACGTACCCGCGCCATGGCTTGCGGCACATTCAGCATGAACTCGTGTGGCGGTGCGTATTGACACGCGTGCAGACAAGCGCCGCAGTTGTGGCACAGGTTGGCCAGAAAGTGCACATCCGCGCGCCCGAACTCCAGGCGCCGCGTCATGGCCGGAAAGACCGCGCAAAAACCTTCACAGTAACGGCAGGCATTGCAGATCTGCATCTGGCGCGCCACCTCGGACTCGGCGTCGGTCATGACCGCTTGCCCATTGGCCAGGTCGAGCGCTTGTTGGGTGAGGGAGCTGAGGGTGTTCATGCTGTGACGCCTGCGCGGGCCAACGCACGCCGTGCGGCCTGGGTGCCTGCAATGCGTCCAAAGGCTGTGCCAATCGACATGCCAACACCCGCGGTATAGCCCTTGCCCAGGACATTGCCCGCCATCATCTCGCCCGCGACGAACAGGTTGTCACTGGGCACATCCTGGAACCGCACCGCTGCGGTCTCATCCGTCTTCAAACCCAGATAGGTGAAGGTGATACCAGGACGAACGGCATAGGCGTAATACGGCGGCGTGTCGATGGGCCGTGCCCAGTGGGTCTTGGCAGGGGTCAGGCCCTCGGTGTGGCAATCGTCCAGCGCCGTGTGATCGAAGGTGCCCACGCGGCATGCCGCGTTGAAGTCCTCCATGGTCTTGACGAACGTGTTCGGATCGATGCCAATCGCCGTGGCCAGCTCATCCAGACGCTGGGCCTTCACACCCGGGAACACCGGCGGCATGAACCGCCCGACCGACTTGGCATCGATGATGGAATAACCGGTTTGTCCCGGCTGCATGGCCACCAGACGGCCCCAGATCGCGTAGCGCTTGGGCCAGAAGTCCTCGCCCTCGTCGTAAAAGCGCAGCCCTTGCTGGTTCACCACCACGCCCAACGACACGCAGTCGATGCGGGTGCAGATGCCGCCGTCATACAAGGGCGCTCGCGCGTCGATGGCCACCATGTGGGCCTGTGTTGGGTCGCCAATGCGGTCGGCGCCATGGTCGTTCAGTAGGTGCCGCAACAGGGTCCCCTGGTTGTAGCGAGTGCCGCGAATCAGAAAATTGTCGGCCGGCCATTCGCCGCGCTCGTTCTGCCCCCAGGCTTCACGCATCCATTCGAGGTTGGACTCAAAGCCTCCGGCCGCCAGCACACAGGTGCTGGCCTCGATACGCTCGCCCTTGCACCAGGCCGCCACAAACCGCCCCTGCGCGATCTCCAGTCGATCCACCGGGGACTCGTAACGAATCTGCACCCCCAGGCGCTCGGCACTGCGGTAATACGCATTCACCAGGGCCTTGCCTCCCCCCATGAAAAAGGCGTTGGTGCGGGCCACATGCAGGGCGCCGGACAAGGGCGGCTGAAAATGCACGCCGTGGCGACGCATCCAGTCGCGGCAGTGGGACGAAGCACGGATCGTCAGTCGCGCCAGCGCCTCGTTGGTCTGTCCGCCCGTCACCTTGAGCAGGTCTTGCCAGAACTCTTCTTCCGGGTAGGCCTCCACCAACACATCCTGCGGCGCGTCGTGCATGCAGCGCAGGTTGCGGGTGTGTGACGAGTTGCCGCCTCGCCAGGCGCGCGGCGCTGCCTCCAGCAAAGTCACACTCGCCCCTGCTTCAGCCGCCATGAGCGCGGCACACAAGGCTGCGTTTCCTCCCCCAATGACCAGAACATCGATCGACATCACCCCAACACCCTTATAAATCCTGCGCGTAGCGTTTGAGCATTTCTTCGTGGGTCTCTGCCGGCGTATCCAACTGCGCGTGGTCCTTGATCATCTGCCCCATGGAGGGCAGGACCGATCGGTCCACACGGCTCTCGCTCGCCCACAACCGAGACCGCATCATAGCTTTGGCGCAATGCATATAAGCCCCCCTGAGCGTCACCTGAATCACCAGCTTGGGAGGACGGGATTGATGGGAAAACCGTGCCAGCAGATCGGCGTCGGTACGCAGCTCGGCCGTGCCATGGATGCGCAGCATTTCGTCCACCCCCGGCACGAAAAACAGCAAGGACACCTGTGAGGTGGCGAGGATGTTGTGCAGCGTGTCGAGTCGGTTGTTGCCCGGTGCGTCCGGGATCAGCACCGTGTGGGGGTCGACCACCTGCACGAAGCCCGGCTCACCACCACGTGGCGAGGCATCCAGATGGAGCTGATCATTGCCGCTGGCCACCACCACAAAGGGCGACAGCGCAATGAATGCCTGGATGTGATGATCGATCGCGGTCACCTCCTTGCGCAGCACGCGCGCAGTGGGTTCGGCATACAGGGTTCGCAGATCGTCCAGGGTTCGCAGGGTGCTCATGGCGTCAGGGGCGTGGCAGGATGAAGGCTTCAAGCATACACCTGCACGGCACGCCTGAACGCGAGAATCCCAGGCGCAGCACCTTGGGAGTGTCGTGGTGGGCAGCTAGGCTTGTGGGTCGTGAGGTGGCCAGACAAAGGCGGGGGGCTGCTTGGTGAGAAAGCGCTGAACCGCGTCCTGGTGGGCCGCGGTGCCCGCGGCCAGGCTCTGGGCATTGGCCTCGGTGGCCAACAGGGATGTCAGCCCGCCGCCCAGCGCATCTTGCAGGCTGCGCTTGATCAAGGCCACCGCCGCAGGCGAGGCACCCACAAAGCTGTTGGCCATGGCCTGCGCGCGCGGCAACAGCTGATCCGGCTCGTGCAGCTCCATCACCAGCCCCAAGCGCAGGGCCTCCTGTGCGCTCACATCACGGGCAGAGAGCATGATTTCCTTGGCGCGTTGCACACCCACGATACGCGGCAAGGAATAGAAAGCCCCGACATCGGGCACCAGACCGACCTTGAGGAAGGACATGTTGAACCAGGCACGCGGCGTGGCCAGCACAAAATCAGCGGCCATGGCCAGGCTGAATCCCGCGCCTGCGGCTGCCCCATCGACCGCGGCAATCACCGGCCGGTCCAGGGTCATGAGGTCGTGCACCCACTGGTGCAAGGTCTGCATGCGATGCAACCAGCCCGCATTGTCCAGATTGGCACTGGCAATGTTGCGCAGGTCGCCGCCTGAGCAGAAATGTCCACCCGCTCCCGTGAGGATGACTGCACGGATCGAGGAGTCGTCGCGGATGGTGCGAAGATGGCCCGCCAACGCATCTCGCATGGCTGGCTCCAGCGCATTGCGCTTAGACGGGCTGTTGAGCGTGAGGGTGGCCACTTGGTTCAGCACCTCGTACTGCAGCAGCGGTGCGCCGGATGATGTCTCTGTCATGGAATTCCTCATGCACTCGCGGTGGGGTCATCGGATGGGGCTGGGGTGTCCCACCCGCGGATTGTGCCGCGAATGGATCAAACCGGCTGGCAACACCTGTGCGCCGTCCTTGCCACGGAGATGACAGGCCGTCACGGACTGCGCGCTATCATGGTTCGTGCAAAGCACCCGACTGGTGCATGCGCCCGACCTTTACCCTAGGAGATTGAGCATGTTTTCGATGAAGACCGCAGCGCTATTGGCCGCCTCCCTGTTTGCAACCTGGTCTGGCCTGGCCCAGGCGCAGGCCTACCCCAACAAGCCGATTCGGGTGCTGGTGGGCTACGCACCCGGCGGTTCTGCCGATGCCGGTGCCCGCCCCCTGGCCAAAGCCCTTGAGCCCCTGCTGGGTCAACCCATCATCATCGACTACAAGCCCGGCAATGCCGGCGGTGTGGCCATGGACCTGATCGCCAAGGCGCCCGCCGATGGCTATACCCTGTACTTCTTTGACAGCGGCCCGCTCACCGTGGCCCCCCACATGGGCAAGGTGAGCTATGACGTCAACAAGTCCTTCTCCGTGCTGGGCCATGTGTGTGGCAGTGGCAGCATGCTGGTGGTGCACCCGGGCACCCCGTTCAAGTCGGTCAGCGAGGTGGTCGCCACCTCCAAGCGCGAACCCGACAAGTGGAGTTACGGCACCTCGGGGGTGGCGGGTCCTCACCACCTTTCCGGAGAATACTTCAAAAGCGTGACGGGAACCGTGCTGCTGCACGTGCCATACAAGGGAGGCGGCCCGGCCATGGCCGACCTCATGGGCGGCCAGGTGCCCATGCTGTTTTCCTCACTGGGTCCGGTGGTGTCAGCGGCCAAGGCAGGCAAGGTGCGGCCCTTGGCGGTGACGTCGCTCAAGCGTTCCAACGCCTTTCCCGATGTCCCCACCTTCGATGAACTGGGCTACAAGGGGTTTGAATCTGTGGCCTGGTATGGCTTGATGGGACCCGCTGGCTTGCCGCCCGAGGTCGTCACCCGCTTGACGCGCGCCTTGAACAAAGTGGGCGAAGACAAGGCGGTGATGGACCAGATCAACGCCACGGGTTGCGATGCCGAGATCCTGTCACCCGACCAAACCCTGGAGAAGATTCGGGCCGACTCGCTCAAATGGAGCAAAGTCATCAAGGACGCCAACATCAAAGCAGAATAAGTCAACGCAACGCGCACGGCATGAACTCCGTGCGGGTTCGTCTCTGCGGGGGCTGCATGCCACCTGACGACGGCGCTCCTTCGTGTTGTCACGCCCACCCAATGCCCCTCAGGGGACCGGGTGTTTGGGGGATGATGAGAATCGGCGTTGAATCCCTCGATTGTGTATGCCCACCCTGCGCCTAGCCGCCCTGCTCCCCGCTCTTCTGGCCCTGTGGCTCAGCCACGCATGGGGGGCTGGTGTGCCAGCCACCGATCCCGCCCTGGTGGCTGAAACCACCCAGTTTCGAGAGACCGGTCGCTATGACGAAGTGGAGCAGCGGTGTCGCGACTGGCCACGACGACACCCCGAGTGGGTTCGATGCGAGACCCTGGGTCGTACCGCCGAGGGACGAGCCATCCGGGCGTTGGTCATCAGCAAAGGGGCGGGCCTGTCGCCTCGCCCTCGCCAGCAGCGCCCGGTGGTGCTGATCATCGCAGGGGCTCACGCAGGCGAAATTGATGGCAAAGATGCTGGCCTCATCCTGCTGCGGCAATTGCTCGCCTCCAACAAGCCCGACAACCCCCTGCAACATCTGACCGTGGTGTTTGTCCCTGTCTTCAATGTGGATGGTCATGAAAATCGCGGTCGTTTTTTGCGGCCCAACCAGAACGGTCCCCTGGAGCCAGGGGACCGCCTGACCGCCCAGCGCATCAACCTCAACCGCGACTGGATGCTGGCGCAAACCCCCGAGATGCAAGGCATGCTGCGTCTGGTGCAACGCTGGGATCCAGACGTCACCCTGGACCTGCATGTGACTGACGGCATACGCTACCGGCATCCTGTGGCCGTCTCGCACTCGCCCTTGTTCAGTCCGCATGCTGACGTGCAAACCGTCTCGGACTTTCTGCTGCAAAACGTGATCTCGCGCTTGACCCGTCGCGGACACGCTCCGCTCGATTTCTACCCTGTCTTGAACGATCCGGACGATCCCAGTCTGGGCATGGTGCAGGAGGTGGACGCCCCTCGTTTCTCGCATGTCTACGCCACGGTTCGCAACCGCATCGGCTTTCTGGTGGAAGACCACGCCTGGGACGATTACGCCACCCGGGTACGCACCTGCATAGCCACTCTACTGGCCAGCCTGGAGACAGTGGCCGATCACCGCGTCACCGTGATGCGTACGTTGATCGAAGCCGACCTGAAATCCCAGCGCCTGCGGGGCACCACCCTGCCGCTGGACTGGTACAACACCGCTGACATCGGCCCCACCCAGTCCAACGGCAGCATGGAATTGCAAGGCTACCGCTACGAGGTGTACGAGCAAGCGCCGGTGAGTGGTGGCCGAGGCATTCGATACGACACCCAACAGCCCGAGACCTGGAAGGTGCCGCTGTTCAATCACATCCGCCCTGTCCCCGAAGCCATGCAGACCTTGCCTGAAGGCGGTTATCTGGTGCCCGCGGGATGGGCGGCGGTGGTTCGCCCCTACCTGCGACTGCACGGTGTTCGTCACCACGTCTTGTCGCGTCCGCTCAAGCAGATTCGCGTGGAGTCGATCCGCGTGCAGGATGACGAGGTGGTCTTTGAGCCACGTCCCTTTCAAGGTCGCACGCGCACCCAGCTGAACGGTCGCTGGGCACAGGACTCAGCGAACCTGCCAGCCGGTTCGCTGTTCATTCCGATGGAGCAGCCCCAAGCCTGGCTGGCAGCCCACCTGCTGGAACCCTCGGCCCCAGATTCGTTGTCGTCGTGGGGTCTGTTCAACACCGCTTACGAGCTGAGTGACCTGATCGCAGGACATCGAGAGCTCGAGTTGGCGCGCTGGATGGCAGCGCAACACCCCAACATTCGCACGCTGTTTGGTGAAGCCCTGTACAGTCAACTGCCCCTCTGGCGACAAGCGTTTGAGGAGAAGTTGTCGCGCGATCCCGCGTTTGCCGCTGACCCACAGGCCAGACTGGATTTCTGGATATCCAAGCTACCACCGCACGATCCCGGCTACAACCTGTACCCGATCTTTCGCACCGCATCGCCTCAACCCTGACACACTGGCGAAGTACCTTCACCGGTGTGGGCATGGGGCTGGACACGCCCCCTGTCAACTCGCCGCACCCATCCTGCTCCACCGATGCCGTGAGGGAGACAAGCAGGACACAAGTCCCGCGCGTCGACTGCCACCAGGGCAAGTCGCCAGGCCATCTCATGACCACCCTCACGGTTACCGGTGGGCATTCTGCGTGACGCTTCATCGGCTGGTTGCGCCTCCAGCACCCAACACCCACGTCTGAAGCGTACGCGCAAGCGCTCACCTGTTCCGTCTGGTGGTGTACACAGCCTCCCATCCGCCGGATCAAAGCGGTGAATGCGAGGCGACGTACACGGTCACGGATCCAACGTGCTTAGCATGCTGGGATTGTGTTGTATCTCAGCTCAGGAGCCGACCATGCAAGTCCGTCACGTTGTTATCACCTGTGTCAGCCTAGGTCTCGGGATCTTGAGCAGCTTGACCGCGGCGCAGGCACAACCCAGCCCCACACCCCGAAGCCAGTTCGACCTGGACAGCAAGCTCGCTCTCACGCGCTACCAGGAGGACCAGAAAGTCTGCAAGGACGTACCTGACGCCAGCGCCCGGTTGCAGTGCTACCGAGATGCCAAGGCGGAATATGAACGCGCGATCAAGGTCGCCAAGGCCAAGCGGGACGCCGGCACCACGGCCGACAGTGCGCGCACGGACATCAGCGCCACCTGCCCGGATTGCGCGCGTGTGGTGTCCATCAGCCAGGTGGAGCGAGAGGGCGAACCGAGTGCCCTGGGCACGATCGCTGGCGGCATTGCGGGTGCCTTGCTGGGGCGTCAGCTGGGAGGCGGCACAGGACAGGACCTGGCCACGGTCGCTGGCGCAGCGGGCGGGGCCTATGCCGGCCGTCAGATCGAGAAAAAAGTCTCCACCCACAAGGCCTGGATCGTGTCAGTGCAATGGCCCGATGGCAACCGTGGCGAACACGAGTATGCCCAGGATCCCGGCCTGCGAGTGGGTGACCTGGTGCGCAAGACCGATCAGGGGTTTGTCCGCCCCACGCCCTGAAGCGGGCTTGAGCGCTGCGCGCTCTCGATGCTGGTGAAACATCGAGAGCACGCAGCGAGACACACGCAAGAAGCGTTCAGGCGATTTCCAGCAGCTTGGACACGCCTTGCTGGGACTTGGGCAAGGTCAGTTCGAGCACGCCATTTTCGTAACGCGCCTTCGACTTGGACTGGTCCACCGACTCGTCCAGCAGCAGGGTTCGCGCCACACGCCCGTGATAACGCTCCGAGCGCAGTATTTTTTCGCCGTCCTTCTCCTCCTTCTCGCGCTTGACCTCGGCGCTGAGAGAAACCTGGTTGCCTTCAATCGAGACCTTGATGTCTTCTTTGTTGACACCGGGCAATTCGGCTGTCACCACGAATTGGTGATCGTCTTCCTTGAGGTCGATACGCATCATGGGCTGGTCGTCCATGAGTCGGACCATCGGGCGCCAGGCCAGGCTTCGCAAGAAGTCATCCTTGAAAGGGTCGGCATGTTCGCCAAAGGGATTGAGTCGGTTGATGATGTTCACGTGAAACTCCGTCGGGTTCTGAATGTCAGGAATCACCATTGATTCCCTGTGTCAGTGTCGGCATTTCGTGCGCGCATTTCTGTGCACCATCCCACGCGCGCGGCCCTCACCGCCCAAGCGGTCAGCGGTTGGTCACAAAGGCGGGGCCGATTTCCTGCAAGGGACCCAGGGGGTTGCGCTGTTTGTCCACCAGGTTGACCTCCGGTTGCCCACCCCAGGACCGGTACACCACCACACCGTCCACACTCAGCACCAGGGCGTTGAAGCGCCACCCGGAGGTGACGGTCTCGCGCTTGAAGTTGATGAAGTCGAGCCAAAACGACCCGACGCGATCCTTGTGAATGCTGCTGATGCTGTACTCCAGACCGCGGCAGGCATCGTGCGCCTCGATGCATTGCAGAATGCCGGGTGCCAGGTCCTGCTTGGCCAGGACGCTGCCGCCCATGACCCGTCGCAAGATGTCGGCGTAGGACATCACCACCGTGTTGGGCAATTGCACCGTGTCCAGGTGCAGGTCTTTCAAGTCCTGGATACGCGTGTGCCCTGGCTCGATCGACTCGATGGCGCGACGAGCCTGCTCAAACGAGGTGAAGTAGACGGGATCGGTCGAGGCCTGGGGCAACCAGCTCGCACAACCTGGGAGAACCAATGTCACGCCCAGCCACACGCAGGCCCACAATCGTCGAAACACAACCATACGCGCAGTATGCTGACCTGATCAGCACGCACGCGTGCGCCAACGCAAACTCAGCGATAAAAAACGTCCAGCTTGCCTTTGAGCTTGATCAACAGCGGGTTGCCGCGCCGGTCCAGGGTCTTGCCGGCGGGTACCTTGATCCAGCCCTCGCTCAGGCAGTACTCCTCGACATCGGTACGCTCCTGGTCGTTGAAGCGTATGCCGATGCTGTGCTGCAACACGGACTCATGGTAGTGTGGGCTGCGCGGGTCGATGGAGAGGTGGTCCGGCAGGTCCGGACGGGCGGGGGTGTCAGTCATCCAAAAATCATAGCAGAGCGCCCTGATCGGGCAGCAGTCGTCCCTGCAGGGTGTCACTGGGAATGGCAAACACACCGGCGCCCAGGTGGTGCAGCGTGTGCAGGTCGCGGTTGTCATCCCGAAACGACCAACGCCCCTGTGCAAACACGCGCGGATCCGACCAGGCCCCCACCACCTCGACAAAAAACGTGTCGTAGGCATCCTGGGTGTGGGCTTCTTCGATCACGCGACATTCCATCCAGCCCACACACCCCTCCACCAGCGGCAGGTGCAGCAGCGGACTGGTCCATGCGCCCAGTCCGTAACGCTCGAATTTATCCGGCCCCTCCCCGGCGTGGTCGCGTCCGCTGACCTGGCCCACGGTGAAGGTCAGATCGGCCTGCAGACGGCACGGCACACTCAGCGCCAGCGTGCCTGTCGCGCGAATCTGCTCGCGCGTGAAGGTGCTTTTGTCGATCACCACAGCAATGCGTGGTGGCGTGAACTCCACGGGCATCGACCAGGCCGCCGCCATCAGGTTGCGATGCCCCGCTTGCACCGTGCTGACCAGGACCGTGGGGCCATGGTTGACCAGTCGGCTGGCGTGCGACAGGTCCACCGGGGCTAAGTGCATGGGCACTGCGACCAACTCCGACACCCTGCACCCCTCAGGCCTTGGCGGGCTTGAGTTGGCGCAGCAGGTCCTGGCTGGCCATGGCCAGCAAGCGGGTATCGTTGGACACGGTGCGCAGGGAGAACCCGCGGTCCTGCATGCGGCCGGCGTAATCGATGGGGTTGCAATGCATCACGGTGAACTTCCCAGCACGCCGGGCTGCCGCGTGAATCTTGTCGACCGCAGCCAGCAAGTCTGGGTGGTCCAACCCGGTGATCGGGTCCAGGCCGAGCGTGAGGCTCAAATCGGAGGGGCCGATGTACACCCCATCGAGCCCAGGTACAGACACAATCTCGTCCACCGCCTCCACTGCCTGACGCGTCTCTACCATGGCCCAGGTGAGCACCGTCTGGTTGGCGTGTTTCCAGTAGTCGTCCCCAGCGTACAACGGGGCACGGGTGGGCCCAAAGCTGCGAGCCCCTTGCGGCGCGTAGCGGCAGCAGGCGACAAATTCCTCGCACTGTGCGCGGGTGTTGATCATGGGGCAGATCACGCCGTAGGCACCCGCGTCGAGCACGCGCATGATGAGGGCCGGATCGAGCCAGGGCACGCGCACCATGGGCGTCACCTCCGAGCTGGAGATCGCACGCAGCATATTCAGGGCGGTGTCAAAGTCTGCCAGGCCATGCTGCATGTCAATGGTCAGGGCATCCCAGGCCTGACGTGACATCAGTTCCGCGGCCGCCACACTGCCCAGGGTCAGCCAGCCATTGAGCAAGGTCGGATCCTTGGCGAGCATGCGCTCCTTGAGTCGATTCGGTTTCATGTGTTGTCTCTCCTTGGGTGGTTTGTTGAAGCATTGTCCACGACCCAGGCGCTCCCACCCACGGCAGCAACCCTTCCGTGTCTCACTGGCGTCCCCAGGGCGTGAAGCGGACAAACAGTGCCGTGCTCACGCCATAGACCACCATGGCCGCGCTGATGAGGGCAAACATGGCCCAGACCGGCGCTTGCGCCTGCACCAGCCACCAGCCGCCCACGATCACCATCACCAGCCGCAACGTGCCGGCCAGTACCGGCCCCAGCAACTTGCCGGCCCCCTGGGCCGCAAAATACAGGCACAGTCCCAGCGCAAACAAGGGATAGGCGGGCGCCACCCACAGAAAGTAGCTGCCCGCATAGGCGATCACATCGGGATGATCGGTGAACAGACGGGACCACTGGTCCGGAAAGAACGACACCAGCCCCCCCAGCGAACCGACCATGGCGGCCGACAGCACCGCCCCCGTCCAGGCCACCTGGCGGGCTCTCCTCACCTGGCCAGACCCGATGGCCATGCCCACCATGGGCACACAGGCCACCCCGATGGCAAAGGTGATCGGAATCATCAGAAATTCGAGCCGCATGCCGATGCCATAACCAGCCAGCGCCTCGGTGCCAAACGAGGACACCATGCGGGTCAGGATCACGATGGTGAGCACCGTCTGGATGGAAGAAACGCTGGCGACCGCGCCCACGCGCAAAATGTCACGGAATTGGTCGCGGCGCAGCGAGGTTCGCAGGTTCAGGCGGACGCGCCCCTGCCCGGTCAACAAATACCAGGCCAGGTAGAGCCCGCCCAGCCCAAACGCCAGCACCTGCCCCAGTGCCACCCCGCCCATGCCGCCGGGAGGAATCGGTCCCCAGCCCAGGCCGAACACCCCGCCCAGCACCATCTGGGCCAGCGCAACCAGCAACAAGACCGTCGAGGGTGTCTTCATGTTGCCCGAGCCGCGCAGCGCGGAAGCGAATGAGTTGGTGAGCCACAAACAGGCCGAGCCAGCAAATGCCACGTGCGCATAGTCCAGGCAGGCCTGCAAGGCCTCGCCCTGCCCGCCAAACCAGGTGAAGAGCGTCGCGCCCGCCAAGCCAATCAGCAACGTGAAGCACACACTCATGCCCAGGCTGATCAACACCGCGTGCAACACCAGGTCGTTGGCGCGAGCCTCGTTGCCAGATCCCAATGCTCGGCTGATGGCCGAGGAGATGCCACCACCCATGGCCCCCGAGGACAGCATCTGCTGCAGCATCACCATGGGAAACACCAGCGCCATGCCCGCCAATGCGGCGGTGCCCAGTTGCCCCACATAGGTGGTCTCGGCCACGCTCACCAGCGCTGTGGCCACCATGGCCACCAGGTTGGGCAGGCTCAGCCGCCAGACGGTGGTCAGGATGGGCCCCGTGGTCAGGCTGTTCAAACCGCTCACGGCAACACCACCTGGCCGTCCACACAGGCCGCCACCTCGCCGCCGATCCAGACCGTGTCGCCCACCCGGTCAACATGCACGCGTCCCTGCCGTCCCAGCGCCGTGCCCTGGGCCACCACATAGTGGTCGGGCGCCAGTCCGGCGCCGATCAACCATTGCGACAGGCTCGCATTCAGGCTGCCGGTCACCGGGTCCTCGCCGATACCCAACGCCGGCACAAAGGCACGCACTTCAAATTGCGTCTCATGGCCTGCCGGCTGTGGTGCGATCACGCCCAGCTTGGCTTGCAACGCCGTCAAGGCCGCCATGTCAGGCCGCAGCGACAACACCTGAGCGGCCGATGCAAACATGAGGGCACACCAGTTCGGTCCGTTGTCCACCCACTGGTCGGCCACGATGTCGTGCCGGTGTACGCCCAACGCTGCGCACAAGGCCTCACGGTAGCTGGCGTCGAGCGGTCCGGTGCGGCGCAGCGGCGGAGCGGCAAAGGCCAGACGGGTGCCGTCACGGCGGATGCGCACCCGTCCCACCCCACACTCCTGCACCACGACATCCGGTTGCTGGGGTTGCCCACCCGCCCACAACCACGCCTGGCAACTGCCCAGCGTGGGGTGTCCGGCAAAGGGCAGTTCGCCGCCTGGGGTGAAGATACGCACGCGGTAATCGGCCGCAGGGTCGGTGGGGGGCAGAAGAAAGGTGGTCTCGGACAGATTCGTCCAGCGCGCAAAGTCGGCCATCATCTGGTCCGACAGCGAAGAAGCCTCGTGCACCACAGCCAGCGGGTTGCCGCGCATCGCGTGCGCGGTGAACACGTCGAGCTGGTGAAATCGGAGGCGGTGCGTCATGCGGTCGGGTGCGTGGCCGGTGGTTCAAAGGCCCGTATGGGCGGCAAGGGCCCGTCGAAGCGTTCGACCTGCACCGCCGCCAACTGACCGCTACACCCTTGTGCAAGGGAGGAGGTACCAATGTCCTGGGTGAGAACATTCGGATTGCCGTGCACACACAAGGGCTGGGTCTGGGACACATCGAGAGGGTCATACCATGCGCCTGTGGGCAGTTGTACCACGCCCGCCATCACATCGGGGGTCACCTCTGCACAGGCCAGGCAGGCGCCCCGGTCGTTGAACAGACGCACGATGTCGCCGTCCCCAATGCCACGGGCCCGCGCATCGTCGGGATGCAAACGACACACCTCACGCTCACGGCGTTTGCCGGCTGCGCTGTGAGCGCCGAAATCAAACTGGCTGTGCAAACGGGTGGCGGGTTGGTTGGCCACCAGTTGCAGGGGGTGCTTGGCCGTGAGCGGGTCCACCGGCGCCAGCCAGGTGGGGTGCCCGGGGCAATCGGCATAGCCAAACGAGGCGATGCGTGGTGAGCTGATCTGGATCTTGCCGCTCGGGGTCTTGAGTGGGTGCGCCTTGGGGTCGTTGCGAAAGGCCCGCAGCACGCCCCCGTCATCCGCTTGCTGGGGCAACCGCAGTTCGCCCTGGGCCCAGAAGGTGTCGAAATCCGGCGCGTCATGGCCTTGCTCGATCAACTGGGCCCGGGTGCGCTCATACAGGTGGCGCAACCAGCCGCGGGCATCACGGCCCTCGGTGAATGCCTCGCGTCGGCCGAGTCGGTCCGCCAGGGCGGCGAAGATGTCGTAGTCATCCCGCGCTTGCCCGGTGGGAGGCACCACCCGGTGCATGGCCACCAGCAAGGGATCGGTCGGCGTGCCGCCGATGTCTTCGCGCTCGAGCGTCATGGTAGAGGGGAACACCAGATCGGCGTGACGGGCAGTGGCGGTCCAGGAGATTTCGTTCACAATGAGGGTGTCCAGCCGGCAGAAGGCGTCCCGCAGGCGTCGCAAGTCCTGGTGGTGATGGAAAGGATTGCCCCCGGCCCAGTAGGCCAGCTTGATGTGCGGGTAGGTATGACGGGTCCCGTCATAGTCAAAGGGCTCGCCCGGGTGCAGCAGCATGTCGGCAATGCGCGCCACCGGGATGAACGCCTTCACCCCATTGCGCCCTTGCGGCAACGCCGTCACCCCCACCGTGTTGTAGCGATGACCGTAGTGCGCCAGCGAGCCCAGCGCATAGTTGTAGCCAGCCCCGGGCAAGCCGATTTGCCCCAGCACACTGGCCAACACCGCAGCCATCCACACCGGCTGCTCACCATGGCGTGCGCGTTGCAGCGAATGGGCCACGGTTACCAGGACTCGATGTCCCGGCAACGAGCGAGCCAGTTCCACGATGGCTTCAGCCGACACGCCACACAACGCCGCGGCCCAGCGGGCGTCCTTGGGTTGTTGGTCCTGCTGTCCAAACAGGTATTGGCGGAACTCGGGCCACCCCTGGCAGTAGCGGTCCAGAAAGGCTTGGTCGTGCAGGCCTTCGGTCACCAAGGTATGCACCAGGGCCAGCATCAGGGCCGTGTCGGTGGCGGGTTTTATCGCACGCCACTCGGCGTTGGCCTCGGCAGGCAGGTCGTCGCGCAGCGGGCTGATATTGACAAAACGACAACCGCGCTTTGCCGCTGCAGCCATGGAGGAACGTTCCACATGCTGGCTCACGCCGCCGCTGGCAACTTGCGTGTTGCGCAGGGCCATGCCGCCAAACGCCAGCACCACCTCGGTGTGTTCAACGATCTGGGGCCAGGTGACGTTGCGCCGCGCCACCTCCTCCATGCCCCCTAGGATATGCGGCAGCAGCACCATGGAAGAGCCCGCGCTGTAGGTGTTGACCGACCGCACATACCCGCCGAAGGTGGTATTGAGAAACCGGTGCACCTGACTCTGGGCATGATGAAAACGGCCAGCGCTTGACCAGCCATACGATCCGCCAAACATGGCGGACGCACCATGCGCATCATGCACACGCTTCAATTCGCGCGCAGCCAGATCAAGCGCCTCGTCCCAGGACAGCGGCACAAACTCCTCCAGCCCTCTTGTTGAGTCGGGCCCAGGCCCGCGCTCGAGCCAGCCGCGCCGCACCATGGGCTGGGCGACGCGCGCACGGTGCGTCACCGCAGCGGGCAGGTTGTCGATCAGTGCGTTGGGGTCCGGGTCGTTCGGGTGCGGGCGCACCTGCAGCGCGTGACCATCCCAGCGAGCCGAAAAGGCTCCCCAATGTGCAAGATGCGGGAGCCAGTCAGCTGAGTGGGTCATGGTCAGAATGCTTCTTTTTCAGCTTCGAGGTAGGCCAGGCTGATGTACTTGCCGATGTTGCCCTCAAACCCTTGCAGGGTAGCAGCGCGGGCCTGAACCCGTGCGTCCTTCAGCACCATGGCTTTGGCCTCGCTTTCGGACTTGTCGTCCTTCACGGCTTGCAGGCAGGGCTCCCAGATGCCACGCAACAAGGTCTCGTAGGTCTGCAACAGATCGCGACGGCTCTCACCGTGACCGGGCACCCACAGTTGCTCGCCGGTCGCCGCACGCAGGCGGTCGTAGTACGTGAACGTGCCGCGGTACGACCCATCATCGAAATTGGCAATGCGGTTGGTCATGGCGATGTCTCCCACATGCGTCACACGCTCCTGTTCCACCTGCACACACAAATCGGACACGGTGTGAGCCTGGCTGTGGTGGTGCATGCGGAATGTGATGTCGCCGATCTGGATCACTTGTCCCGAGGTCACGGTGCGATTGGGCAAGATGGTTTTCGTGCCCGCAGTGGACTGGTTGGTCCAGCGCTCCATCAGAGCGCGCCACTCGTTGCCCGCCACCCCTGCGATCAACTCGCGTGTGGCGGCCAGCGAGTAGATGGGCAAGCTGTCGCCAAAGGCTTCGACAAAGGCATGGTTGCCCAGCCAGTGATCACCATGGTGGTGGCTGTTGAACACCGCCACCACGGGCAACGGGGTGATGCGCCGGATCATGCGAATCACCATGCGGCCAATCTGCAAGGAGCTGCCAGAGTCCAGAATCACCACACCCGCGGCTGTCACCACGAAGGTGACGTTGGACATCATGCCCTGGTTGGCCGGCGTGGGAAACCCATCGGCCGCCGGCACCAGCCACACGCGTGAGGACACCTGCACTGGCGCAATATCGGGCATGGGCGGACCCATCACGAACTGACCCGCCTGCTGGGCCATGACCTGCACCTCAGGGCTCAACCCGGCCAGCACCAAGCCGCCCGTGGCCGCCATGCCCAGCCAGCGACGACGGGTCAACGCCAGCGAACGAGACGGTTTACCTGGCGTCATGACGCCACCCCCGGGTTGGGCAAGCCGCCCGCAATGCGCGGCGTTTGCAATTGACGGGTGGGGATGCGCCCGCCCTGGGCACGCAACCACTGCTCCACCACATCCCACACCATGGGCAACTGTTGCGAACGGGCGGACTCGGCCACGGGCGCCCAGCCAGCCACCTTGTAGGTTTTGTTGGGATCGATCAGTTGGCCCTTGAGTCTCATGTCGCTGATGCGCCGACCCATGGGCGCCGTGGGATCACAGGTGAACTGCAAGCCCCCGACACGCACCATGTCGCCACCCTGCTGGTAATACGGATCTGGGTTGAACAGGTTGTCGCCCACATCCTCCAGGATGGTCTTGATCATGTCACCAGACATCGGGGTGACGGTGGCATACGAGTAGGTGGTGGCCGTCATGTCGAGCAGCCACTCACGTGTGATCGTCTGGCCCGGCAAGAGGGTGGTGCCCCAGCGGAACCCGGGGGAGAACGCGATCTCGGCATCCTGGACAGCCAGCAGCGCATCCACCAGCAACTGGTCGCCAGTGCCGTTGAAGTTGCCACGCCGATACAACAAGCCCTCGGTCACGCCCAAAGGCTCTTGCAGCTTGTTGATAAAGGGGGCGCGGGTCTTGTCGATCAGGGCCTGCATGGCCGGGTCAGCCGGCAAGAGGTTGGAGAACACCGGCAGCAGGCGGTACCGGAAGTCCTGCACCTGGCCGCCCTTGACGTCAAAGTCGATCACCCCCAGAAACTTGCCGTTGGAGCCCGCGTTGGTCACGATGGTCTTGCCGCCCGGATTGCTCACCAGCGTGGGCACGGGCATGCCATCATGGGTGTGCCCCCCCAGGATGGCGTCGATGCCACGCACACGGCTGGCGAGTTTCAAGTCGACGTCCATGCCGTTGTGGCTCAACACCACCACCACCTGGGCGCCCTTGCTGCGTGCCTCGTTCACTTGCGCCTGCAGGTTCTGCTCCTGGATGCCGAACTCCCAGTCCGCAACGAAATAACGCGGGTTGGCAATGGGTGTGTACGGAAAGGCCTGGCCAATGATGGCGCAGGACACGCCATTGATCGACCGGATCACATACGGCTTGAACACCGGATCGCCAAAATCGGCTGTTTTGATGTTCTGGGCAATAAAGTCCACGCGGCCTGCAAAGTCGCCCTCCACAATTTTTTGCACGCGCTCCATGCCCAGGGTGAATTCCCAGTGGCCGGTCATGATGTCCACGCCCAGGAGCTTGCCCGCGTCCACCATGTCCTGCCCCTGGGTCCAGAGCGCTGTGCCCGACCCTTGCCAGGTATCGCCCCCATCGAGCAGCAAGGCACCCGGGCGACTCGCCTTGAGGCGCTTGACCAGCGTGGCCAGGTGTGCAAAACCGCCCACCTTGCCATAGCGTTGGGCAGCACGCTCAAAGTCGAGATGGGTCAGCGCATGCGCCATCGGCGTGTTGGCTGGCACCTTGGCAAAACGCAGGAGGTGCTCTCCAACCAGGTGCGGCAACTGGCCTTGCATGCTGCCAAGGCCCATGTTGATACTGGGCTCGCGAAAATACAGCGGCAGCAGCTGCGCATGGCAGTCGGTCATGTGCAGCAGCGACACATTGCCAAAGGCCGGCACGTCATACATGGCTTGACCAGCACGGCCAGCATCCGCCTGAGCCCAGGCACTCAGGCCCATGCCGCTGACGGCACCCGCCCCCAGCACCTGCAAAAATTCACGTTTGTTCAGGTTCATCATCCACACCCAACGACATGGTTGAGACAAAAAACCCGGCCAGGCCGGGTTTGAAAGAACTTACTTGTTGACCGGTGACTGTGGGTCGAGCAAGAGGGCCACGATGTGCCGCACCTGCGCTTCGGTGAGGATGCCCATGTGACCGGCACGCGGCATGTTGGAGCACGCGTTGTAGGCCTTGGAATTCCAAATCTTGCCCCAGGTGTATTCCACAATGGGTTTGGAGACCTCGCTGTTGGGGTCCGTCACGCCACGGATCTTGCCGTACTGCAGCAGGCTGGGACCAATCGTGCCGTGAGAGATTTCCTTGGCGTCAATCTGGTGGCAGTTGTAGCAGTTGCCGCCGCTGGGCGATTTTTCGTCATCGGTCCAGGTCAGGCCACGGCCGCTTTGGGCGATCTGTTCGCCCTGCTTCCAGTCGCCCAAGAAGCGTCCGTCTGACGGCCAGCGGATGGTCTTGAAGTTGGCCTCCTCAATGGCTTTGGCCGTCTTTTCATCCAGCGGTTGGCCGGAGACATCGGCCTGGCTGCACAGGCGGTTGGTTTCGTCGAGTTGTGTCACCCGCTCCACCTTGGCCTGCCCCTGGGTGCGGAAAGAGGCCTTCACCACGGCATCCGTGAGCGAATCGAGCTCGGCCACTGACGGGCCCGTGGTGCAGCCGCTCAAGCCCAGCAGCGCCAGCGCTGCGGCGGCGAGGGTTCGAGACATCCCAGAAACACGTGAAATCTTCATACCGGTTCTCCTGCCTCAGCGCTTGATGGCGGGCGCCACCGAGGCCGCACCCTTGGCGTTCACGCCCAGATACACACTCAAGGCGATGGTGGCATCACTGCCAAAGCCGGGGTAAGGGAAACGCTGTTGACGGTAGCAGTCATTCAGGCGTTGTTGCATGCCCCACATCTGCCCGTTGGACACCCGGTACGCTGGCCAGGCCGCGAAACCGACACCATCCCCCGGGTTCTTAGTCAGCAGGGGCAAGTCTTGCAGTCGAATACGCTTGCCCTCTTCCCCGTGGCAGGATGCGCAGGAGAAATCGTGCGTTCCCCCGCGCATGTAGAAGAGTCGCTTGCCCACTTCATAGGAGATACGTTCCTCCTGGTGCGCCTGAGACAAGTTGAAGCGCATGTCTTTGGACTCAGCCGCAACCCAGGTGGCCAGGGCGGTGAGGGTCACTTGCTCGCCACGACCAAACGGGGTCTTGGCGATCTCGTCGGCATTGAAACCTTGCAACGTGACCATGCAGGTCAGCAAACGGGATTCCAGGTCCTGCACGCGTCGGGTGTCGGCAAAGTAACGCGGCAGTTCCACGAACACCCCTTTGACCACCCCCGGGCCCTTGCCCAGATCACACCGCTCCAGCGTCGCTTGCTTGGGGCCACGCTTTTGCGTCCACAGCGCTTCGCCCTTGGCCTCAAACAAGTCCGCCGGGTTGCCGTCCTGCAGCATGGCTCGGTATTCGTCGATGCCTTGGCTCGCGGTCTTTTGCGACCATGCAGGCAGAGACATCGCGCCCAGGCACAACGCCCCCAGAATCAGGATGCTTTTCATGCGCACCTCGATTCAGCTGACCGTGGCTTCATCGCGCCGGGTGTCGCCGCGGTTGTCTTTCCAGGTAATGGCAATCTTGTCACCCGCCTTGGCGCCCCTCACGGAAAACTGCAGGTACGGGTTTTTAGCCACAGCCGGCCCCCATTCGGCGGTCATGACCACCTTGCCGTTGTGCTCGGCCGTGACTTCGGCAATGTGCCAGGCTGGGACCAGTTTGCCGTTGGCATCGCGGCGCTGGCCGGATTCCATTTCGTGACTCATGAGAACGCGCACAGTGGCCTTGTCGCCTGCTGCCTGTGCACGAATGCGCATCGGATCTGCCATGATGAACTCCTGATATTGGGTGAGATTGTGAACCGATGTCCGAACTCAGCCGCCGCAGCCGCCGAGGGTCACCTTGATCTCTTTTTTGGCAAAGAGGGCTCGTCCGTCCGCCATGATGGCCACCGCAAACACGTCCGAGGACTGGCCCATCTTGGCGCGGGTGGCGATGTTGGCGTCAATGCTGTCGGTCACGTTGAACATGGCCACCAGTGTGTTGGGGTTCTTCTCGACCAGCAGCAACAACTGCTTCACGCCCGGCAGCGCGGTGCTGGCACCGATGGGCACAACTGCCCCGTTTTCGGCAATGTCGGGGCCGGTGACGGTCACGTCCTTGCTCTCGGCAATGCTGCCCGGGCCATAGGCCTTGACGGCATCGGGCACGGTTTTGGATTCAAACGCAGCTTTGTTGAAGGCTGCGTGCGCCCATTGGGGGAAGAGGCCGGTGGAAGCGAGCAGGCCGGCGACAACGGCTGATTGCCGCAAAGTTTCGCGACGGTTTTGCATGAGGGGGTCTCCTTGACAACGAGCAATGGAAAAAGTGTAGGTCCCGCGGGCCAAACGCGGGATTTTAGGGCTATTCATACCATTCATTTGTTCGCCCCACCCGCCAGCCAGGCGGCGATCTGTCGCGCGTCGGGCTCGGGCAGGGTTTGGGCTGGCATGGGAATGGGACCCCAGACACCCGCGCCGCCCGCACGAATCTTGCCGGCCAAGTACTCGGCCTTGCCCGCGTGGCGGCGCGCAATGTCTGTGAACGAGGGGCCCACCAGTTTCTTGTCCAGGGCATGGCAGGCGGTGCATTGGTATTTTTGCGCCAGGGCGAGTGCAGCTTTGCCGGCTGCAGACTCGCTGGCGGGTTTAACAGCCGATGGACTTGCCGATGCAGTGGCCGAAGCGGACGCAGCGCCGCCGGATGCACTGGCGGCCGCACCACCCGCTGAAGCCACCGACTGAGACGTGCGGCCTTCAGGTAACGAGGTGTCGGTTCCCCGCTGGGGTCCCACGATGCGGTTTTGCTCGCGCAAATTGCCGTGCGCATTGCGGGCGAAATCGGGCAGCAGGGAGGCCACGCGCGGTTCGGTGCGGCAATTGGTCATGCAAGGCGTGTTGCGCACATCCGGTTGGGCAGCACCCGGCCAGGTCTTGCCTGGCCACAGGGCATGTTGCAGGGACATGCCGTGGCGGTTGGGCATGCGTTGCTGCACTTCAGCCATGTTGCGGTCCGACAAGGTGAAATCATCGGGCACCACATGGCCAAGGTTGAGCATGAATGCGGTGACCGCATAGACCTCCTCCACACTCAGGCTCTTGGGGTTGTTCCAGGGCATGGCACGCCGGATGTAATCCCACAGGGTGGAGACCGTGGCCACTTTCATGAGGGTGGTGCGTCCCGGGTAATCGGTGCGCGTGAGATTGGCCACGCGCCCAGTCTTCACATCCTCGGCGGTGGTTCCTCCGATCAGCGGACTGAAGACCTCGTTGGACTCGCCAAAGATGCCGTGGCAGTGTGCACACTTGGCCTCCCACACCTCCTGCCCTTGCGCCACCGACCCTTGTCCGGGGGGCAAGCCCTTGAAATCCGGGCGCACATCGATGTCCCAGGCGGCCACTTCACGCGGCGTGGCGTCTCGCCCAGCGCCGGGATAACGGTCTTGCGCAGACAGCGACGGAGACAGCGAAGGGGACTGCGACCACGCAGCCGGCAGCAACCCCAGACAGGCCACCAGCGCTATCCCGCACACTCGCCAGCAATTAAGAGAGCTGAACATTTTTCACCTCCCCGTTTTCCTGGATCAACCACGACTGGATGGCGTTGTTGTGGTAGATGGAACGAGTGCCGCGCACCGCACGCAACTGCTGGTAAGTGGGCTGCACATAGCCCGTCTCGTCGATGGCACGGCTTTGCAAGATCGCGGGTTTCCCTTGCCAGATCCAGTCGATGTTGAAGCGCGTGAGCGCCTTGGACAACACCGGCGTTTCCAGCCGCGCGGAGCGCCAGTTACGCCCGCCATCGACCGACACATCGACCCGTTTGATCTTGCCCCGACCCGACCACGCAAGCCCGGTGATGTTGTAAAAACCTTGGTCCAGCAGCACCTGACCCCCTGAGGGAGTGGTGATCACGCTTTTGCACTCCTGGATGCTGGTGTATTGCCGGTGCAGGCCGTTGGGCATCAGGTCGATGTAATGAATGGCTTCATCCTTGGCGGCGTAGGGCTGGTCACCCACTTCCACTCGGCGCAGGTACTTGACCCAACTCACGCCTTGCACACCGGGCACCACGAGCCGCAACGGGTAGCCGTTTTCCGGCCGTAGCATCTCGCCGTTTTGGCCATAGGCCACGAGCACTTCGCCCGAGGTGATGAGTTCCATCGGGATGGTACGGGTCATGGACGAGCCATCGCCGCCTTCGGCCAGAACAAAGCGGCCTCGCTTGAAGTCGGCCCCGGCCAACTCCAGCAGCGTGATGAGGGGCACCCCAGTGAATTCGCTGCATGAAATCATGCCGTGTGTGTATTGCACCGTCGGCACCGCCACGTTGCCCCACTCCACCGCTGTGTTGGCCCCGCATTCAATGAAATGAAAACGCGACACAGCGGGCAAGCGCATGATCTCGTCCATGGTGAAGACCTTGGCCGACTTCACCAAGCCGTTGATCATGAACCGGTGCTGGGAGGGGTCGATGTCCCACCACCCTTGGTGATGACGCTCAAAATGCAGGCCGCTGGGCGTGACGATGCCAAACAACGACTGCAAAGGCGCAAACGACACCGAGGACTGGGTGGTTTGGGTCAGGCCCGGGCTTTGGCGGCGCTGGATGTTCGACTCGTAACGCGAGGGCTTGCCATACCCATCCGTGGCCACGCCCTGCCCAAGCCCCGTGGCATGTTCGGGCAGGTTGAGAATATGCGGATCGCCGCCTTCGGGTGGAACCGGGTTGCCCCTCGCCATCGCAGCTGGCACAACAGCCGAGGCTGCCGCTGCCGCAAACGCCTGACGGATGAACCCGCGACGACCCGATCTCGCCTCTTCACGCACCTGGCGAATGCCGTCGGCGTCCAGGAAATGCTCGGGCGCCTTGCGCACCCGACCGGCCATGCGCGCCTCTGGGCGCAGACCGGCATCGATGTCATCCATCTTGTCGTCTCCCCTCATTTGAACTTGTAGTGCCGCTGGTTGATGACGGCCGCTACCGCCGTGACCTCTTCAGGAAACATGCCGAGATTGAGCTGGGTGTTGCAATACTCCACCATGCCTCTCAACAAGCCCGCTGTCTTGATGCGTCCGCCCGGGTCATAGATGTCGGAACCATCGCCCCCCACGCGCCTGGCGTGGCAGGCCTCGCACTTGTGGGTGACGATCAGTTCCTGCCCCAGGGCATGGTCGGCGTCCTTGAACACAGCGGGCTGGGCCTGGGCAGACAGGGCACACCACGCAGCAGCCAGCACCAACACCTTCCGACCAGACACCACAGGGCTCACGTCCATCACTTCTACCTCTCGAATCATCAATGTAGCCAGATTTCACGGACACCGTGGTGCCGACGCCCGTTTTTTGTTCAGGGATTTCCCAGGGTGTCGCACGCACCGGCGTGTGTGGACGTGACTGGCCATGGGCATTGCCTCACCGGACCTCACCGGGCCTCACGCGCCTTCTGGATTCGTGCTTCCAGGTATGCACCGTAAAAGTCTGGCAGGTAGGCGCCTTCCATGCGCTCAGCCACTTCGCGTCCTTGCGCGCCCCAAAACAACAACGTGGGGGCCATGGAGACGCGCCACTGCTGCACCAACTGGTCGTGCGTGACACGCTGTTGATTGAAGTCGACAGTGGCCGTCTGGCTGCGCATGTCCACCTGCACCAGCGGAACACCTTCACGCCACATGGGCAGCAGATAGCTGCGACGCGCCGCGTGGCAATACGAACACCCGGCCAGGCTGACCATGACGATCAAGGGGTAGCCCTTGGCCAGTGCTGCTGCCAGTTCCTGGGGCAAGGAACGCGACGCAGGCAAGGCATCCGCAAGTGCGGCTCGGGAAGCGGCCCCCACCGACATGCCCGCGGCCAACAGCGAGGCCCCCCGCAGACAAAAATCTCGGCGCGCAGCCATGGGGTCGCGCGACGCTTCCATCAAGCCAGGGTATCGGCCCAGATGTTGCGGGCCCATGCCAGTGCATAAAACCCTTCGAGCTCGCTGGCCGCCGCCGACACACCGCCCGAACCCGGCACGGTGAGCATGGTTTTCTTCTCGGCGTCGTAGCGGTGCACGCTGGCCACGTGCACCACCTCTTGATCGCTCACGAAGCTGTAGCAGGTGTTGTTGTAGATGGGCA
>JACCEB010523412.1_pt1 | contig 28031 bp, 20 predicted proteins | sample 7454761 | NCBI WGS metagenome assembly JACCEB01 (sample SAMN15323454, study PRJNA562643) | freshwater metagenome | isolation source: river surface water | place: USA:Blue River Watershed | collected 2017-08-18
CAGCAAAAGCTAAGAAGGTTCCGGTATACACACGAAGACCTCGGTGTAACATCATGCCGTTTTGGATTGAGGCCATCGCAAATTCTCGAATACCAAAATTGATATTTTTACCTGCTGGATTACCTGCTGTCATGTCGGTTGCATTGGTTAGTGTCGTCATCACCGATTTGGCAACGTCTGCACTACCACCGACCAGCATGGGCAAATGAGTTGATAGCGCGTTCAAAACTTGTAAGGATGAATTACGAGTGGCGTCTTTATAACCCACTGGAAAACTCATCAATGGCGAAGGTAGATGATCCATAAATTGTAACGAATCGCCTTGCTTAAAGGTCTTGGCAATCTCAGGTTTGGATTGTTCAATGGTTTTCCATTGACGCATCCATTTCTTGAATTTATTGTTTCCACGTTTACCGAAAGAACCACTTAAATGTTCATAAACTTCTTGCGGTACAAAAAAGTCAGGATGCGACCATCCATAACTTTGCTTCGCCGTCACGCCATCTTCTTGACCTAACGGGTTTCCGTGAACTTTATAGGTTCCTTGATTTTTAGAACCTTGACCGATGACAGTCTTCATCATAATCATCGTAGGCTTCGTTTGACTACGTTTCGCTTTGCGAATGGCTTTATCAAGTGAGACGATATCATTGCCATCTTCAACAACGATCACTTGCCATCCAGAAGCGATGAAACGTTTTTTCACATCTTCTGAAAAAGACATCGCTAACGGACCATCTAATGTCACTTGGTTTGCGTCATAGATTAAAATCAATTTATTGAGTTGTTGATGACCGGCAAAGGAAATCGCTTCTTGAGAAATACCTTCTTGTAAACAACCATCACCACTTAATACATAGGTGTAATGATCGATCAGTCCTTCTTGTGCATACATCGCTCGTAAGGTGCGTTCTGCTAAAGCAAAACCAACTGCTTGACCGATGCCTTGTCCTAACGGACCCGTTGTTGCATCAACGCCTGAGGTTAAGTGCACTTCCGGATGGCCAGGGGTTTTACTTCCTAATTGACGAAATAATTTTAATTGTTCAATAGGTAAATCATAGCCAGCTAAATGCAAGATGCCGTAGAGAAGCATACTCGCATGGCCCGCAGACAATACGAAACGATCACGGTTAATCCAATCCGGATTTTTAGGATCGCTTATTAAATGTTTACTAAATAATGTGTAGACAGCTGGTGCCGATCCAATTGGCATACCTGGATGACCGCTTTTAGCAGCATTGGTTGCATCAATCGCTAGCGCTCGTAAAGCAGTAATGCTTAGTTGTTCAATATTCATTTTTTCTCCTTCACTTGAATCGATAATTCATCAAGTTGCTTTGTTTCAACCGTGTTTGGTGTACCTTCGAGTAACCCAACCATTTTAAGATTCTTAGGGAAAGCGATGACATCCTTTATGTTATCGGTACCTGTAAGAATCATAGTTAAACGATCTAAACCAAAGGCAATGCCACCATGCGGTGGGGTTCCATAATTAAAGGCTTGAATAAACCAACCAAATTTCTTCTGAATCGCTTCTTCACTCATGCCTAATAATGAGAAGATTTGTTTTTGAATGGCCTTATCATAAATTCTCATCGAGCCGCCACCTGCTTCATAACCGTTGATGACAAGGTCATAAGCCTGCGCAAGGACCTTCTTTGGTTGGGATTGTAATAGCGGTAAATGAATGTCTTGCGGTCGTGTGAAGGGGTGATGCGCGGCCACTAATTGCCCTTCATCATTCGTGTCAAATAATGGAAAGTCCGTTACCCATGCAATCGCAATTTTCTTTTCATCAACGAGATTTAATAATTTTGCTCCTCTTGTTCTTAAGATGCCCATTGCCGTATTTAAAACGGTGAGATCTGCATGAGAGGCAACGATATAGACATCTCCTGGTTTTAAGTCTAATAAACGTGTGAGTTCTTCGACGGATTCTGGTGCAACAAACTTTAAGAAAGAACTTTGTAATTGACCTTGGTCGTGTTTAAACATGACTAAACCTTTAATGCCAAAAGGTTTGACAAAGGTTACCCATTCATCAAGAACTTTTCTTGAAATGGTCGTTGAAGCATTAGGTAATTTTAAGCCCTTAATGTTCGTAAATTCAAAGCCAGCTTTTTCAAAGGCATTTTTTAAGATTGTCGGAACAATCGATAAAGGTAAATCAAATCGTAAATCGGGTTTATCTGTGCCATAAAGTGCCATCGCCTTTTCATAACTGAGGCGAGGAAAAGGTTGTGGTAATGAAAGACCTTTCACCGATTGAAAGACTTCTCGAAGTGCCGATTCCATGAAGGTTAAAAGTTCATCTTGGCTTAAGAAAGAAGCTTCAACGTCAATTTGTGTAAAGTCGGGTTGACGGTCTGCACGTAAATCTTCATCGCGAAAACAACGGGCAATTTGGTAATAACGTTCTAGACCACCAATCATCAATAATTGTTTATAAATTTGCGGGGATTGGGGTAAGGCATAAAATGATCCGGGGGTTAATCGTGAGGGTACTAAAAAATCTCGAGCTCCACCTGGAGTTGATAATGTTAATAAAGGTGTTTCAATATTGGTAAAATCATGTTTGGCAAAGAAAGCATGAAAAGCGGTCAAGATTTTGCTTCGCGTTATAAGGATATCTTGCATCGGTTTTCGCCGTAAATCCAAGTAACGATATTGCAAACGAATATCTTCTCCAGCATCGGTGACATCATCAACAATTAAAGGTAGAGCTTCCGATTCATTGATAACCTTTAATGTGGTGACTTCGACTTCGATTTCGCCAGTTGGTAAATTGGTATTTGCAACTGCTTTTTTGGTGATAAGACCTTGAATTTGAATCAAGTATTCATGCTTAATGTCTGGAACTTTGGTTGGATCTTTGATCATCAATTGAACAATACCGGAACGATCTCGTAAATCGATAAACATCAAAGAACCTAAATTGCGTTTACGTTGAACCCAACCGATTAAGGTTACAGATTGCCCAACATCTTTTAGGCGAAGGTTGCCATTAGTGTGACTACGATAAACCATACTTATTTCTCCTCATGACCATGATCATCATGGTCTTCGGACTCTTCATGGTGATGATGTCCGGCTTGATTGGTTAAATGTTGCATTAAATGAACGACTTCATTGACAGGAACCAGTTGTTGTTCTTGGGTTTGTAAATTCTTAATCGTCACTTGGTTGGCTTTCATTTCTTGATCACCAATGATGACCGCGTAGATGGCATCTTTTTTGAGCGCAGCTTTGATCGATGCTTTCATGGATTTGTGTTCAAGATTTAATTCAGTTTTGAAATTGGTATGACGGAAATTATGAGACAACTTTAGTGCATATACATCGGTTTCAGGCATCATCGAAATAATATAAATATCCGTGAAAGGTTTGACATTATCTAAGCGCCCGCTATCAGTCAGAACGGCCATAAGTCGTTCAAGACCAAAGGCAAATCCAACCGATTTTAAGGGTTGGCCGCCTAATTCTTTGACTAAATTATTATATTGACCACCTGCACCTAAAGCACCATAATCAAGGCCTTTATCCGAGACCATATGGAATTCAAACACACAATCAGCATAATAATCCAAACCTCTAACGAGTTGGGGATCTTCCGTAAAATCCACATTCAAATCCTTAAGAGCTGATTTAACTTGCGTATAATATGTTTTAGATTCTTTCGATAAAAAATTTGTAATGTTAGGAGCTTTTTTAGCCAACGTTTGATCTGCAGGCACTTTACAATCTAACATTCTCAATGGATTCGTTTGGAACCGTTGTTGGCAATCAGGACATACCGTGGAAAGATGGGGTTCATAGAAAGCTTTCAGTGCCGTTCGATAGGCATCTCGGGTTGCTGAATCGCCTAGAGAATTCAATTTAACAGTGACTTGTTTAAATCCCATCACGGAGAAAGCCGTCACACCTAATGAAATAGTTTCGGCAACTGAAAGTGGAGAGGTAATACCAATATTTTCAACACCAAATTGGTGAAATTGACGAAAACGCCCTAGTTGAGGTCTTTCATAGCGAAATGCTGGACCTACATAATACAGTTTTAATGGAAGATCGGCGGTAACATCAAGTTTATTTTCAACCACCGAACGAATGACCCCAGCGGTCATTTCTGGCCTTAAGGATAAGGAACGATCGCCTTTATCGGTGAAGGTATACATTTCTTTTCGAACGATGTCGGAACTATCACCAACAGAACGCGTAAAGAGTTCGGTATGTTCAAAAATGGGTGTGCGAATGGCAGCATAGCTAAATAACTTTGCAACATTGATTAATGCGCTTTCAACTTGTTCGTAGGCTTCGGCTTCGGCTAATAAAATATCTTTGGTACCTTTGGGTAATTTGATGTCCATAAATCCTCTTTTCTAATGCGTCACGCGGTGAATTTCATACACACCAGCTATGTTTAATAATACATTAAAAATATCGTTTAGTCGCTTTGCATCTGTCACAAGAATAGTTAAATTGACCGTGGTGGTTTGGGTGGTAGGGTGTAACATGGCATTCAGATTGGTCACCGATACTTTGAGTTGAGAAAAAACACCCATAATATCCACAATCAAATTTTGCCGGTCATTACTTTCTAAACGAATATCCACTGGATGGAGGCTTGTTTCAAGTTGATCGTTCCAAACCACATCCGTTAGGCGATTTTTACTTTGACTTATATTGGGACAGTGTATTCGATGCACCGTAATGCCCTTACCCTTGGTAATAAATCCAACAATATCATCACCTGGAATTGGGGTACAGCAGCTTCCTAAGGTGATGGCGACTTTACCGGCAGAAGGAACTAATACTGCGGATTTATTGGCTTGAAGTGGTTTTTTACCCAACGTAAACATTGGTTTTTTCTTAATGTTTAAGAATTCAATAATCGCCGCAGGTGCAGGATTTCGATTATTCATGCCGACGAATAAATCATCGAGTGTTGGCATGTCAAATTTTTCCAATACTTTCGGTTGGTGGACAAGCACGAGCATCTCTTTTTCTCCAATTCCATGTTCGCGAAAGGCATCGATACAGTTTTGTTTACCCTTGATAATTTTTTCCTCACGGAGCATATCGTTATTTTTCTTTTGCAAGAATTTACGAATATGGTTTTTTGCCGTGGCAGTATGAGCAATTTTTAACCAACCTTCATTAGGACCAGGGGAGCTATTTGAGGTACGAATTTCAATCACATCACCCGTTTTTAAAATCGTATTGAGAGGAACCAAAGACCCATTCACAATTGCTCCAACCGCAGCATGACCTACACCGGTATGGACACGATAAGCAAAATCTAAAGGCGTTGATCCGTTGGGTAATTCAACCAATTTTCCTTTGGGAGTAAAAACATAGACTTGTGCTTCAAAAATATCTTTTTGAAGATTTTCCATCACTTCTTTTGCATCGCCTTCTTTATCTGCAAGGGTAATTAAATCGCGGAACCAAAATAATTTTTCTTCAATTTCTTTTTGTTCTTTTTGCGGACTATAGTTGGTGCCTTCTTTATAACGCCAATGCGCTGCAACGCCAGTTTCAGCAAGCTCGTTCATTTCTTTGGTACGAATTTGAACCTCAAAAACTTGTCCATCCTTGGCAATAATCGTGGTATGAATGGATTGGTATAGATTCGGTTTGGGAGCAGCTATATAATCCTTAAAACGATTGGAAAGCGGTGTAAACATTGCATGAATATAACCAAGAATTTCATAACAATGGGCAACTGTATCGGTGACAACTCGAATCGCTAATATATCATAAACTTCATCAAAATTATGTTGTTGAATAAATACTTTTCGATAGATTGAATAAATACCCTTTACACGAGATTCAATCGAAAAGTTGAGGTGGTATTGTAACAGCATATCGGCAATTTTCTTTTTGACTTCATCGAGGGATTTTTCCCTATTTTTTGTTCGCTTATCCATTTGATCCACGACCATTTGGAATTTTTCAGGTTCTAAATATTGAATTGATAAATCCTCAAGTTCGGTTTTAATTTCAAACATCCCTAAACGGTGCGCAATCGGAGCAAACACTTCTAAAGATTCTTTTGCAAGAACCTTTTGTCTAGTGGGTGATAGTGCTTGTAGGGTTCGCATGTTATGAAGTCGGTCAGCAAGTTTAATAATGATGACTCGGATATCTCTGGCCATGCCTAAAAAGATTTTTCGATGATCTTCTGCGGCAAAATCTTCTGGTTTACGATGAGAAAGTTTGAGCCGTTGAATGTTAGTGAGCGACTCTACAAGTGAAGCAATATCTTCATTAAAGATTGTTTTTAAATCATCAACCGTGACGGCAGTATCTTCGACGACATCATGTAAAAAACCAGCTGCGATCGTATGTGGACCACCTTGAAGGGAGGCCAAAATATATGCTACCTCAATTAAATGGTGAATATATGGTTCACCACTTTTTCTTAAAATGCCAGTGTGTTTGTCATCGGCAAACTTATAAGCTCGTTCAATCAGTGCTCGATCGTCAGGATTACTGATGTAGGCAAAATATTTTTCTTGAACGTCTCCAAACGTATGAAATGTAGAAGTTTCTTTATTTGAATTCATCTCAATTCATTATATCAAATTCATTAAAAAACCCTATCAAAGATAGGGTTTTATCAGAAGTTTGTTTAGTCGTTAATGCCGATGTAAGTTGCTTCTTGAGGTTCTGTACTTCGGGTGGTTTCTTCAGACTTCAATTTTGCCTTACGTTTAGGTAGCCATTCGAAGCTTAAGGTCTGATTCAAACCACTAAATAATTTAAAGATTGGTTTAAAAACTGCAGGGATAATCGCAGTGGTAAATAATGCAACCATTGCACTACCTAGTAAGATCGCCGCAAATAAACCTTGAAGAGCACCGGGCCCTAAAGCTAAATAGGTCAGACCTGGATAAACTAAGGCAAGAACGGTTAAAAAAATGGGGGCTGCAAGTTGACTGGATGCCTTCTTTAAGGATAAAGTGAAATCATCAATAGAAGCTGGTCGATCTTTTTGAATACCTTGAAGATCTTTTGCTCTCAAGAAAATAGATAGAGTCGAAATCATGGCTAAATAGCTAATGATGATCATACTTAAGGTAATGGTAGATAAAGAAGGAATTCGTGTTGCAACAAATAAACCAAGGGTTAGTAAACCCAAAGCTGCACTAATCAAGGTGGTGGTGAATGCTTTTGCAATACCATGACGAATCAATAAATAGACTGTCACTAAACTGATGGCAATTAAAGCACCCAACGTCATGTCCATGACAGTGGGTTGATTGGTTAAGGTTTCACCAGGATAAAAACCAACCATGGTCACTTGATCATCTTCATAAACGATAGTAATCACTTCTTCTAAAAGGTCATTGAAGTTATCACTTTCGAGAATCGGATCAGTACCGTTATTAAAACTAAAGGTAACATCTTCAAGTGTTTCGATGGCAAGTTCTGCAACAAAAATTCGATATGCGACAGCGATATCATTTTCTCGACGAGTTAAATCATGAACTTGAATGGTGGATTCACTCAATGCTAAGGATTCACCATCAATCAAGAGATTATCAATTAATACTTGTAAATCAGCAGTGGTTTCAAATTGAGAGAATTCCTTAGCTTCTAAATAAAGACGAGCATTACTTGTTTGAGTTGGTGTGGCAATCGCTGGTAAATTGAAAGTCGATAGGGTCACCATCGCAATCAAGGTAAGTAATCCACCAACCATGGCGATCGGAGAAAGAAGCGGACCTTTAGAAGCAAAATCACGTGTAGCAAATCGTCCAACGTAAACTGGTTTTTCATTTTTCAATAAATCTGGAATGAGCGAGGCTTTGAGATTCAACCATGCTAACTTTTTCGTTAAAATCGTGGCCTGTAAGAATTGTCCAAATAACAATTGATTACCTAAATAAACGATGATGGCGTTGCTAACGGAACCAATCATTAAGATAACCGCCAAGCTTTGGGCAAGATTACCACCGAAGATATAAAGGAATAAACCAAAGATTAGACTGATGACCGTTACATCAATCAACAAAGGTAACAATTGGCCATTCGCTTCAGCATGAGCTTTTTTAAAACTTCTTCCTTGATAAATTTCTCGGCGAGTGTAAGTTAAGTACATGACAGATGTAAAGATACCGAGGATACCGATAATTAAAAATCCGATTAAAGCGCCACTTGAAAATTCTAAATTTAAAGTGATAAAAATAAATAAAGTTAAAAACACTGAGAGTGTCGTCGTACTAAGGATACCCAATGCACCAAGTCGATAGACAATCGCTAAGACAACAACCATCATGGTGATAGCAATAACCATCGCCCATAAGGTTTGACTATTCGCAAGTGAGAGTATAGTTTCGAGTGATAAAAGCGCTTCGACCGCTGCGGGAACATTTTGAGCATATAAGAACTCAACAGAATATGCTAAATCACCAGCATTAAATAAGTTTCGATAATAAATGGCTTCTTCATTCGCCTGGGCAACCACCGTGGAAGCAAAAATATTATTTTCATTCGGTTGACCAAATTGAGAAGGAGAAACTAAATAAGCTAGTTCTGTTTTGGCTTCAGTGTCCCACCATAAGTTATTCACAGGAAAACGAAGGAGAATTTTTTCAGCGATTTCAGGATTGTTTAAAGATTCAGAGTAAGAATCTTCTTCAACTTTTCCAGCCCAAAGTAGCAATTCACCATCGGTTGATTCTTCACCACCGGCTTCAGTGATGAGCACTTCTTTTAAATACGTTAGATCTTCAACTGAAAAGACGACAAATGGATTTTGACCTTTATATTCAATTCGTGCAGTTTGACCATTGAACATTTGTTCACTGGTTGCACAAACTTCTGTTGTAGTGCACAAAGTAAATTCTGCATCAAATCCTAGGTAGTTTTGTAATCGCGTATATTTAGTGTCTGACGTTTCTGAAAGGGTTACACGAATTTGATCATTACCTTCTACCATGACTTCGTATTTGGTGACCAAGGCGTTTTCTAATCGATCAATCATCGCATTTGCGATGGTGGTGACGGCTTCGTTATCTTCAAAAGCAGCATCTTCATTGATTTTGTCGGCGATTCTAAAGACCATTTCTTTACCAGAAGTAAATTCTAAGTTCGTATTCAAACCACCCACGACCGAAAGGAAATTAACACCAATCAAAATCAGCGTTGTTAAAGATAAAATGAGATAACTCCAAATTCTTCGCATGTTTGATCCTCCGAAAGGTCTTTTAAACGACAAATGTCGCTATAACACTTTACTATGTTTTGGGTGTAAATTCAATGAAAAATAGTAGAAAAATCTTGTGTTTTTAGAACAATAATCCTTGAAAGGGACGTTTGAGATGTTGATATGCTTTTTCCGTTGCTACGCGACCTCGAGGTGTTCGATTGATTAAACCAATTTGTAACAAGTAAGGTTCATAAACATCTTCCAAATTCATAATTTCTTCACCGATAGCAGAGGCTAAAGCTTCAAGACCTACAGGTCCACCTTTGAACCGATCAATGATCCCCAACAAATAACGAATATCGACATCATCAAGACCTAATGGATCTACTTTTAGTGCTTGAAGTGCTTTTTGTGTAAGTTCTAGATTAATGGAGGTTTGTTTTTCAAAATGGGCAAAATCGCGAATCCGTCTAAATAGACGATTAGCAATACGAGGTGTGCCGCGAGAACGCTTACCTAATTCTGTGACCGCTTGATCTTCAATCGGCATATGTAAAACTTTACCCGTTCGTTTTATAATCGCTTCAATTTCTTGCTGACTATAAAAATTAAGTTTTTCAGTGATGCCAAATCGTCCACGAAGCGGAGACGATAAATCCCCAGCCCGAGTCGTGGCACCGATTAATGTAAAAGGTGGTAATGCTAAATTAATCGTACGGCTACTACCTTCGCGATTCACTAAAACTGAAACATGAAAATCTTCCATCGCCCCATAAAGGACTTCCTCTACAATCGCAGGAAGGCGATGAATTTCATCAATAAAAAGAATGTCCCCTGGTTCAAGCGCCGTTAAGACGGCAGCCAAATCACCGGTCCGTTCGATACTTGGACCTGTCACGGTCTTGATTTGACTTTTCATTTCGTTGGCAATGATATGAGCAAGGGTGGTTTTGCCTAATCCGGGTGGCCCATAAAGGAGTAAATGATCAAGGGTTTCTTGACGATGTTTAGCAGCACCAATAAAAACCTTAAGGTTATCTAAAAGTTGTCGCTGACCAATATATTCTTTCAGAAGTTGAGGGCGAAGGGATAATTCTTCGCTCACTTCTTCTTGTTGTTTTTTTGCATCAACAATTCGTGCCATACCTATTTACCCAATCGTTTTAATGCGAGTTTGATAAGTTGTTCGGTATTGGCAGATTCAACGACCATATCTTTTAATGCACGATCGATTTCATTACCTTTAAAACCTAAAGATTTTAAGGCATCTCTCACTTCACTTAATCGACTATCTTCTTTCGTTGAAACTTTGGGAGTATCGAAAGTAATTTTACCTTTTAGGTCTAGAATGATTTGACTTGCAGCTTTGGGTCCAATACTCGGTAAAGATTTTAAAAATGCGATGTTACCTTCGTTAATGCCTTGAATGATTTGATCTGGTGAAGCCCCTGATAATGCACCCATGGCTGTTTTGGGGCCAATCCCTTTGACCGACAGTAACTGTTCAAAAATTCGTTTTTCAAGCAGTTTGGCAAATCCGACTAAAAATTGGTCGCCTTCGCGAATAACATGATAGGTATAAACATGATTAATTTCATTTAATTGAAAAGATTCAGGTTTGGTTATATAAACAAAATACCCCACACCCTGTACCTCGATCACCAAATGATCGGATTGCAATTTAACGACTAGACCAGTTAATGAATAAATCATATATTGAGTTGAACCACACCTAAGAAAAATAAGATTAAGAGAACAAAAATGGTAATAATGGTGGAGACCAAGACAAGTAAAGTAGACAGCTCTTTTCGCATAACGATATTATATAACGCTTTCAACTAGGAATAATATGTAAACTCAAACTCGCCAATCACCACCGTATCGCCTTCTTTGATACCCATGGTTTCTAAAGCATCTTCTACCTTAATTTTACGTAGATATTGTAATAAACTCATGATACCTTGATCGGTCGACAAATTGAATTTTTGATAAGTAGCTTCAACTTCTTCACCTTGAATGACAAAGATATGTTCACTTCGTTTGGTAATTTTAAAAATCGAAGGGGTTTGATAGGTGTATATTTTTTCTTCAGTGGTCGCTACTAATTTTTTCTTCGTGATTGGATTTTTGACTAACTCAAGTTCAATAGCATCTAGCAATTCAGGAACACCTTCATTGGAAAGAACGCTAATTGGAAATATTTTTTTGCGTTTTAAAAATGTTTTTAATTTTTTTAAGTTTTCTTCTGAAGCAGGTTCATCCATTTTAGAAGCCACAATCAACGTTGGTTTATCCAATAATTCTTCGGCATACGCTTTCAATTCTTTTAAAATACTTTGATATGCATAAACGGGGTCTCGATGGGAAGCCATATCGACCACATGAAGTAGGACTCTGCAGCGTTCAATATGTCTTAAAAAATTAAGTCCTAACCCTTTTCCTTGATGGGCACCTTCAATTAAACCGGGTAAATCCGCAATCGTAAAAGGTGCTTTTTCTGGTCTTTGAACAACTCCTAATTGAGGAACCAGAGTGGTAAATTCATAGTCTGCAATATCAGGTTTTGCATTCGATACAACGCTTAATAAGGAACTTTTTCCGACAGAAGGAAATCCAACAATGCCAACGTCCGCTAACAATTTTAATTCAATCGTAATTTTTTTTGACTCGCCTGGGGCACCTTTTTCCGCAATTCTAGGGGCACGATTGACACTAGATTTATACGTGGCGTTACCACGACCACCTCGGCCGCCCTTAACAATCAATGCTTTTTCACCATCTTCATATAAATCAGCGATGATTTGTTGCGTTTCATCATCATAAACAACAGTACCAATCGGCACCAAAATAATTAAATCTTCAGCGGACTTTCCGTATCGATCCGTGGATTGACCATTATCACCATCTAAGGCAATAATTTTTCGTTGATATCTAAATTTATATAAAGTGGTTTCCGATCGTGATGCTTGAAAATAGATGGATGAACCTCGACCTCCACCACCGCCATCAGGACCACCATATTCCATAAACTTAAGTCTTAAAAAAGAAATGGCACCATCGCCACCCTTCCCGGCTTTTACACTAATTTGAGCACGATCAATAAACATAATTATGAACGACCAACAATCACTTCATCGATGATATAAAATGGTCGATTTTGAGTTTCAGTAAAGACACGTGATAGATATAATGACAGGATTGAAAGCACAAAAAACAACAGCGTGAATAAAAAGAGGATGATGTTTCCCAGGAGCCAAACAACCATGAGAATTTCAGATAATGAAAGAGTAAAGAATAAAATGAGTTGAAGCAACAAACTCAAACCAAACGTGAAAGCGACAAACATGAAAATTTGAACAGGCCAAACAAGCGGCACGCTGGTGGTAGATGCAATCGCATCAACTGCTAATTTAAGCATGCTCTTTAAGTTATAGTGAGTTTCTCCGGCAACGCGCTTAGGACGATCAAACAAAACTTCGGTGGTCTTAAAACCAACAAAAGGTACTTCAATTCTAAAGACGCGATTACGTTCTGATAATCGGTTCACTTCATCTGCAACTCTTCTTGAAATAAGTCTAAAGTGACCGACATTTTGGGGAATCTTAACTTTTCCAGAAAGTTTTGCAACAAATTGATAAAACTTTATCGCAGAAAAACGCTTAAAGAATGTATCTTCATGACGAGCTTTTCGTTTTGCATTGACGACTTCAAATCCTTCTTCAAATTTTGAAAGTAAGGATTGGATTAAAGTCGGTGGATCTTGTAAATCCGAATCCATGGGAATAATGGCATCCCCTTTTGCCGTTTTGATACCCGCGGCAACAGCAGGTTCATGACCAAAATTTCTAGATAAATTGACAATGATTAGATTTTTTTGGAAAATTTGTTGAGCTTTTAATAATGCTAACGTCTGATCTTTAGACCCATCATTGACAACCACAATTTCAAATTGATAATTTTTAATGTTTTGAAGTACTTTATTTATTTCAGCAAAAAACAAAGGAACAACTTTTTCCTCATTGTACATGGGTACGACAATTGAGATTAATTTCATGGCTTAATTATAACAAAAAAAGACCACATTAAGTGGTCTATTTCTTTACTTTGCAGTAGCTTCTAAGACACTGACTTTCGTTCTATCTTTTCCCCAACGTTGATATTTAACAATACCGGTTTTGGTTGCAAAGATTGTGTCATCGCCACCTTTTTTGGTATTCAATCCTGGATAAATTCTTGTACCGCGTTGGCGATAAATAACACTTCCAGCAGAAACGGTTTGACCGTCTGATGCTTTTGCACCTAATCTACGACCAGCAGAATCTCTTCCGTTCGTGGTTGAACCGACACCTTTTTTCGATGCAAATTGTTGAAGATTTAATTTAAATAAATTCATACGTTTTCCTCCTTGGTTTGGATGCGAATGTATTTAGGATAATCATTCGCGATAGTTTGTAATTGCGTTGATATGACATGAAGAACGGATTGATTTTCTAGGTTTTGAAGATTGGTGATTTGAATTTCACTTAAACCCTCAATATTTTTAACTTTGACTGCCTTGAGATTCAAAGCATTAATCCCACCTGTCATGACTGCGGAGACCGCAGCACACACAAGATCTTCTCCGTAAGGGGCGCTATGAGCATGACCGGTCACTTTCATCATTCGATAGAGTTGTTTACTACGGATGATGGTGACTTGAATCATAATCTAATTAACCGTTGATGGATTCGATTACTAAGCTCGTGTAAGGTTGACGATGACCTAACGTGCGACGAACGTTGTGTTTAGATTTATAAGTAAAAACTGTAAGTTTTTTACTTAATCCTTGCTTTTCAACCTTCGCTGTTACCGAAGCACCCTTAATGGTTGGATTACCAACCTTTACGGTTTTGTCGGCGACCAAAAGCACTTGGTCAAACGTGACCTTTGCCCCTGGTTCAGCAGTAAGTTTCTCAACGAAAATCTTTTGACCAACTTCGACACGAAGTTGCTTACCACCAGTGATGATGATTGCGTACATAAAAACCTCCTTTTCACTCAGACTCGCTCTGACGGTCCATCTTTCGATGTGTTCAATACCTTGAGAGGCGGTTGTAGCTCGTGAGGCAACAACGTTAGTAATATAGCATAACGCTGATTTATCGTCAACGAAAACTCATATGATTTTTTGCTGTTTCATCGAGAAATAACCTTGAAAAGAAATGATCAAATGGTCGATGAGGTGAAAACCCAATTTTTCGCCTTCTCTTTTGATGGCAATCGTCGTATGAATGTCTTCTTGAGAGGGGGTGACATCGCCTGATGGATGGTTGTGAAGTAAAAGAAACTTTTTTGTGTCGGTTTTTAACAGATCAACAAACAAGTCACGATAATCTAGTTGGAGTGATGCTTGCGAGCCAAGGCGAAAGAGAGTTTCACTTTTATATTGATATTGGTGATTTAATTTAACAATGATTAATTGCTCGTGCAAAAGACTACCTAATCGCAATCGATAACATTGATAGACTTTGCTTGGATCATTGAGTTTTACTTGAGGGAGTTCTTGTTTTTCTAAACGTTGAAATAGTTCAAACATTCCAAGTAATTGAATGGCTTTGGTTCTTTGAATTCCTGGAATCGATAACCATTCATGAAGTGGAATTTTCATCAATGCTACTAAGCTTCCATACTTGTTTATCAGCATTTCAGCAATAGAAAGGGCGGAGTGCCCTTTCACACCTGATCCAATCATCAAGGCTATGAGTTCTTGACTTGATAATTGTTTGACACCATACGCGAATGCTTTTTCTCTTGGACGCTCTAAAGGCGCAAGATCGGCGATGCGTTTATTTCCACTCAAACTGGAAACCACCAGGAATCGTAGCCTTTCCACTTGAGGACATAAAAATTCGATAAACAATGACAGCGGAAATTGCAACAATCATAATGGCCATTACTGCAGCTAAAGAAACTGGTTCACCACCCTTGAGGGTTGTTAGTTCTTCTAAACTCAATTCTTCCACACATATGCCTCCTATTTTTCAATAGAGGCCATAAATTAACTTTAGAACTTTAGGGTTTCAAGTTTGGCTTTGGTTTCATCATATTGACGTTGATATAAAGCAAGTTTATCCTTTTCTTCTTTTATTTTTTGTGCCGGGGCTTTTTCTAGAAACCTTGGATTAGAAAGCATTTGTTTTGCCCGTTGGATTTCTGCAACTAATTCATTCAGTGTTTGGGTTAATTGCGCCTTCATTTTAATTGGATCAATTAACTCTTCAATCACCATGGATCCTTTAGCATACAAATAACTCGACATGGTAGGTGTTTTAACTTGATTGACTGGGAGCTTTTGTACCGTTGAAAAACTAAATCTTTCGATGTAAGGAAGGATGGTGTTGTAAATTTGTTCTGGTTGAGCAGCAATGCTTAATTTGAGTTTTGCATTGGGTGGTAATTGATGCTCTACTTTATAAGTACGAATGTCACTAATCATACTTTGAACAAGCGTAAAACTAGGATCTTCTTGACCTAAAACCATCGATGTTGGATACAATTCCATATAAATCGAAGCTTGATGTTGCGGTAATTGTTGATAAATACTTTCTGTGATGAAAGGCGCGAACGGATGAAGAATAATGAGAATAGACTTTAATATATGATGAAGCACGTTCAATGTAGTTTCTTTACTTACTGCATCTTCCCGACTTAACGTTACTTTTGAAAACTCCAAATACCAAGAACAAAAATCATCATAGACAAAGTTATAAATAACCGTTGAAGCAAAACCTATTTCATACTTTAATAAATTAGATTTCACTTGATCTAACACTTGATTCAAACGTTGCAGAATGCCTATTTGAATCCCATCCAAATGTTCCTTAAGGATACGAGTGGGTTTAAAATTCTCAGGTAAATAACTCAAAATAAAGCGAGCAGAATTCCAAATCTTATTTAAATAATTAGCCTGAGATTCTACTTTTTCTTCTATATATCTCGTATCTTGACCAGGACTTGAGTTGGTCGCTAAATAAATACGAAGCGCATCGGTTCCATATTGGTCAATCACTTTAATCGGATCGACACCGTTGCCTAAAGATTTTGACATTTTTCGTCCTTGTGAATCACGAATAATGCCATGTATCAAAACATCATGAAAGGGTTTTTTACCTAAAAAATGTAGGGATTGAAATGCCATTCTGGCCACCCAAAAGAAAATAATGTCGTATCCGGTTACCATGGTGGATGTGGGAAAATAATCTTTAAGTAATTGATTAGAATTGGGCCAGCCTAATGTAGAAAATGGCCATAATGCAGAAGAAAACCATGTGTCAAGAACGTCGACATCTTGTTCATAATCTTGAATGTTTTTAGGCGCTTCAACACCAACAAAAATATCTCCGGTCTTTTTATGGTACCAAGCTGGGATTTGATGACCCCACCAAAGTTGTCGAGAAATACACCAGTCTTCAACTTTTTCCATCCATTGTTGTAACGTTTGTTCAAAACGATTAGGAAAGAAACGAATTTTGTCGTCGCTAGCTTGAAGGGCAAGAACTTTTTCTGCCAACGGTTTCATTTTTACAAACCATTGTTTTGAAAGATAGGGTTCAACAATGGCATCGCTGCGTTCACTATGGCCAACAGCATGTTTAATGGGTTCAATTTTTTCAAGGTTGCCTTGTTGTTCCATATAACGCACAAGTTGTTTTCGTGCTTCAAATCGATCTAATCCTTTAAATTGATGACCGCGTTCGTTAATCGTACCGTCTTTTTCAATACACATCGGCCGTTCAAGTTTATGACGTTCAGATATCGCAAAGTCATTCGCGTCATGAGCTGGCGTGCATTTCATGACGCCAGTTCCGAATGACGTATCGACATAGTCATCCGCAATAATGGGAATACTTTGTCCATTACTTGGATTGATTGCGCGCTTACCAATTAACTTTACATATCTTTGATCTTTAGGATTAATCACCAAGGCTACGTCTGCAAACATGGTTTCAGGACGGGTGGTGGCAACCACTAATGTTTGAGAACCATCTACTAGACGATAACGGCAATAATAAAGGTTGCCCTCAATTTCTTTATGGATCACTTCAACATTGCTTAATGCCGTTCTTTGTTCGGGATCCCAATTGATAATTCGTTCTCCACGATATATTAAACCTTCACGATAAAGCTTGATGAACACTTCTTTTACGGCATTAGAAAGACCCTCATCCAAGGTAAAACGTTCTAAATCATAATTCAATGCTAATCCTAATTTAGCCCATTGGCGACGAATATTTAATGCATACTCATCTTTCCATTTCCACATTTCTTTTAAGAAATTTTCTCGGCCTAAATCATAACGAGATATGCCTTTTTCTCTCAGTTTATTTTCAACCACCGCTTGCGTGGCAATCCCCGCATGATCCATCCCGGGTAAATAAATGACATCTTTTCCCAAGCTATGATGAAAGCGAATCAAAATATCTTGAAGGGTATTATCCCAAGCATGACCTAAGTGTAATTTACCTGTAACGTTAGGTGGAGGAATGACAATGGTATATTTCTCTTTTCGATTGGGTTGAATACCAAATAAGCGAAGTTTTAGCCAATGCTCATACTTTCCTTCTTCAACTTCTTGATGGTTATATCGTTTTGCAAGTTCCATAATTTCCTCCTAGAAATAAAAAAACGTCCTCAGATAAGGACGCAGTTGATGCGTGGTACCACCTTAATTCATGCTATTTAGCATGCACTCAATCCTCTTATCGCGAGGTGACGTTGATGAGGCGATAAACGACTTCCATCATGTTCTTTAACCTGCTTTCATCCACTCAGGCTTTCTAAGTAAAGAAGAGACGATGTACTCTTTTTATCATTCAAATTATACAACAAATCATTCACTTTTTGCTTTAGGATTTGAAATATATCCTTGGATTTGTTCTTTTAATTTTTGGATGAGACGTGGATTATCACGACTGACAAAAGCATAATCTTGTGTTGGTAAACCTAGTGTTTTTAGTTGCTTTAAGAGTGCTGCTTGCTCTTTTTGATTTAAGACATCGATCTTTGTAAACACAATTAAAACATTCATGAAGCGATTTAATTCTTGGATAAAGACGACATCCGTTTCTAAGACTTCACGCCTGCTATCCATGAGGTAAAGACCTAATTTAGGTTTCGCTTCTGAAAAATAAGGTTGCATAAGTTCGGCAAACCGTTGCATTTCTTGTTTACCATATTGGGTATAACCAAATCCGGGTGCATCCACCAAATAAAGTTGATGATCGACCATATAGTAATTCAGATGCCGTGTTTTTCCTGGTGTTGCCGACGTTTTAGCAAGTTTTTTTTGACCGGTAAGGGCATTAATTAAACTACTTTTACCAACATTGGAGCGACCAATCAGAATAATTTCTGGTAAAGAAAAACGGGGGCGGTCTTCGACCCGCACCACCGTTTTAACAAAGGTTGTTTTTTGAAAATCCATTACGCTTTCACCGAAGCAGAAAGGGTAACTTCAATCGCTTCATCGACATTTTTAACATAAATTATCTTGAGGTTTTCTTTAACTTCTTTTGCTAAATCATCGACATTCTTTTTGTTTTCTTCTGGAATTAATACCGTTTTAATGCCGCTACGTAATGCAGCAATAGTTTTTTCTCTTAAACCACCAATCGCTAGAACGTTACCCCTTAAGGTAACTTCACCGGTCATGGCAACTTCACTCGAAGCTTGACGTCCCGTTAATGCAGAAATAATGGCAACACTCATGGTCACACCTGCAGAAGGTCCATCTTTGGGAACAGCGCCTTCAGGAATGTGAATATGAATATCGCGTTCTTTAAACATCTTCGAATCAATACCATATTTTGTGGCATTGGCTTGAATATAGTCCAAGGCAATGGTTGCAGATTCTTTCATGACATCGCCAAGTTTACCGGTTAAGACTAATCGTCCAGAACCCGGGAAATGATTGACTTCGATTGGAAGAATATCGCCACCGTATTGGGTATAGGCTAATCCTGTAACAACACCAACTTGCGAAGTTTTTTCTTTTTTCGAGTTATCAAAAATTTCAACACCTAAATATTTTCTAACAACAGCAGGCGTCACTTTGATTGAAGTAATCTTCGTGTCTTTAAGAAGATCGACCACAGCTTTACGGCAAATACTGGCAATCTTTCTTTCGAGTTCACGAACCCCTGCTTCACGCGTATAGAATTCAATAATGGCAGATAATGCTTCTTTGGAAAAAGAGATTTGTTCTTTCTTTAAACCGTTTGCCAATAATTGCTTTTCAATTAAATGCCGATTGGCAATTTCAATTTTTTCCACTTCTGTGTAAGAGTTGACTTCAATTAACTCTAATCGATCACGAAGCGGTGCTGGAATATCTTCTAAATAGTTAGCAGTGGCAATAAACATGACATTGCTTAAATCATATGGTTCTTCAATATAGTTGTCGTTAAATCCAAAGTTTTGTTCAGGATCTAACACTTCTAATAATGCGGAAGCTGGATCACCTTTATAGGAAGATGCTAGTTTATCGACTTCATCTAATAAAAAGACAGGATTGATCACACCTGATTTTTTCATCCCATTGAGGATACGGCCTGGCATAGAACCTACGTAGGTACGGCGGTGACCACGAATTTCAGCTTCGTCACTAATACCACCGAGAGAAGCCTTAAAAAACTTACGACCTAAGGCACGGGCAATCGAGCGTGCTAAAGAGGTTTTACCCACCCCTGGCGGCCCGTAGAAACATAAAATAGGAGCCTTTAAGCTACCCGTCATTTTCTTGACTGCTAAGTATTCAATAATGCGTTTCTTTACTTTTTCAAGGCCATAATGATCAGCATCTAAAATGGTTTGAACATTCACGAGATCATCATTATCGCTGGTACGTTGCCACCATGGTAAATCGAGCATTAATTCAACATAAGATTTAATAAGGGATGCTTCTAAACTACTTGAAGGCATCATTTCGCCACGCTTTAATTCCGCTCTTACCTTCGCTTTGACGTGGTCGGGATACTGACCTGATTCTAAGCGTTTTAATAATGATTCTTCTGAATCTGAAGATTCTGGATTTTCACCTAATTCCGTTTTAATCGCTTTGAGTTTTTCCCTTAAAAAGTATTCTCTTTGATTTTTTTCTGCGGACTTTCTGACTTCTTCTTGTAAATGCTTGTCAATATCAGCGATTTCTTTTTCTTCATTGACTGCATCTAAGACCATTTTTAAGCGTTCATTTAATTCTAGGGTTTCTAAAACCTTTTGTTTTTGATCCACAGGCATTGGTAATAAGTTAGCTAAAATATCTGCAATATCCGTTGCAGCAACGCCCTTCGATAATTGCCCAATCACTTCTCTTGGTAAACGATTGGTGACTGCTTGCATACCTTCAAGGGAAGTAATAATGTTTCGGACCAACGCGACTTCAGTTTTATGATCGCCGATAACATCTTCAAGTTTTTCAGCTTTCGCAGTCCATGTATCGCCTGCTTTATTAATTTCAGTAATGAGAACACGGGCAATTGGTAAAACCTTTAATCGGGTGTAACGTTTTAAGGATGTGATATTAGACATTCTGCAGATGGTTCCGACCATGAAAACATCACTGGTGGCAGGTTCATCAATTTCGGGTGACTTTTGAGAGGTGACCAAAATCAGATCATTACCGTCAACTTTTGCAGCATCTATTGCAGCAACTGAAAATGGGCGACCAGCTTCTATCGATTGGGCTTGGTTTGGAAACAACACCATGCCCCGAGTAATTAACAAGGGTAATTGATAGGTTTCTTTTTTCATAATATTCCTCCATTTAGCAAACAATTGTTTTGAGTGCTAAAAACATTATAACAAGGATTTTAGCACTTGCAAGTGATAAGTGCTAAGGTTGTAGAAAGTCCGATAGAATTAGGACTAGGAGTTGTGCTTGATGAGGAATTCTTTGATATAACGATCACGAATTTCAGCACGGAATCTGGAAATATTAGGGGTGAGAATTTCTTTTACTTTTGCAAATTCCATCTTGTATTGTTCTGCAATTTTAGCAATTTCAAAATCGACCAACTCATCGGTGACTTCAATATTTTCAAGTTCTGCAATTTTATTTGCGACTAAACTTGCACGAAGAATATCTTCGGCTTGTTGATGCATTCGATCATGGAGTTTTGCTTCAGTCAAATCATTCGCCTTAAGGTATTGATCCATGGTTTGGTTACGTTGCTTTAACTTTTCTTCTAAGTCTGCTTTCATTGCATCCATTTGTTCATGGATCGCTTCATGTGGTAAATCGATGTCGGCTTCTTTGGTGATTTTCATCAAGATTTCTGAATAGAATTGATCATCACCAGCACGAGTCTTGTTGGTGGTAACCTTTTGTTTTAAATAATCACGGAATTGCGCTTCTGTTTTAACATTAGGTAATTTCAATTCGGTAAATAATGCTTCGTTTAGCTCTGGAAGTTGTTTACTTTTCACTTCATGAACTTTGATTTTGAAGATTGCATCTTTAGAGGCTAATTCAGCAGCATAATTTTCAGGAAATTTTACTTTGAGATCTTTTTGGTCACCGGCTTTTAAACCCACCATTTGTTCTTCGAAACCTGGAATAAATTGACCACTTCCTAATTCAAGGGTGTAATTTTCAGCTTTGCCACCTTCAAAGGCAACATTATTGACGAATCCTTCAAAGTCGAATACAACCGAATCACCCATGGCAGCTGGACCTTCTTTTAACATTAAGGTTGCTTGTTGGGCAAGCGTGGTTTTAAGTTCTGCTTCCACATCCGCATCGGTAACTTTAATGGGTTGTCTTTTAATGCCTAAGGCTTTATATTTTTTAACTTTGACTTCGGGAACTAAAATCACAACTGCTTTTAAAACAAGTTCCGTATCAGAGACTTTTACGACATCAACTGTAGGACGGCTTAATGGGGTTAATTTGTCTGCTCTTAAAACATCTCCATAAGCTTGGGGGAGAATCGTGTTGATCGCAGTGTCATAAATTTTTCCTGGTGAAAGACGAGCACGAATCATCGCTTCAGGTGCTTTACCTGGACGAAATCCATCGACTTTAACATCGGCAGCAAGTTTCTTAAATGCTTGCGTTTGTGCAACTTTCCATTCTTCAGTTGTAAAGGTCATTGTAATTTCGACGCGAGAGTTTTCTAATGTTTTGACTTGATGTTGCATAAGTGCCTCTTTCTTTTAACTTTTCAATTATACAATAATCACCCTAGGGCAAGGCAACCATTACATTTTAATCATCATCTCAATATGTTTACGTTTTTTATCAATTAGGGCTTTTTCGGAGCTTTCTTCATCAATCTTTGGAGCCTTTAATTTTAAATATGCATAAGCAATTTCGGTTAGGGCTCTAAAAAAGTAGTATTCCGGGTCAATTTCAAAAGGCACCATCGTTAACATATATGTGCTAAGAATTGAGTAGGCAATTTGACGAACGGATGGATCTTTGATCATCCCATCTAGCTCAGCTTGATAACCCTCAAAGGTACCATCTTTAAATGGGTTGACCGTATCAATTGGATTAAAACTTAATGTTTTTTCACCTTTTGAAATGCTGATGACTTCGTCATATCGAGCATCAATGAGGGCCAATACCAACATACCCTTGATGCGTTGGGGGTAAGGTTTCGTGAGTAGATCTTTAATGGTGAGTTTTAAAGTCCATAAGTGAATGGGTTTGAGTTGGGGAATCAAGTCGGTTAACATCTCAAGGTCTTTTTTCTCAAATGCCTCGACAAAGAGCTCAGTCGTTTCTTTGATTTGAATATGCGGTGGTTTTTGAAAAAGGATACGAATTTGACTAATCCATTCTTCTACTTCTTGATTGAGATAAGGTAAATTTTGATACGCCTCTAAGAGCATGCCATGTTCAGGAAATGTCCGATGTGTTTTGAGGATTTCAAAGTGAATTTTTAGAAAAACAGTTAATGCTTTTTGAATCATGGGCATTTTTAATAGCATGATTCTCAGTACCATTTGATTTGCACCCATACCAAGTAATCCAATGATATGGTAACGAATCATATTTAAATCTTTTAATGCAGCGGTTCGCTTCACTAACGTTTCATAATCTTGTAATTCGTATAACGTTTGTAAATTGACTTCTTCCATATTCACCTATGAAAAGACCCTGAATCAAGGTCCTTTCATTGGCGTCCCCAAAACGATTCGAACGTTTGACCTACAGCTTAGAAGGCTGTTGCTCTATCCAGCTGAGCTATGGGGACAGCATTCATAATATAGCATAATTTTTATTCCTAAGTCGCCATTTTTGAAAGTTTTTCTTGCAGTAAAAGTGCGACAGCGTTAGGTAAGAATTGACAAAGCTCTTCAAGCGAAGCTTGTTTTAATAAATCTAAATTTGGATAGCGTTTTTGTAACAACGCAACCCTTGTTGGACCTAATCCTGGTATATCATCAAAGATCGATTTAGTTGATTTTAACTTTCTTAACCGTTGATGAAACTGTAACGCAAAACGATGGACTTCATCTTGCAAACGTATTAGAAAGAAGAAAAGATTCGGTTGTTTGGTGAAATCGAAAACTTCGCCATCCTTTGTAAGTAAACCTTTCGTTTGGTGTCTTTCATTTTTGAATAAGCCAACAATCGGTATCGTTAAACCAAGGTCCTGTAGCGAGGCTAATGCTGCATTGAGTTGCGTTTGACCACCATCGACCACAATCAATTGAGGTAACGTTGCTTTTTCTTCAATGAGTCTTTGATATCTTCGTTTGATCAGGTATGCCATCGCACCGGGATCATCTTGTTTAAGGGTTTCAGGAAGATGAAATTGCCGGTACATTTTTTTAACGGGTTCGCCATTCATAAACGTCACCATCGCCCCAACTGGTTCACTACCCTGCAAGTGTGAGTTATCAAACATTTCGATGTGATAAGGTGTTGGAATGCCGATAGACTTTCCAAGTGTTTCAAGAAGGGTTAATTTATCGTCATCCAAACGTGCGGTGAGGAAATGGTCATCTAAGGTTTGAATCGCATTTTCTTGAACGCTTTTCATCAATTCAAATAGTTTTCCTTTTTCGGCAAAGACCAAACGTAGATCCATGGTCACTTCTAGTTTTTCAAGTAAAGCACGATGATTTAATACGAGTTCTTGTGGTTTGGGTTTCTTTAAATAATATTGGGCAATGAGATTGAGTAATTGTTCATCACGATCATCAAAGGCTTCAACAACATAACTTCCTTTGCCTAATAAAATGCCTTGCCTAAAAACGAAGACCGCTAATGAAAGATAACCTTCCCGTTCAGCAAAGGCAAAAATGTCACGGTCTAATTTGTCATCCATCTCAACTAATTGTTGGGATGTCACATGCTGAATATCTTCAAGAATCACTTTATATTCTTGGGCTAATTCAAAATTTAAAGCATCGGAGGCTTCCATCATTTTTTGCTGATATTGTGAAACCTGTTTCTTTACATTACCCTTTAAGAATTCACTAATTTCATCGGCGAGTGAATTATACGTTTCTTCAGGAATATCATTGATACAAGGGGCTAAACATTGTCCAATGTGATGATATAGGCAAGCGACCTTTGGCAAGACATTACACTTTCTTAATGGAAAGATTTTATTTAAGAGATTAATCATCCGATATGCCGATCGTGAGTTAGGATAAGGACCAAAATGCCAATAATGTTTATCGGTGTTTTGTCGCATGATCTTTAAGTAGGGATCGCTGCCTTTTCTTAAGGAAATGTAAGGATAATGAGACCCCTCTTTTAACATGATGTTATAGCGAGGATAGTGCTCATGAATGAGATTCATTTCTAAGATTAACGCTTCTTTTTCTGTTTGAGTAATAATGGTTTCAAAATCCGTAATATGCATCACCATCGCTTGTACTTTTCCAGCTTGAGGTCGTAAAAAATATTGACTTACACGTTTACTTAGGTCCTTAGCTTTGCCAACATAAATAATCTTATTCTCTGCATTTTTCATTAAATAAATGCCAGGTTTTTCAGGAAGATTTTTAATTTTGATTTCAATAATGGTGTTCATTTTAAATGGATGATGGTAACCCCATACCCTGCTTGTTCTCCTTCACCTTGTTGAATGCGTTTAACAGTGGGTAACTTTTGAAAATAATCAAAGACCATTTTTCGTAACGTTCCCGAACCAAAGCCATGAACAATTTTTAAAGTTTTTGAATTGGAAAGCAACGTCGCATCATAATATTTTTCAACGGCAATTTTGGCTTCTTCATAACGCATGCCTATGATAGTTAAACTACTTGGCACTTTCCCACTCGCGAAACTTCGTGTGGGTTGTAATGGCTTTGATTTTGCCGGAGATTCCGTTTTACTTAATTGACGAGCCTTTACTTTGAGTGTAAGTCCATCACGCGTAATCATGACAACTTGTTGCCCATTGATCGATTCAATCTTTCCAATCATGCCTGTTGTTGACTCTAATACATAATCACCTGGATTAAAAGTGTCTTCCGAGATTGGATGAACATCATTTTCATTTGTGGTGTTTGAAAGAGATTGTTTTAATGCAATCGCTTCATGTAGTTTCAGTTGAGGATTGGCCAGCGCTTTAATCGTTTGTTCAACTTGAATAAGGGTTTCTTCAAGTAACGCTTCTTGTTTTGCTTTGGTATTATCTTGAAATTGTTGTTCGAGTTTTTGAAATTCTTTTTGCTTGATGGAAGCTTGTTTTTGCTGTTCGAGCAGGTTTTGTTTTTCTGAAATTAAACTTGCTTTTAATTTCTCCACTTCTAATAATTCTTCTTGAAGTTTTAATAAGGTCTTTTGTTCTTGAGATGCTTGTTGATCGGCTAAATACTTTTCGGCATGGGCGACCACTTGGGGTGCAAGTCCATATCGTTTGGCCATGATGAGTCCATAACTTTTACCGGGAAGACCTAGGATAAATCGATACGTGGGAATGAGTTTATCTTCATCAAATTGTAAAGAAGCATTGACCATCCTTGGTTCTTGTAGGGCTAAACTTTTTAAGCCAGGAAAGTGAGAAGACACAATTACAAACGCGCGTTTTGCTTGAAGGTGAATGAGTAAGGATCGAGCTAAGGATTCACCTTCTTTAGGATCGGTTCCTGTTCCTAATTCATCAATCAGCACCAAGTCATTCGGTTTAACCTGATCAGTTAAAGGAACCAATTGTTGAATATGACCTGCAAAGGTTGAAAGGTTTTCTAAAACACTTTGTTGATCGCCAATATCTGCATAAATGTGTTTGAAATAAGATAAATTTGCGGGTTGTCTAGTTGGAAGAGGAATCGCTAATTGATGCAAATAAACAAATAAACCTACCGTCTTCATAGCCACGGTTTTTCCACCCGCATTAGGACCAGAAATAATGACAATCGATTGTTTTTCCGTTAAAAGAAAGTCGTTGGCAACAACTTTTTGTGGATCAATCAAAGGATGCCTTGCACCCAACAATTCAATTCGTGGGGTGGTAGAAAGCTTGGCAATGTAACCTTGGGTTTCATTCCCAAACATTGCTTTTGCTTGAATGATGTCTAAATTACCAATTTGTAAATTATTTCTTCTCAAGATGTCTGTGTCAGGTTTAATAACATCCGTTAACGATTTCAGAATCACAAAGATTTCTTCTTGTTCTTCTCCAAATAATAATTGTTTTTCTAACGACAAGTCGACCAATGGTTTTGGTTCGATAAAGGTTGTTAATCCAGTACTGGATACATCGTGAATCATCCCAGGAACGCTGCCTTTACTTGAGGTGGAAACTGGTAACACATAATGACCATTTTTCATCGTGAATAATGGTTCTGTTAAATGTGATTGGTATCGCGATAAAAGAGTTTGGATTAATGCAAGCATTTGCCCATCAATCGCGTGTAATCTTTTTCGAATTCTTAATAAGTTTTCAGAGGCTTGATCTTGAATGGTTCCTTGTGGCGTCAGGATCGTTTCAAGTCGTTGTCGTAAAGGTTTACATGGTGCTAAAGATTTCCATAGTGCCGCTAATAACGGGAATTCAGGTTTGATGCTGCTGACAAAATCTAAAACCCTTTGAATGGTGTGTAAATCTAGTTGAATAGCAATTAATGCTTCTAAGGTGATGACACTTCCTTTTTCAATTAATGAAAGACTGGTTTCTAAATCTTGACTTGCGTGAATGGGTAAAGCAGCAAATCTTGTCATCAGTCTCATCATCTCGTCAACTTGATTTCCTTTTAAAGGTAATTCAGATTCAGAAATGAAAGTCTGATCGAGGATCCAACGTTGGCCAAGTATGGTTTTGCTAAACCCTTTTATGCGCTCAAGGATTAAAGGAATTTCAAGAATGGATACAAGCGTTTTCATCTAGAAATAACTATATCATCTCTTCGTTAGGGTCTCTTGCATAAATGCTATAATAATGTCAGTGAAAAAAGTAACGCCTCACACCAAAACCCTATTGGTTTCTGAAGCAGTATTCGAAAAAATTAAAGCGTTGTATGCGGATCATCAACAATCTTCTCCGCATACATCCATCGTTTTCTTTGCAAAACTAGATCACTTTACTGTGTCGGTTTATTCGCCAAAATCAGAAAAATTTAAAGTTCTTTATCAAGGCTTTAACTTTGATGAAGATGCAGCTTTGTGGTTAAAAAAAGAAACGAAACATGCTCCCACCAAAAGCCATTACGGAAGTGATGAAGTTGGCACAGGAGATTTCTTTGGACCAGTTGTGGTCACGGCAAGTTTAGTTCAAGAAAAAGATGTCCAGTTTTTGGAAGAATTAGGCGTTAAAGATTCAAAATTAATTCCCGATGCAACCATTCTTAAAATGGCAGACCAAATGACGGGTCGTATTCCACACGTCACAACCATTGTTAACCCTCTCAAATATCAAGCAATGGTGGC
>JACCEB011344330.1_pt1 | contig 28024 bp, 14 predicted proteins | sample 7454761 | NCBI WGS metagenome assembly JACCEB01 (sample SAMN15323454, study PRJNA562643) | freshwater metagenome | isolation source: river surface water | place: USA:Blue River Watershed | collected 2017-08-18
CGCGCCGCGACTTCCTCGCCGCTTCGTCCTCCGCCGCCGTCCTCGCCGCGACTCCGCTCGCTTCCGCCGCCCCCGCCGGCCCCGAAGCCCCCGCCAAACTCGCCCTGCACGGCGGCACCAAAACCGTCCCCACCCCGCCCAAACGCCGCCCGCGCTGGGGCGCCGCCGAGCGCGCGCGCCTCGAGGCCACGATCGCGCAGGACACCCTCTTCTATTGGAAAGGCCCGCAGACTACGGCCGCCCTCGAACGCTTCCGCCAGGTCTGCCCGCTCAAATACGCCCAACCCTGCTCCTCCGGCACCGCCGCACTCCACATCGCCGTCATCGCCGCCGGCATCGGCCCCGGCGACGAGGTCATCACCTCCCCGATCACCGACATCGGCACCGTCATCGGCGTGCTCTACCAACAGGCCGTCCCCGTCTTCGCCGACCTCGCGCCCCACACCTACAATCTCGATCCGGCCGACGTCGCCCGCCGCATCACGCCGCGCACCAAGGCCATCATCGCCGTCCACCTCTGCGGCAACCCCTGCGATCTCCACGCCCTCCGCGCCCTCGCCGACCGGCACAACCTCGTGCTCATCGAGGACAGCTGCCAGGCCTGGGGCGCAAAGTTCCGCGGCCAGCCCATCGGCACCCTCGGCCACCTCACCTGCTTCTCGCTCCAGCAGAGCAAACACATCACCTGCGGCGACGGCGGCATCGTCGCGACCAACGACGAGCGCTTCGGCCCGCTCCTCCAGCGCGCCGGCGACAAAGGCGGCGACCGCGTCAAAACCGGCGGCGGCTTCGCGCTGCTCGCGCCCAACTACCGCATCACCGAGCCGCAGGCCGCCGTCTTCGCCGCCCAGCTCGAGCGCCTCGAAGACGTCGCCGCCACCCGCGCCCGCCTCGGCAATCTCCTCACCCGCGAGCTCGGCGACCTCCGCGGCATCCGCCCGCACCAGGTCCACGCCGAGGACCGCTGCGTCTACTGGTTCTATTTCCTGCGCTTCGATCCCGCCGCCTTCCGCTGCGACCGCGCCGAGTTCGTGAAAGCCCTCGCCGCCGAGGGCGTGCAATGCTCCGCCGGATACATCGCCGTGCCGCTGCACCGCGAGCCGGTCTTCCAGCAACACGCGTTCTTCAACGGCCGCTGGCCGATCCGCGAGTTCGGCCTGACCGCGATGGACTACACGAAACACCGGACCCCCGAAGCCGAGGCGATCCTCCGCACCGGCATCCGCCTGGTGATCGACGAGGCGATGACCGACGACTACATCCGCGCCGCCGCCGCCGCCCTGCGCAAAGTCGCCCGCCACTACGCCGCCTGATCCCGCCTCCGCTCCTCCCTCACGCTCTCCGGCCCCATCCGCCGCGCTCAAATCCCGGATCTCAAATTTCAGATCTCAGATTCCTGCCCCGCCCCGCCCGCTCCGCCCGGAGACTTGACGCCTCCGTCGCCCCGGCGCCAAATCCGCGCCTCCCCGCGTGATCCAGCCCACGCCCATCGCCCACGATTTTTTCTGGGACGACCTGCTCGAGTATATCGAGGAGCGTCGCGTCGTGCCGATCGTCGGCGCCGAACTCCTCACCGCCGAGGACGCCCAGGGCCGCACCGTGCCGCTCATCGCCCTCGTCGCCGCCCAGCTGGCCGCCCGCCTCCGCGTCCCGGCCGATGACTGCACCGGCGACGATGCCCTGCACCTCGTCGTCTGCCGCTACCTGCAGCGCGGCGGCCGCCGCGAGGAAATCTACCCGCGGCTCCGCGCCGTGATGAAGGACCTCGCCCCGCGCGTCCCGCCCGCGCTCCGCGAGCTCGCGCGTATCCGCCATTTCACGACGTTCGTCACCACCACCTTCGACTCCCTCCTCGCCCAGGCCCTCGACGAGGAACGCTTCGGCGGCGCCGCCCGCACGCAGTCGATCGCCTACGCGCCCAACCACGTCCAGGACCTGCCCGCGCCCGCCCAACGCGGCGACACACCGCACGTTTTCCATCTGCTCGGCCGCCTCTCCGCCTCGCCCGACTACGTCATCACCGAGGAGGACACCCTCGAGTTCTTCACCGCCATCCAGTCCGAGTCCAAACGCCCCGGCGTGCTCCTCGACGAACTGAAATCCAGCCATCTGCTCCTGCTGGGCAATTCGTTCCCCGACTGGCTCACGCGCTTCTTCATCCGCATCGCCAAGAGCGGCCGCCTCTCCCTCCAGCGCGAGGAGTCCGAAATCATCGCCGACCGCACCTCCGCCGGCGACCCGCGGCTCGTGCTCTTCCTGCGGAATTTCAGCTACCGCACCCAGATCTACGAGCAGGGCTCCGCCGTCGACTTCGTGCGCGAGCTCTCCGCCCGCTACCTCGTGCGCAATCCCCCGCCCGCGCCCGCCGCCGTCGTGCCTCCCCCGGCCGCCACGGCTCTCGCCTCGACGTCCGCGCCGGCTTCCGCCGCCGCCGGCACCCCCGATGCCGCCACCGCGATGCAGCCCGGCGCCGTCTTCATCAGCTACTCGCGCCCCGATGCCCCCGCCGTGCGGAAACTCCACGCCGCCCTCGAAGCCGCCGGCATCGACGCGTGGCTCGACCAGCGCCGCCTGGAGGGCGGCGACGACTTCGACGCGCAGATCCGCCGCAACATCCGCGCCTGCTCCTATTTTCTCCCGATCATCTCCGCCTCCACGCAATCCCGCCACGAAGGCTACTTCCGCCTCGAATGGGATCTCGCCGTCGAGCGCTCACGGCTCATCGCCGAGACCATCCCCTTCATCCTGCCCGTCGTGATCGACCCCGTCGCCGAGGCCGATGCCCTCGTGCCCGAGCGTTTCCGCGCCGTCCACTGGACGCGCCTCCCCGGCGGCGAACCCACCCCGGAGTTTATCGAGCGCATGGTCCGGCTGATCCGCGACCACCGCAAACGCGAGCGCGGCCTCGCCTGAACACTCCCGATCTCCTGCCCCCGATGAACCCGGAAGATCGCATCGCCCCCGGCGCGTTTTGCATCCGCGCCCTCCGCGTGATCCGCGGTTAATCCCCGATGTCTGCCCCCGCCTCCGTTTCCTCCGCCGCCATCGACCGCGAAAACCCGTGGCCCGGCCTCGCGTCGTTCACCGAGGATGCCCGCGGCTATTTCTTCGGGCGCGACCGCGAGACCGATGAACTCGCCCGCCTCGTCCGCCGCGAGACACTCACCGTCCTCTTCGGCCAATCCGGCCTCGGCAAATCCTCCCTCCTCCAGGCCGGCCTCTTCCCGCTCCTCCGCGACAGCGATCACCTCCCGCTCTACCTCCGCCTCGACCACGCCGCCGATGCCCCGCCGCTCGCCGAGCAGGTGAAATCCGCGCTCGCCGACGCCTTCGCCGCCGTCCGCGCCGACGCCCCGGCCATCGGACCCGACGAGACGCTCTGGGAATATTTTCACCGCAAGGACGTCGATATCTGGAGCCCAAAGAACCGCCTGCTCACCCCCGTCCTCGCCTTCGACCAGTTCGAGGAAATCTTCACCCTCGGCCGCGTCGACGAACCGCGCCGCGCCCGCTCGCGCGCCTTCCTCTCCGAACTCGCCGGCCTCGTCGAAAACCGCGCGCCCGCGCCGCTGCGCGATAAGTTCGACCGCGCCGAAGCCGACCCCACGCGCTACAATTTCGACAAGCCCTCCTGCCGCGTGATCCTCAGTCTGCGCGAGGATTTCCTGCCCGACCTCGAAGGCCTGAAACAGGAGCTGCCCGCCCTCGTCCACAATCGCCTCCGCCTCAAACGCCTCGACGGCACGCAGGCGCTCGACGCCGTCGCGCGCCCCGCGCCCGACCTCCTCGCCGAGGGCGTCGGCGAACGCATCGTGGAATTCGTCTCCGGCGCCCGCGGCGGCTCCGTCGAGCGCCTCGCCGAGATGGAGGTCGAGCCCGCGCTCCTGAGCGTCATCTGCCGCGAGCTCAACGAACGCCGCCGCCGCCTCGCCCAGCCGCAGATCACCGCCGACCTCGTCTCGGGCAACCGCCGCGAGATCCTCACCGACTTCTACGAACGCAGCGTCGCCGACCTCCCCGACCCCATGCGCCGCTTCGTCGAGGACCGCCTGCTCACCAAGTCCGGCTTCCGCGACAACCTCGCCCTCGAGACCGCCCTCGAAGAGCCCGGCGTCACGCGCGCGCTGATCGACACCCTCGTCGCCCGCCGCCTCCTCCGCATCGAAGACCGCCTCGGCACCCAGCGCGTCGAACTCACCCACGATGTCCTCGCGGACGTCGTTCGCTCCAGTCGCGACACGCGCCAACAACGGCTCGCTCTGGAAGCCGCCGAGGCCCGCGAACGCGCCGCGCTGGCCGAATCGCGCGCACGTGCCCGCCGCCAACGCTGGATCATCGGCGGCCTCGCGACCGCCGTCGCCGCCCTGCTCGTCGGCGCCTTCTTCGGCCTCCGCGCCCAGCGCCGCGCCGAAGCGAGAGCCTCGTCCGACGCCGCCCAGGCCAGCCATTCCGATTTCCTCCTCGGCACCCGAGCCCTCGACGAAGGGCGCGTCTCCGAAGGTCTGGCCTACTTGGTGCGAGCCGGCCGGAAGGATCCGGCTAATCCGGTTGTCGGACCGCGCCTGCTTACGGAGCTCGCCGGCCGCACCTACTCGCTCCCGACGCATCCGCCGCTGCAGCTCCCCGCAGCTGCAATTCGCGCGAAATTTGACGATAGCGGACGGTGGGTGGTGGTTGAAACAGCCGAGCCGAGTCTTCTCGTGCTGGATGTAGCCAGTTGGACGGTCGCGCGAAAGATTGCGCTGGAAAAGAAACCGGCCGGATGGGGCTTGGCGCGCGGAACAATTCCTGGGCTCGCGGTCCTTTTCGAGGATTGGACCGTGGCCCGATTCGATTTGGCGACCGGCCGAACGACTGGCGTGGTCGTCAACACTCGCGAACGAGGGGCCTCCCGTGTTTACGGCAGCACTGATGGCCGATTTCTGGCCCTCGGATTGGACCAGGAGACACAGCTGCTAGACTGGGATAGCGGCAGCAGTATTGCCACCGTCAAGGGTGCAGGTGCCGTGACGTTCAGTCACAAAGGTGACCTCCTTGCCACGTTTGCCGACGAAGCAGCCCTAGATGGGTCAAACAACCGCATTCCAGTGACGCGACTTTGGTCGACGGTCGATGGCTCTCCGGTGGGAAAGCCGATCATCCAGGATCGCACCTATGGCGCTTCCTCCGCCCGATTCTTCAACGCGGATGCTACGCGGCTCTATGTGCATCAACGGGATGCCGTAGTCGGCTACGATATCGCCTCGGGCACACGCCTATCGCCCGTCATTCCCTTGAAGGGCACCGGAGCTACGATCACTTCTTCCCCAGACGGGAGCCAATTCGCAATCGTAGGCTTGGAGCGGTCGGTCACTGTCTACGATGTCGCAACCGGGCAGCCTGCGTATCCGCCGCTCGAGCACGGTGGCCGCGTTGTGGAGTCCACGTTCAGTGCAGATGGCTCCCTGCTTTTTACCAACAGCATCGACGGTCTGTTCCGGATCTGGAACGCCCGGACCGGCAAACTCATGGCGGAGCCGACCTTCAAGCAGGACCGCTACGCACCCGCCACGGTTTCGCCCGACGGCCGCACGGTGGCGCTAATTACCGGCACCGGACAGGCTCATCTGCTGCGCCTGACAGCCGGTCCGGCCCAGTCGCTGATGTTGCCACGCGATTCGACTGTGCGGCTCGTGAATTTTATGCCGGAGCCCCCGAGCCGACTCGCGTGGGTAACACCAGCAGACTTCAAATCCATCGACGTTCGGACCGGCCAAGCGGGCCTTGGGAGCTTCGCACTGCCCTCCCTGATCGCCAGTCCCAGCGGCAGCCTGCGCTCCAGCTACGGCAGCACCCTCGGGGAGGGCGACGTTATGGTGTTACAGACCTCGCGCGCCAACGAGCCGATCAAATGGCGTGCTTGGATCTTCGGACGCGATCGCGTGGAGCACAACGTCGAAGTCCACGACGTCCCAGCCGACGCAACTAGCTTCCGGGTAAGCCAGCGAGGGGAACGCGGCATCGTCATCAGCAATAATGGCCGCACCCTCGGCGTCTGGAACCTGCGCACCGGACGACGCATCGCGGAATTTTCGATATCACGAGGCATCACCCGCACCTTTTCCGGAGACTTCACCAGTCCGGATGGCCACTTGGCGGCGTTTGTTTCCGCCGGCGAAGTGTCGGTGGGCGAAATCACGAGTCAGAAGATCATTCATACGCTGAAGTCGGATCGCCACCAATCGCGACTCGTCACCTACCGCTTTACCCCCGACAGTCGGCAACTTTTGACGGGCGATGATTGGGGTGCGGTGCAGGTGTGGGATGCCCGCACCGGCGAGCGCCTGCAGGATTCGCAGGTGCACCGCGATTCGATTCTCCGTTTCGATTTTTCTCCCGATGGGCGTTTCTATTCCAGCCTGTCGGCGGATGGCTCCGTCCAGGTGTGGGACACGCAGACCCACACGGCCGTCGGTCAGCCGCTCACACAGGCAGGCGCGCCACGCCGGACGGACTTCAGCCCGGATGCCACCCGCATCGTGACGCCCTCCACCAGCGGCACGGCGCGAATCTGGGATGTGCGCACCGGCTTGGCGCTGACACCCCCGTTCGTCCACATCGGCGCCTCACCCAGTGTGGTCGGTTACGGACCGGATGGACGCTTTGTGGAGTGCCACGGAAGCAACTCGATCTGGGTGTGGGCGGCACCACCTGCCGCCAGCGCGCGCACTCCGGATTGGTTGCTCGATCTCGCCACGGTGTGCGCTTTTCAGGCCATAGAAGGCACGGGCCGAGTCACCAATGCGCGCGAATTGGTCGCGCGATTCCCCGAACTGCGGCGACGAATCCTGGCGATGGACCCTGCGGATCCCTACGTCGAGTGGGCGCAGTGGTTCCTGTCCGAAGCTCCGGATCGCCCGATCGCCCCTGGGTTCGCAATCACACCGGCCGAGGCGGCAAAACTCCGCGAGGGAACCGAAACCCGGCCCAAACCGGCGCCGTAGGCTTCGGCCCAGCCGCGGCGCCGGCTCCCCGATCTCAAATCTCAGATTTCAGATCTCAAATCTCCCCTCCCCATGCGCCTCCGCGTCCCGCTCCGCTTCGGCTTCGTCCTGCCGTTTCTCGCCGTCGCAACCGACGCCGCTCCACCTACGCCCGATGAACTCCACGCCACCCGCCTCGTGCAGGCGCACCTCGGATTTCTCGCCGACGATCTCGTCGAAGGCCGCGGCACCGGCACGCGCGGTTACCGCATCGCCGCCGCCTACGTCGCGAGCCAGTTTCAGCGCCTCGGCCTCCAGCCCGCCGGCTCCGATGGGTCGTGGCTCCAACCCGTCCCGATGCAGCTCGCGCAACGCGTTCCCGCGGCCACGTCGCTGCGGATCGAACGCGCCGGCAGCGAACCGGTCACGCTGGCCATGCCCGCGGACTTCAGTGCCGAGACGGCCGACGGCTCCACCTCGGCCGAAATCTCCGGCCCCGCGGTCTTCGTCGGCTACGGCGTCCACGCGCCCGATCACGGCTACTCCGATTTCGAAGGCATCGATCTGCGGGGAAAGATCGCCGTGGTCTTTGCCCATGCGCCCGCGACGCTGCCCGGCACCGTCCTCGCCCACCATTCCAACCGCGACATCAAGCTCGCCGAACTCGCCCGCCGCGGCGCCGTCGGCGTCATCACCCTCGGCAGCAACAGTCCGTCCGCCGCTGCGGCCGATGCCAAGGCTGGCAAAACCTCCTCCGCGCCTTCGCTGGGCACCTGGAGCGGCTCCCTCACCCTCGCCACGGCCAGCGTGCGCACCCTGCTGGAGGCGCCCGGCGGCAAGCTCGCCGAGTTGCACCCGGGGCTGCGCATCACCGCCACGCTCAACCCGGCCCGCGCGACCACCCTCTTCGCCCACGCCCCGCGCCCGTTTGCCGAGCTCCTCGCCGCCGGCGCCCGTTGCGCACCGGCCTCGTGCGAGCTCGGCGTCAACCTCACGCTGCGCGCCAGCGTCACCCTCACCCCGCTCACGTGCCACAACGTCCTCGGCCTCCTCCCCGGATCCGATCCCGCGCTTCCGCACGACGCCCTTGTCGTCACGTGCCATCTCGATCACCTCGGCATGCGCGCGCCGGAAAACGGCGACGCCATCTTCAACGGCGCGCTGGACAACGCCTCGGGCGTGTCCGTCGTGCTCGCCGCCGCCGAGCGCCTCGTGCGGGAAACGACGCGCCCACGCCGCCCCATTCTCTTTGCGGCCGTGACCGGTGAGGAAGGCGGACACCACGGCTCCCGGCATCTCGCGCGTCACCCGCCGTCCGGACTGCGCTATGCCGCCAACGTGAATCTCGACATGGCGCTCTTCCTTGGCCCGCTGCGCAGCGCCGTCGGCTTCGGCCGCGAACACTCCACCCTCGGCACCCTGCTCGAGGCCGTCGCCGCCCGCAGCGGCTGGAGCCTCCACCCCGATCCCAATCCCACGCAGCGCCTCTTCGTGCGCAGCGATCAGTTCTCCTTCGTCCGCGCCGGCGTCCCCGCGCTCTATCTCACCACGGCCGAAGTCGCCACGGACCCGTCGATCGACCTCGCCGCGCGCAACCGCGACTTCATGCGCCAGCGCTACCACAAGCGGAACGACGACCTCAGCCAGCCGATCGACTATCCCTCGGCCGGCGCCTTCGCCGTCTTCGCCTCGGAGCTGATCCGCTCCGTCGCCGACCTCGCGGACGCCCCCGCCTGGCTGCCCGGCGATTTCTTCGGCACGACCTTCGGCCGACGCTGACGCGCCCCAACCGCCCGCGCGCCTATCTAACGCTTTGAGTCCGCCCGGCCTTGCCGCGGCAGCGGCGGAGACACTTGCTCGCGGCCGATGACGCCCACCCCTCTCCGCCTGTGCCGCGCCGCGCTGGCCGTGTCCCTCGCCGGGGCGGCCGCCGCACCCTCTTCCCCGGCGGCCCAGCCTGCCGATCCGTTTCTCCACGGGCTCTACGACCGGCTCAACGACTCCCCGATGCAGCAAAAGCTGCGCCGGCTCCGGCCCTGGCCCGTCGGCGTGGTGTTCATCCAGCGGCCGGGCATGACGCACGCCGACATCCGCGCCCATTTCCGCCTGATGCGCGAACTCGGCTTCAACGCGCTCAAACAATGCGAACTCCTCGAAGGCGAGGACTGGCGCGCCGTCTACAAAATGGCCCTCGACGAGGGCATCATCCCGTGGTGGCACCACGACGCCGACAGCGAGGACCCCACGCCGGAGCACCTGCGCGCGCTCGGCCTGCCCGCCGACCTCACTCCCGAGCAACTGCGCGTGCACCCCGACTGGATCGCGCGGCAGGATCGGCTCCGCCGTGCGCGCATCGATCGCACCGAACCGCGGCCCAAGCCCGCCGCCGCGCACGAAACCGATGGCCTCCCGGGCACGCTCAAACGCGACCAATACGGCGTCACGCCCGAGTCGGTCGACCTGCTCGTCGCGTGGCTGCAGAAGCGCTACGGCACCGTCGCCGCGCTCCAGCAGGCCTGGAATTTCCAGTATCCCATGGTGCATCGCCGCCCGTGGCGGCAGTGGAGCGATCTCCGCGCCGACGTCGTGCCGTTCCTCAACGACGAGCGGCAGGAGTATCGCCGCATCGTCGACGTCTACCGTTTCCGCGCCGACCTGCATCTCGCCAAAATCCGCCAGTCGCGCGACGAGCTGCTGGCGCACGACCCGCTCGTGCCGAACCGCTTCGGCGGCGAGATGAGCCTGTTCCTGCCGTTTGCGGCGCGGTCGACCGACATGGAAGGCATCGCGAGCCTGATGGGCGACGGCGGCACGTTTTATCCGTCGATGCATCCGGGCTGGCACTACGAGGAGGCCGATTTCGAGTATGCGCGGCCCACCTACATGCAGGCCTCGCTCGCGGTCGACTGGTTCAAGGGCGGCTGGGCGGCCACCTGGGAATCCACCGGCGGCCCGCAGCAGCTCAGCGGCGGCAAGGCGCCCTTCGTGCCCGAGGTGCGCGACCAGGTCGCGGGCTTCACCGTCGACGAAAACACGATCCAGCAGCTTATGCTCTCTTGGGTCGCCGCCGGCTTCAAGGGCTTCGGCCAGTGGTGCTGGAACGCCCGCGGCTTCGGCTGGGAGGCCGGCGAATACGCGCTGCTCGACCGCAACATGCAGCCCGGCCCGCGCGCGATCGCCGCGGGCAAAATCGGCCGTGCGACCCATCGGCTGCGCGACGAGCTCTGGGCCGCGCGCAAGGAGCCGCTGGTCGGCGTGTTTCAGGATTGGGAGAGCGATGCCTTCTGGGCCGCGGTCGCCGTCGGTGGCCGCGACATGTATAAGCAGTTTCCCGTCCGCGCGCGCATCGGCGTCACCCGCGCGCTGATCAACGCCAACGTGCCTTGGGAGCACGTCACCGCGCGCAATCTCCGCGCCGGCCTCGCCGACCGCTACCGCGTCATCTACCTGCCCGCACAGCTCGCCCTCGACGCCGACCTGCTGCCGCTGCTGCGCGGCTACGTGGAGCGCGGCGGCCGTCTCGTGCTCGATGCTCCCGGCGCGTGGTATGGCTACGACGGACGGCTCCTGCCCACGGCGGACGGCTCCGCGTTCGAGCAGCTCTTCGGCGCCCGGATCGGCGACTACCAGTATTCACGCGACAACCACGTGCAGTGGCGCGTGGGCGCGCAGGCAGTCGACGGCTTTGTGCTCGATCTGCAGCCGACCCGCGCGCGCGTCGTGGAGAAATTTGCCAACGGCCGCCCCGCGGTCACGGAGCACGCGCTCGGGCGCGGCACGGCCGTCATTGTCGCGCACGCCGCGGCGCTCGGCAGCTGGAAGGCCGGCAACCCCTGGACGGAGCAGACGCTCGTGCGCCACGCCCTCGGCGCGCACCGTTCGCCGTATGCCTGCGAAGGCGCGCTCGTCTACCGCCTCGCCGCCCCCGCCGCCGACCATTACTTCCTGATCAACGACACGAGCGAGGTGCGCACCGTGCGGCTCACGACGCCGGACCAGTCGTATCGCCGGGCGGAAGATCCGGTCGACGGCCGAGAAGTGAACCTCGGGGCCCCGATCGCGATCCCGGCCAACGGCGCCCGCTGGGTGCGGGCGGAGAAGTGAGCGGCCTGAAACGCGCGGGATCCAACGGTATCACCCGCGCGAACGCTGGACATTAAAACACCGCGACGCCGGAACGTCGCGGTGTGTGCGCCGGACACGGAGCGCCCGGATAAAGGCCGGACCGTTTAGAACTCCAGTGAGGCGGAGAGCCGGAGGGTGCGGGGACGGTAAAACGTCACCTGCCGGCGGTCGGTGGTCGTGTTGTTCGGCAGGGTGTGGGTGACGAACGTCTCGTTCTTCCGCTCGTCCAGGAGGTTGTTCACCGCGAGATTGAATCGCCAGCTTTGCCGCCCCGAACGCAGCCGGTAGCCAAGCCCGGTCGTAACTTCAAAGCGGCGCTCCACGTCGGGCGTGCGCAGCGTGTTTACGTTCGTGCCGCCGCCGCCGAAGTCGACGGTCGTGGGCCGAGGTCCGGTGTAGATGATGCCGAGGCGCACGCTCAGGTCTTTCAGCGCACCGGACTCGATCCGGTAGTTGGAGAAGACCGAACCGGTCTGCTTCGGCCCGAGGTCGAGCGAGCGGCCAACGATGTTCCGCCCGTCGTAGGTCGAGGGCTGCTTCGGGTCCGAGAAGCGTTCGCGTCCGAGTTCGTAGACCCACGCGTCGAACTCGGTGCCGTAGCTGCGGTTGTTGTTGAGGTCGGTGTGGTCGACGAGGCGGAAGCCGTCCGAGACCTCTTTCAGAATGTAGGAATAGCTCGTGACGATCTGCCAGTTGGGCCGCGGCGAGAAGATCAGCTGCGCGTCGATGCCGCGGGCCTTCTCTTCGTAGGAGACGTCGGAACCGCGCGAACCGCCCTTGCTCGGATTGTTGGTCGCGGTGTCGCCGTAGTTGATCGGCGTGGCGGTGAGCGTATCGCGGAACGCCGCTTCGATCGCGGCGCGCTCGGTGGCGTTGCTCGCGAGCGCGTCGTAGTTGACGACGTAGTAGCCGGCGGTCGTGGCGGGCGTGCCCGCGTAGCCGGCCGGGAAATACTGCGTGCGCACGGCGTAGGTGCGCGCGCGCTCGGGGTCGAAGTTGTTGATGTTCGAGACCGGGTCGACCGTGCGCGCGTAGTTGGCGCGCGGCGCGGGGGCGTTGCTGTAGAAGTAGGTCGCGTTCTCCCGGCCGATGCTGAACCAGGAGATGGTGCCCGAGATGCGGCCCTGCAACAGGTCGACCTTCACGCCCAGCTCACGGCTGAGCGTCTTCTCCGCGGAGAAGTTGGCCGCGCGGCCGTCGCGCTGGCCGGGATTGGGGAAGAGGCCCTGCGCGGTGAGCCCGTAGACCGAGAGCGCGTCGCTCAGCTTCCAGCTCAGGCCGACGGTGCCCGTGGTCTCGGTCTGCGCCTGGCCGCCGAAGCGGTAGCCGGCGCGCTGCGGCGCGTTCTGCGGCCGCGGGGTGCCGGGGCCGTTGTCGGCGTTCGTGGGGGTGGCGTTGCGCACGCCGCCGACGTAGTCGAAGTCCAGCACGCGCGAGGCGAAGCGGTCGTGCCGCGCGCCGAGGATCAGATTGAGCCGGTCGGAAAAGAGCTTCGCGTTGTGCACCGCATAGTCGCCGTCGAACCAGTTCCACTGCGTGGTATCGCGGGCGCGCTCGTAGGTCGTGCCGTCGTAGCGGATCGGGCTGTAGTCGGTCACGCTGCGGAACTCGGTGCGCACAAACGCGGCATTGCTCGAGGTGTTTTGAATCGTGGGATTGTTGTTCGGACGGAACACCTCGTCGCGCGTGCTCTGGCGGCCGACGAGGAGGTTGTGGTTCGTTTTGCCCACGGAGAAACGGTAGGTGAGCTCGAGTCGATACTGGCGCGAGTCGACGTCGAGAGGATCGTTGTCCCAGTCGTGGCGGATCACCTTGCCGGACCCGTTGGGGAAGAGAGTGACAAGGTTGCGGTCGGGCACCTGACCGAGGTTGGCAGCCGTGAGGCTCACGGTCTGCGCGCTCAGGATACGGCGCTGCGTGAGCGCGGTGCGCGAAAACTGGTAGCCCGCGACCAGGGTAAGGCCGTCGAGCAGCTTCTGCTCGGCCTGGATCACGGTGCTCCAGGTGCGGTTGCGCTCGAAGGTGTCGGGGCCCGCGAGGTTGAAGGTCCGACGCGAGCGGCCGCCGCCGTCGCGCGTCCAGTTGTAGGGCTCGTTCCAGCGGTTGCGGCCGAGCGTGGCGTCGGCGTTGTCGTTGATGTCGCGCACCGCGGTGCCGGCGTTGAAGCCGAGGCCTTCGGTCAGAGTTTCCTGCCAGAGATATTCGGCATAGACGTTGGTCCTCGCGAACGGCCGCCAGTCGAGCTTGGCCGCGACGAAGTCGATCTCCTGCTCGTAGTGGTCGAAGAACGCGCCGGTCTGCTGGTGCGCGGCGAGCACGCGGTAGTTGAGTTTGCCGGGCGCGATCGGTCCGGTGGCATCGACCGAGGCGCGCAGGAAATCGAAACTGCCGCCCGCGACCGCAACTTCGTAGCGCGGCTGGGAAAGCGGGAGCTTGGGCAGCACGTTCACGACGCCGCCGAGCGTGCTCACGCCGTAGAGCAGCGCGGCCGGGCCGCGCACAACCTCGGCGCGGTCGATGTCGACGGAGTCGGCCGGCGCGCCGACGACGGTGGCGTCGTATTGGGTGCCGTTGCGGAAACCGAGCCGCAGCTGCGTGCCGGTGTAGAAGCCGCGGATATTGATCGCGGTGGGCAGATCGCCGAGGGCCTTGTTGGTCGGCCGCGACGGCGAGAAGTCGAAGAGGCCGGGACCGCCGCTCTCCGTGGTAAAGTTGTCGGCGCCGTAGATGCCCGCGCTGTAGGCCAGCGCTTCCTTCAGGTCGACCGCGCCGATGTCCCGGATAAACTCGCTCGTCACCACTTCGACCGGCATCGGCAGGTCCTTGATCGCAGTGTTGAGACGCGTGCCGGAGATGGCGTTGGTCGCGAGGTAGCCCTTGTCCTTCGAGGTATCGACGCGGAACTCCGAGAGGACGACCGGAGTGGCGTCGGCCGCCGGCGCGGAAGGCCGGGGCGCCTGGGCGAGGCCGCCGAGCGGGACGGACAAGGCGAGCGCGAGCAGCGCGGGGGTTGCTTGGGTTTTCATGAGGGGGGTGGCGTTGAAAATGCCGGCACCGGGCAGCGAAGCCCCGGGACGTCCGGAGGTCGGCGGCATGCCGAACCGCGCACCGGGCAGGGTCAACGGACTGCCGGGCCTAAGCGTTAGATCGCGACGTGAAATCCGCCCCGCGTTGCCGCTTCACTCCGCCGCAATCACGTGCAGCCGTGTCCGCCCGCGCTCCGTGAGCAGCGCGAAAATGCGCCGGCCGTCGCGCGACCAACCCGGCCTTGGCAGCACCACCCCGGCGGACAACGCGAGCGTGCGGCGCTCGTGCCGCCCGAGGTCGTAATCTACCACCGCGATTTCACCGCGGCGGCGTGTTGGCTCGAGCCCGAGGGCGCGCCCGCCTGCGGGTGCGACCGCGACGGCGCGCCCGGCAAAATCCGCCCATCGCACCTCGGCTGAGCCGCCCGCGGCAGGCCACGCCATTAGATCGACCACTTCGCCGCGGCGCACCCGCGCGATCACCTGCGCGCCCTCGCTGCTCCATTGCGCGTCGCCGAGGATTGCGCCGAGCCGGCGACAGCCGGCGCCGCCGGTCTCGAGCACGAAGAGCTCACCCTCGCCGTGGCTTTGGGCCCGCGCCGGCGTCACCACCGCGAGCAGCCGACATCCGTCGGCCGACCATTGCGCGTCCGCAAACGCTGCCGTCGCTGCACCCGCCGCGAGCTCCGTCGCGTGCACGAGCGCCTCGATCGAACCCCGCCGCGGTTCCCAGAGATTGAGCACCGAGCGGTCGCCGGCGCAAAGCAGTCCCCGCCCCGCGGCGACATCGAAACTGCACAGCACACCGGGCAGGCGGGCGAGTTCGCATCCCGTATCCGACAAAACCCGCGTTTCCGCCCGCCGACCTCCCACCGCACACGCGATCGTTGTGCGGTCGAGCCACAGCAACCGCGCGCCGGGACCAGTGGGCAGCAAACCCAATTCCCGGCCTGCTCGACCGTCCGCCGACGCGATGACCAACGCCGCGGCTTCGCCGCCCGCTCCGGCCGGGATGCAGCAGAGCAGCCGCCCGCCCGCGGGCTCCTCGACGACCGGACCGCTCTCGCCCACCCACGCTGTCCGCGCCCCGCGGGACGATCGCGGAGCAGGCGCACGGCGCGAAAGGTGGGACATGCCGCGCAGACTGGCGCGACGCGTCGCCAAGAAACAAGGAGCGCGCCGTCGAAACGTTAGCTTCTGCGCGCGGCCGGCTCCGGCCGGATCGACGGACCATCCATCCACGCCCCCCCGATCATGATGCTCTTCGGGATCGCCGGCGGGCCGCGTTCGTTGCGCTGGATCTGCGCGACCACCGACTCGACACCCGCCGCACCCATCGCATTCGGCCGCATGTCGAGGCCGGCGCACGGCGCGATCCGGTCGGTGCAGTTGAGGATCACGAAACCGACGTCCCGCGGGACGCGCACGCCGATACTCTCCAGCCACGCCACCGTCGCCGGCACATGGCTGATGATCACATCCGGCCGGTGCGTGCGGAACCATTCGAGGAACGGCTCGCGCGCGGGCGGATCGAGGCCGAGCGGCGGAATCGAAGGCGTATCCATGAATGCCTGCATGAAACCGAGATACGTCGACGAGAACCGGTGCTTCAGCCGCACGTCGCGGTGATGCAGCATGAACAGGCCGGGCCGACGGTAGCCGCGCTCCCGCAGACGGAGCAGCGCGTCGTAGAACACCAGGTGATGATCCGGCAGCACCGAGTGCAGGATCGGCCGCGAGACGCAGTAGTCCATGCTCACCGCCGAGAGCCGGCTCCACTCGATTTCCGAGAGATCGCGCGCCTCCGGGAACGGCAGGACGATCACACCCTCGATCTGGCGGGCGGAGAGGATCTGGTTCACGCGGCGATACGACAGCCCGTGCGGTCCCATCCAGAACAACTCGAGCCGGTAGCCTAGCTCCGCGGCCCGCGCCTCGGCGCCGGCAAACACGGACCGGTGAAACGGCATGAGCACCGGCGAGTGCGCATCCGACCAGTTGAGCGCCGCGATGGTGCCGCGCAGTCCTTCCTGACGCGACGTGCGCACCACCGACATCACCGCGCTGAGCAGCGGATTCCGCGCGTAGCCGAGCCGGGCCGCCAGCTCCTGCACGCGCACGCGCGTCGCCGGCGCCACGCGCGGGCTGTCGCGCAGCGACTCCGACACGGTCGCGATGGAAAGGCCGAGTTGCTCGGCGAGGGTTCGCAATGTCGGTCGGGGCATCGGCATGGCGGCGCCCCGATCAAGTCCGGCGTGCCGGACGGCGCAATCGGTTTCCGGCTTCGGCCGCCGCAGCTCAAATCCCGGATCAAAGCACTCAAATCCCAGATCCCCCTCCGAGGTCTTCCGCCTTGCTTCCGTTTTCCTCCGCTGGCACCGGATTTCGTCTTCCATGGCCGATTCCAGCGACCAGCTTCCCGTGTTTCATGTGGTGGGCTTCACCGGCCATCGCACGCTGCACGACGCCGCCGGAGTCGGGCGCGTGCTCCGCGAGGTCCTGACCGGCCTGCAGGCGGAAAAAGGCGTCGAATGGCTCGCGCTGTCGTCGGTCGCCGCGGGCAGCGACATCATGTTCTCCCGCACCGCGATCGCGCTCGGCATGGGCTGGGAAGCCGTGCTGCCGCTCCCGCCCGTCGAGTTCCGCCGCGATTTCTCGGAGCCGGAATGGCGCGAGGTCGAGACCCTCCTCGCCGAGGCGGAGCACGTGCGCATCATCGGCGAACGCTCCGTCCGCGAGGACGCCTACCTCGACGGCGGCATGGAGACCGTGAACCACTGCGACGTGCTGCTCACCGTATGGGACGGCGAGCCGTCACGCGGCCGCGGCGGCACCGCGGAGATCGTCGCCTATGCGCGCGAGATGGGTCGCCCGATCATCATCATCGACGCCCGGACGCTCGCGATCCGGCGGGAAAACTTCGAGCGGCTGAAAGTCGGCGACCGCTACCTCGCGCAACTCAACTCGCTCCCCAGCGTGAACCTGCCGCCCGACGACGGCAGCGATCCCGGGCGGCGCCGCGTCCTCGCCTTCCACCTCAAGGTCGACCACGCGGCCACGCACGGTGCGCCGAGTTTCCGCCGGCTGATCACGGGCACGGTGGGCCTCCACGTGTTCGCCACGGCGCTCGCCGCCGCGACCCTCGCGTTTCACCTCCATCACCCCGCGATGCCGTGGGGCAAACTTGCGTGCCTGCTCGGCGCCATGGCGGTCGCGCTCGTCGTGCGCCACCACCGGCACCAGCACGACTGGGTGCGCAGCCGGCTCGCGGCCGAGATCACGCGCAGCGCGCTCGCCACCTGGGGCCTGAAACGCGCGGTGCGGCTCTTCGACGACTTCGACTGGGCCGGACTCGAGCCGCTGCGGCGCTCGCTCGACGTGCTGCAGCGCCGCAGCGCCCGCGCCCGCCCCACCACGTTCGACAACTTCAAGCAGCACTACCTCAAGGAACGCATCGACGGGCAGCTCGCGTATTTCGCCCGGCAGGAATCGCGCGCCGTGCCGCAGCTCGGCCGCCTGCGCGTGGGCTTCACCATCAGCACCCTCCTCGCGATCGTGTTCACCGCGATCTACGCGGTGCACAGCACGCTCGCCCATCCGGTCGCGCCGGGCTGGGTCGAGGCCTGGATCTTCGGCTTCGGTCCGATCGTGCTGCCCGTGCTCGCCGCCGGGTTCATCTCGCTGATCTCGATCAACGACCTCCACCGCCGCGTCGCCCGCTACAAGGAAATGCACGTGCGGCTCGAGGCGGCGCGCAAGGAGGCCGCGTTTGTCCAGACCTGGGGCTCGCTCGAGCGCGTCGTCGCCAAGGCCGAGCGCGCGCTGCTGCAGGAAGTGTTCGAGTGGCACTCGATCACGAGCTTCACCGAATCGCACTGAGCGCGCCGCAGGGCCGCCGCTCGCCACCGGCAGTTTTGCCCCGGCGGCTCCGCTCCAGACCGCCCGGCATTGGACGCCGGTTCGCCGGTGAGCGGTCAACCTACCGTCCCGCCGGCGCGGCGAGCGCCTCCAGCCACGCCTTGGCCGGCGCGTGGTCGGGCCGCAGCCGCAACGCTTCGCGCAACGCCTGCGCGGCTTCCTCGCGCCGGCCGAGCTGCCCGAGCGTGAAGCCGAGCTGCGCCCAGCTGTGTGCGTCGGGCTGCAGCTCCACCGCGCGCCGGTAATGCCGCGCCGCCTCCTCGGGCAGCGCAAGCATCGAGCAGACGTTGCCCAGGTTGGCGTGCGCACCGGCATTGGCCGGATCCAGGCGCAACGCTTCCTCCAGCCGCGCTTTCGCCTCGGCGGGCCGGCCTTTCATCGCGAGCGCCACGCCGAATCCGTTGAGCGCCTGCGCATGCCGCGGATCGCGCCGCAACACGTCCTCGTAGAGCGCCACCGCCTCATCGAGTCCGCCGGCATCCGAGAGCGCATTGGCGAGGTTGTTCCGCACCTCGAGCGAGGCCGGCTTGCCCTGCAGCGCAAGCCGCAGCATCGGCACCGCGTCCGCCGCGCGCCCCTGTTGGACGAGGATGCGGCCGAGATTGTTGTTGGCCTCCGGATAGTCCGGCCGGATCGCGAGCGCGCGGCGGTAATCGGCGATTCCCTCCTCCAGGCGACCCTGGTCGCAGAGCCAGATGGCGCGGTTGTTGTGCGCGAGATAGTTTCCTTCGGTCCGGGCAATCGCGGAGTCGAAAAGCGTGAACGAGTTTTCCCAGACGCCGATCTGCCGCCACGTCGCGACCGCGCAGATCACCAGCGCCGCCGCGGCCACGGCACCGGTCGCCATCGTCCCGGCGATGCGCCGCAGTCCGGCCGCGGCGCCCCACACGAGCATCACCTGCACGCCCATGATCGGGAGATAGGTGTAGCGATCGGCCATCGACTGCAGGCCGACCTGCACGATCCCGATCACCGGCACCAGCGTGCCGAGAAACCACAGCCACCCGACCGCGAGCCACGGCCGCCGCCGGCCCTGCCAGAAGGCGAACACGGAAAGCGCGAGCCCGATCGCGAGCGAGGCCCAGACCTTCCGCGCCGGCCAGTCTCCGGGATGCGGATACAGCACCGCGAGATCCACCGGCACGAGGAACTTCCCGAGATAGCGCACCACGGCGACGACCGCGTTGCCGAGCCGCTGATCGAGCGTCAGCGCCGCCGAGACGGAGCCCCCGCCCTTCTGCACCAGATAGGTCACGACCGCCGACGCCACCACCAGCAGGAAGAACGGCACCTTCTCCCCCAGCACGCGTGCGAGCGCCGCCCGATCCAGCCGGCCGCCCGGCCAACCGACGCGCCCGAGCGGCCAGACGTCGAGGAGCAGCAACACGCACGGCAGGGTGACGAGCATCGGCTTCGCCATCAGGCCGAGCGCGAAGCAGCCGAGCGTGAGCGCATACCAGCTCCACCCACCCGCCCCGCCGCGCCGCACCTCCGCATAACGCGCGTAGCTCCAGAGCACGAGCCACCAGAACAACCCGCTGAGCACATCCTTCCGCTCCGACACCCACGCGACCGACTCCACGCGCAGCGGATGCCACGCAAACAACGCCGCGCAGAACGCGCTCGCCCAGAACGCCCCCGTGAGCCGCCGCAGCGCCGCAAACGCCGCGACGGCGTTGAGCGCATGCAGCAGGATGCTCGTCGCATGATGCCCGTGCGGGTTCAGCCCGTGCAGGGAAACATCGAGCATGTGCGACAGCCACGTGAGCGGATGCCAGTTCGAGGCATGCCCCGCCGTGAATGCCCACTTCACGCCTTCCGGCGTGAGCCCGGCCTTCACCCACGGATTGGCGGTCACGTAGTCCGGGTCGTCGTAGTTGACGAAGTCGTGCCGCCACGCCCGCGAGAACAGCAGCAGCGTGCCGAGAAACAACGCCGCCATCACGGCCCAGCCCGCCCACGCGGGCCGCTCCGGCCGGACGGGAGTTGTCGCCACCGGCGTCTTCATCGCTCCGCCGCCGCCGGCGCCACGGCAGGCCGCCGCCCCCAGGGCCAGAGCGGAAACTCCAGCAGTTCCCGATACCACCGCCAGCCGGCATAGAGCGACACCGCGACCGCGGCGCCCAGCGTATCCGCGATCCAATCACCGACGTCCGCATCCCGGCCCGGCGTGTAGCTCTGGTGCCACTCGTCCGTGAAGCCGAAGAAGGACGTGATCGCCAACGCGCACAACGCCCACCTCCAGCCCGGACGCATCCGGCAGACGAGCGAGGCGATCAGGCCGTAGACGCAGAAGTGCGCCACCTTGTCGAAATGCGTCACCTCCGGTCCGGCCACGCGCGAGCGGCCCGACGCGGTGACGACGAGCAGCGCCACCGCGATCGGCCACAGCCAGGCCCAAAGGGAACGAAAGGAGTCTCTCGGCACCGGCCAGCGAATCACCCGTCGATCGCGCGCACCGCAATGCGAAAGTCGCCGCCGCTACTTCGCGCGGCTCGCCGCGAGGTGTTTCTTCACCGCCGCGTTCATGGCGTCGCGCGCCGCCGGCGTGTTCGTGTGCCCGGCCTTGATGTCGTGGAAGATTTCCTTCGGTCCGCGGAGCGCGTTGTAGGCCGCATAGACGCTCGTCGGCGGACAAGTCGTGTCGATGAAGCCGACGGTGAAGATCGCGGGCACCTTCGCCCGCGCCGCAAAGTTCACGCCGTCGTAATACTTTACCGCCTCGAGCACCGCGGGCGACGGCTTCTGCTCGTTGGTCGCGACGAACTTCGGCCAGCCCGCGATCCGACCGACGAGCGAGCCCGTGTGATCGCAGCCCGCCGGCACGCCGGCCGCGATGAACGACACCCGCGGGTCCAGCCCCGCCGCGGCGATCGCCTGAAAGCCACCCTGGCTCGAGCCATAGACGACGAGGGTGCGGCCATCCCACTCGGGCTGCGCCGCGAGAAAATCGATCGCGCGCACCAGGCGCAGCATCATGCCCTTGAAATAGACGGTGTCGCGCGATTCCCGGCCCTTCGCGCGGTAGTCCTTCAGCTCCCCCGCCGTCAGCGCCTCGTAGAACTCGCTCGGTTTCCCGTTGGGGATGCCGTGCGCATTGATATCGAGCGCCAGCGCGCCGTCACGCGCCCAGCCCGCCGGTCCGGTCGCGCTCGCGCTGCGCACGCCCGCGCCGTGCACCGTGAGGACGGCCGGCAGGCTCTTCGCCGCCGCCTTGGCCGGCCGCGCGAAGTAGCCCGACACCGGCGCGCCGAGCGCATCGACCTGCAGATCGAACACCTCGACGCCGGCGTTGGCCGACTTGGCCGGTGTGAGCCGCGGAGTCATCGGCACCGCCGCGAGCTGCTTTTTCTGGTCCGCCCAAAACGCATCGAAGTCCGCCGGCGCCGGCGCACTCGGCGCGATCCCCGTCGGCTCGATGCCGGCGCCCGCGAGCGCCGTCACCTTCTGGCTGCCCGACTGCACGGTCGCCCGCAGCTGCAGAAATCCCGGCTCGCCGAGCGAGCCCGTCACCGTCGCCTTGCCGGCCTTCACCGCCACCTTGCCGGTGCGGGTCGGCGCCACGCCATCCTTAGTCAGCGTCCACTCGACTTCGCCGTCGGCGGGTTTCCCGTTTTCCTGGAGCGAGAGGAGAAACGTGACCGTCTCCCCGCGCTGGTAGATCGCGCCGTTCCGCTCGGCGATGGCCGTCAGCGCATGCGCCGGCTTCGCCTCCTTCTCCGCGCCCCGGGCCAGCGTCAGAAACGCCAGCGCCACCATCGTCGCCCAGCCGAGTGTTATCCGTTTCATGAGAAAATTCCGCCGCCGACCGCCTCGCCGCCGCCGCGACCGCGCCATTCCGCCACCACCGCGCCCGTCGCTCAGGCGAGGATCTCTTTCACCACGCGCGCCGGCTCCACGCCCGTCAGGCGGTGATCGAGGCCCTGCGCGCGGAAGCTGAACTTCAGGTGATCGACGCCGAGGCAGTGGAGCAGCGTGGCGTTGAGATCGTGGAGGCTCACCGCATCGCGCACGATGTTGTAGGAGAAGTCGTCCGTCTCGCCGTAGACCACCCCGCCCTTCACCCCGCCGCCGGCGAGCCACACCGAGAAACAACGCGGGTGGTGATCCCGGCCGTAGTTCGTCTTCGTGAGCGCGCCCTGGCTGTAAACCGTGCGGCCGAATTCGCCGGCCCAGACGACAAGCGTGTCCTTGAGCAGTCCGCGCCGCTTCAGGTCCGTGATCAGCGCGTAGCAGCCGCGGTCGGTGTCGTTGCACTGGATCCGGAGGTGCTCGGGCAGCGTGCCGTGCTGGTCCCAGCCGCGATGGAGGATCTGCACCACGCGCACATCCCGCTCCGCGAGGCGCGCCGCGAGCAGGCAGCTCGCCGCAAACGATCCCGGCGTCTTCACGTCGTCCCCGTAGAGCTCGAGCGTCTCCTTGCTCTCGGTGGAGAAGTCCGTGAGTTCCGGGACGCTCGTCTGCATGCGGAACGCCATCTCGTATTGCGCGATGCGCGTGAGCGTCTCCGGGTCGCCGAACCGGTCGTGCGTGCGCTGGTTGAACTTCCCGAGCGCATCGAGCATCCGCCGGCGGGTCGTGGCGTCGACGCCGTTGGGATTCTCGAGGAACAGCACGGGGTCGGTGCCCGCGCGCAGCGCCACGCCGTTGTGCGAGGTAGGCAGGAAGCCGCTGCTCCACATGCGCGTGAAGAGCGCCTGCGCGGCGACCTTCGGCGAGAAACGCGGCGTCAGCACCACGAACGCCGGCAGGTCGTTGTTCTCGCTGCCGAGGCCATACGACAACCACGAGCCGAGGCTCGCCTTTCCGGGCAGCTCGCTGCCGGTCATCAGGAACGTGCACGCCGGATCGTGGTTGATCGCGTTGGTGTGCACCGAGCGGACAATCGCGAGGTCGTCGACCACCTTGGCCGTCCACGGCAGCAGCTCGCTCACCCACGCGCCGCTCTGCCCGTGCTGCGCAAACTTGAAGATCGAAGGCGCCGTCGGGAAACGCGACTGGCCGCTCGTCATCGTCGTGATCCGCTGCCCCTGCCGGATCGAGTCCGGCAGGTCCTTGTCGAACTCGGACTGCAGGCCCGGCTTGTAGTCGAACGTATCGAGCTGCGACGGCCCGCCGTTCATGTGCAGGTAGATGATCCGCTTCGCCGTCGGCGCGAAATGCGGGAAGCCGCCGAGCGGCGGATGCACGCGGGCATTAAGCCGGTCGTCTTTCGCCGCGGCCGCGCGCAGCCGGGGCGCGAGGAGATTCAGCGCCACGCCGCCCATCGCGAGGCCAGCGCCCGCGAAAAACTGCCGCCGCGTGAGGTTGTTCAGAAGTTCGTGGACCGGATTCATGGGGGCCTTTCGTGGTTCGTCAGTTCCGGACAATCGTCTCGTCGAGGTTCAGCAGCAGGTTGGCGACCATGGTCCACGCGGCGAACTCCGGCACCGGCAGCGTGGGATTGGGCTTCGACTCGCCGTTGGCGATCACCTGGCTCGCCGCCTCGGCGTGCTGCGCGAAATGCGCGCGGTGCGTCGCAAGCGCCTCCGCCAGCAGCTTCGCTTCGGCCGGCTCCGGCGTCCGGGCGGTCACGCAACGAAACGCCTCCGCCAGCCGCTCCGCCTCGGAACTCGTGCGCAGCAGCAGCCGCTCCGCCAGCCCCCGCGCCGCCTCGAACTGCTGCACGTCGTTCATCAGCGCGAGCGCCTGCAGCGGCGTGTTGGAGCGGCTGCGGCCCACGCAGAAGTTCTCCCGCGAGGGCGCGTCGAAGGTCGACATCGCCGGCGCCGGCGCGGTGCGCTTCCAGAAGGTGTAGAGGCTCCGCCGATACAGTGCCGCGCCGGTGTCCTGCACGTAGGTCTTGGTGTTGCTGCCGCCGAACGCCACCGGCTCCCAGATGTTGGCCGGCTGGTAGGGCTTCACCGGCGGACCGCCGATCTCGCCCACGAGCAGACCGCCGAGCGCGAGCGCCTGATCGCGGAGCACTTCCGCATCGAGCCGCAGCCGCGACGCGCGCCCGAGCAGCCGGTTCTGCGGATCGAGGTCGAGCAGCGCCGGCGACACCCGCGCCTCCTGCCGGTAGGTCGCCGAGGTCACCAGGAGTTTCACCAGCCGCTTCACGTCCCAGCCGCCGCGCATAAACTCGCCCGCCAGCCAGTCGAGCAGCTCCGGGTGCGTCGGTGCCTCGCCCTGCACGCCGAAATCTCCCGGCGTCCGCACCAGGCCCGCACCGAAGAGCTGCTGCCAGAAACGGTTCACGGTCACGCGCGCGGTGAGCGGATGCTCCGGGCTCACGAGCCAGCGCGCGAAGTCGAGCCGCGTCACGCGCGCGCCCTGCTTCGCGACCGGCGGCAGGAACGGCGGCGTCGCCGCCTCCACCTTTTCGCCCGGCTTGTCGTATTGGCCGCGGATCAGCACATGCGCCGGCAGCGGCTCGTCGCGCTCGCCGGAAATCAACGTCACCGGCCGCGCGCCTTCGAAATACACCTGCTCCGCCATCACCCGCCGCGCCGCGTGCACTTCCTTTTCCAACGCGCCCCGCAGCGGCGCGTAGATGTAGTCGCGGTGCCACTGCGCGATCCACGTTTTCTCCTGCTCGTTCTGCTGCGTGCCGGAAAGGCCGACGAGGAAGTTCACGTCGTGGCGCAGCGGCACATCCGCAAAGGCCCGCGCTCCCGTGCGCAGCGTGCGCGTCCAGGCGCCGAACGACAGCAGCGGATCGTCGCTGCCGACCGGGCTCGTGTAGACCGCGCCGATCCGGTCCCACCACGTCGCGCCGCCGGCCTGCACCAGCCGGATGCCCGAGTAAGCCTTGCCGGTGTCGAGGCCGGCCTCGCACGCGGGCAGTTCGAGCTTCGTGTAAACACCCGCCGGCGGCAGCGAACCCATGTGGCGCGCGGTTTTCTCCGCGGCCGGCCCGAAGGCCTTCACGTCGCCCCAGACGAGCCGGCGCACCTTTTTCTCCGCCGTGATGAACTCGAGCGCGATCGCGCGCGGCGGATTCTCCGGGTCGGGCCGCACGTGCGCGTAGGCCGTCGCCTCGGTGCGCACCACCAGATTCACGTCGCCCGCGGAGAAGGCGATCTCGCGCGCGGCGTCGCCCTCGAGCCGCAACGCGGCCTCGCCGCCGACGACCGGCACGCCGGCGCCCCGGCGCCAGTGGCCCGCGGCCGGCGGGTTGATGACGTTCTGCGGCGTCGGCAGGTCGGAGTCCTCGGCCCACATGACCTCGTAGGTGACCGGGCCGCGGCCGAGCTTCAGCAGCTCGTGCCCGCCCGCGAGCACGGCGTCGGCGCGCCGTGCGACCGCGGCCTCGAGCGGCTTCACGATCCGCGCGAGTTCGTCGATGCGCTCCTGTTCCTCCGGCGTCCGCGCGATCACCGCGATCGGTCCGGCGAGCCGCACGTTGCCGTCCCACACACGGTCGGCGAGACCCTTGAAGATGGCGCCGAGCGCATAGTAGTCCTTCTGCGTGAGGGGGTCGAACTTGTGGTCGTGACACGACGCGCAGTTCGCGGTCAGGCCCATGAAGACCGCCGACGTCGTGTCGACGCGGTCCGCGGTGTTGCGCATCTCCGCCTCCGCCTCGATCGCGCCGCCCTCGGAGGTGGAGAGGTGGTTCCGGTTGTAGCCCGAGGCGATCCGCTGCTCGATGGTCGCGCCCGGCAGCATGTCGCCCGCGAGCTGCTCGATCGTGAACTGGTCGAACGGCAGGTTGCGGTTGAAGGCCCGCACCACCCAGTCGCGATACGGCCAGATCGTGCGGACGTTGTCCAAGTGCAGTCCGTGCGTGTCCGCGTAGCGCACCGCGTCGAGCCAGTGGCGGCCGAAATGTTCCCCGTAGCGCACGCTGCCGAGCAGCCGGTCGACCAGCCGCTCGTAAGCGCCGGGCGCGGTGTCGGCGAGAAACGCATCCACCTCCGCGGTCGTCGGCGGCAGGCCGGTGAGATCCAGCGTGAGCCGGCGCACGAGCACGTCGCGCGACGCCTCCGGCGAAAGCGCGAGGCCCTTCGGCGCGAGCTTCGCGGCGACAAACGCATCGATCGGATGCGCCGGCGTCCTGCCGGCCGGACGGGCGGCGGTCGCGCCCGCCGCCGGCGGAGTCACGCGCGCGACCGGTTCGAAGGCCCAGTGATTCTGATACGTCGCGCCCTGCAGGATCCAGGTGCGCACGAGTTCGCGTTGCTCGGCGGTGAGCGGCGTCTTGTGCGCCTCGGGCGGCGGCATGACCTCGTCTTCATGGCGGCTCACGATCCGGAGCCACGCTTCGGATTTCTCGAGGTTGCCCGGCACGATCGCGCGCCGGCCCTCGTGCTCCGCATACGCGCCCTCGGCGGTGTCGAGCCGCAGCTTCGCCTTGCGATGCGTCGCGTCCATGCCGTGGCACCCGAAGCAGTTGTTCGCGAGGATGGGGCGGATGTGTTCGTTGAAGGTGACGCGCTCCTCCGCGCCGGCAAAGGGCACGCTCAGGGCAAGGGCAACGACGGCGGCAGGTAACTTCATCGTGGGGCGGAGACGGGGAACGCCGCGCAAACGCGGCCCTCCGGAGTGGTCCAATCCACCACGCGCGTCAACCCCTCCGCCCCGGCACCGGGCGCCCCGCGCCGCGGCCGGAATTCCGCCGGTCGCGCCGTGCACCGATTCCCGCCGTTGACGCCTCCGGCTTCCTGCGAAACATCGCGCCAGAACGCCGCTCCGGATCCGCCCGGATTCGCCGCGTCACCCAGCGTCCCCGTAGCTCAACTGGATAGAGCAGCGGTTTCCTAAACCGCCCATCCCGGTTCAAGTCCGGGCGGGGGCACCAGGGTCAGGCACCGTTCCGGGTTCCCCCACCCGCCAGCTCCGCGGCCAGCAGGATTGCCTCGGTCATCGAGCGGTCGCTGGCCCGGCCCTGCCACGCGATGTCGAAGGCGGTGCCGTGGTCGACCGAGACGCGGAAGAACGGCAGCCCGGCGGTCAGGTTGACCCCGTGTTCGAATCCCGCCTGCTTCACCGCGATGTGGCCCTGGTCGTGATATTGCGCCACGACCACGTCGAAGTCGCCCCGCGCGCACCGGAAAAAGACGGTGTCGCCGGGCCACGGTCCGCTCGCATCGATCGCCTCGGCGCAGGCCGTGGCGATGGCCGGCGCGATGTGCTCGATCTCCTCCCGCCCGAAGAGCCCGCCTTCGCCCGCGTGCGGATTGAGGCCCGCCACGGCGACCCGCGGCCGCGCGATGCCCATGCGCCGCAAGGTCGCGTGCGCGAGCCGGATCACCGTCACGATCCGCTCCCGGGTCACCCGCCGGATGGCCTCGGCGAGGCTCACGTGCGTCGAGGTGTGCACGACCCGCAGGCGCCCCGCGACAAGCATCATGGTGTAGTCACGCACCTGCGCGAGTTCGGCCAGCAGCTCGGTGTGTCCGGGATAGGTGAACCCCGCGGAGAACATCGCCGCCTTGTTCAACGGCGCCGTGGCGATCGCCGCCGCGGCGCCGGACTGCACGAGCGCGACCGCGTGCCGGACGGCCAGCACCGCGGCACGGCCCGCCGCGGCGGATACCTGCCCGGGCACGATCTCCTCCGTCGGCACCGGAATATCGTCCACCGCAGGAGCCGGGGTGAGGTCGAGCCGCCGGGCGACCGCCTCGAGGATCGCGCGGGATCCCACCACCCGCGGCGTGCAGACCGCGCGGACCTCCGGGCGGGCGACCGCCTTGAGCACAATCTCGGGGCCGATACCGGCAGGATCGCCGGCGGAAATCGCGATGACAGGAAGTTTCATGTGGGCGCATCCACCCGCCTGAACGCGGCGACGCGACGGGCCCACCATGCCGTGAGCAGGGGCGTCGTAAAGGCCGTGACGACCACACGGGCAAAAACCAGCAACGTGGCGGACGCGGCCGCGGGCGCATAGGCGGGATTGGCGGCGGCAAACAGGATCGCCCCGAGCAGCACGCCGCCCTCGCGCAGGATGTGCGGTGCGGCATCGAGGCGGATCATCGCGCCCCTGCACCCGTAGCAGACCGCGAG